>ERZ808277.37-NODE-37-length-101907-cov-23.969191_pt1 | contig 101907 bp, 79 predicted proteins | sample MGYA00521240_ERZ808277 | MGnify/ENA primary metagenome ERZ808277 (study PRJEB31516, sample SAMN03275599) | gut metagenome | biome: mammalia-associated habitat; material: feces | host: Papio cynocephalus | place: Kenya | collected 2012-07-17 ... | reverse complement strand
CGTGTCTCAGTTCCAATGTGGGGGACCTTCCTCTCAGAACCCCTACTGATCGTCGACTTGGTGAGCCGTTACCTCACCAACTATCTAATCAGAAGCGTGCTCATCCATAAACCTCGCGTTTCATCTCAAAAGGATGCCCTCTCAAGACACATGCGGTTTTAATCCACCTTTCAGTGGGCTATCCCGCGCTTATGGACAGATTGCACACCCGTTACGCACCCGTGCGCCGGTCGCCGTCAGCCGGTATTGCTACCAACCACGCTGCCCCTCGACTTGCATGTGTTAGGCCTGTCGCTAGCGTTCATCCTGAGCCAGGATCAAACTCTTCGTTGTAATCTCATTTATTTCCCAGTTCAGAACGATTCGATATTTATTGTGTACTCGGAATTTTAACGGGAACTTAAGTTCCTTCCTTTTTCTTGTACTACATCTATCTTTGTTGCTTCATTCTCTCAAAGAACACTCGAGGCCTGCACCTCCGTTCCGACTCGCTTTATCAGTGGCGAAATCGGCTGCAAAATTACAACTAATTTCTGAACCACCAAAACTTTTCAGAACTTTTTTTTCACTTTTTTCTCAAAACATCGTCAAGTCGTTGTCTTACTCCTACTTAACAGACCGCCTCTCAAACTCAACCGCTTCCAACAAGGGCGAAAAAAATAGAACTACTCATAACCGGTCACGTGTGTCATGTGGTACGGATTATTTCGTAATTCAATTTTAACACTCCGGCAACGAAGCGGAAAAGGGATGAACATCTTCATTTCCCAAAAGCGGGTGCAAAAGTACAACCTTTTTCCTTACACTCCAAATATCTAAACAACTTTTTTGCGAGAATTTTTCATAAAAATGCACAAATGATTGATTGACAAATGGATAAATTAAGAAGAGATTATGCAACAAAGATTAGAGAATAGGGAGGGCAATGGTATTGCCCGCCAAAAAACAATACAAATCAGAAAGTGGATAATTCGTACCGGAATCGGGAAAAAGTCCTCCAGGACTCGAACAGGAGTCGATGAGGTGCCGTGAAGGGATCGTGGAAAACTTTTCCTTTTTGGGTTTTCAGTAGAAGACATATAATAAACAGAATACTCAGTTAACAAAAGTACAGACAAAGCAGGTAATGAGACCACTATACTGCATATCCAAGAAATAGCAACTTTCGTTTCTTGAATTACATTGAAAAACCGTTGGCGAAATTAGATACACTTGTTCCACTCCTTGTTTGATGCACACAATACATAAACATTATAGTTAATCTTATTATTAGTTCTTTCTTTTCTTTTGCCTGACCAAAAGAAAAGAAACCAATGGGACTCCCCCACCCCCCTCAAAGAGGGGGCTATAAGCAGCCTTAACCTACGGAGTGATTTGTGTCGGGCGTTGCCAAAAATATGAGGTCTCTCGAATTTCGGCGGAGACACAACTCGCTACGCTCAGACAGTATCTCCGCTTATCGAAATTCTCGCTCCATTTTTGACGCACCGACCCAATGCCGGAAGGAATTGACACGCGGACACACGTATTTCAATGTAATTCCGCCAACGGGTATTAAACTTATCTATTCAATAGCCATCAGAAAGCATTTCAGAGCCGGTGAGGATAATGGGTGTGCCATCGATGTATTTGTTGTTGCGAGAGAGGCGGGCAAAAGAGATGATTTTGGCTATATCAATACGTGGAGAGAGTTGCACCTCCTCATCGAAGACAAAACAGAAACAGTTGCCTTGCGGATTGGGGTACAAGGCTTGGCGCATACGTTCTTCGCTCAGTACCGCGTGGTGGTGGACATGGAAAACACGATACTCATTTTGCAGCAGTGTCTCTTCGTTGTACAGAATAACGAAACGCACATCGCCTTTCTCCAACCAACTCCGCGGAAAAGTGCCATTGCGCGAAAGACCTTTGGTTTGCAAACGCACATTGTAAAGCATAGTGCCTTTGTCGTTCTTGCCCAATATCCATTGCAAGTGCGCCTCGTTTTTATAACAACCGATAAGGAAACGTTGTTCCGCATAACGCCGGATATAATGCACAGAGAGGAGCGATGCTGATGCTATTGCTGTTGCTTGCGGCATCACTTTGGGCAATACATCTGCGGGATTGGTGCCAATCGGACATTCCACCACGTAGAACGAAGGGGCTAACAAAGCCAATACCCGCTCATTCTCTGCTGCAAACCGCTCACCCTGCTCCAACGCCACGGAGTAGAACACTTGCTCCGACAGGTTGTTATAAGGCGAAAATACCTTGCCAAGAAGTTGCCCGAAATGCGTTTGCAGAAACTGCTCCGCGTTCACGCCCTCACGGGGTGTAATGGCATAGAACCGGCAACACGAAAGCCCACATCGGATATAAGTATATACACGACATACACCTATATCTGCACACAAAAGCGCAGAACACAGGCATACAAGATACTCATACCTTGTAGGCGTTCATTGTTGCTGAGTCCCGACCCCTTATGAAATTTGCGAGATTTCAGAATGTCAGAACAGAGCGTCAATAAACGCTGTTAATAAATGCATTTGAAAGGCCGTCTGCCGAGCAAACGCAACCTTCCAACGACAAAGGTACTGCTTTTTAGTGAACTATGCAAATGATTAGGAATTAGGGGCGGGCGATGATATTGCCCGATAAGATGTCAGAAATTGAATGATTCTATACGTTTGAGGTATTCTATAGCGAATGGGACAAATAGGACGAATCCTAATTGGACGGATAGGGGCAGCAAGGACTGCCTTTGTGCGGGCGAGAGACTCGCGCAATACGCGACGAAGATTCCAATACCAGATGTCCGTATCCGCGGCATTGTACGCAATGGTGGGTTCGTGGAACAACGTAGCAGCATAATACACGGCACGCTGGTTATGGTAGTGTTGCGAGATAACCGTTGGTGGGGAAGAATGGCCAATGACCTTGCCAAAGGTATGGAGTGATGCATAGGTGTCAGTGCCGTGATAATCAACAAAAGCGACAGGCACACCGGCAGTATTCAAAGCAGCGACCATGGAATCCACTTCGTTGTAGTCCGCATACAGGTTCTCGGCAGAGACTACGACAGAATCCACTTTGCCTGCATGGTACAAATCTATTGCGGCTTGTATGCGGGCATCGTAATAGGGACTCGGTTTGCTGCTGCGACCTGTGCCGAGCAACAGACCATACGTATTATGAGGAATGGCATTGATATCATCGTAGCACCTGCCTTTGCTGACCACTACAACTATTATGTTGCTGACAAGAATGGTGGTTGCTATGATTGCCAATAAGACAAACAACAGTTTAACGGTTCGTTGCATACCGGCACATTACTCTGTTATGTATTTCCAGAATGACTCGGGAAGATGTACGTTGTCCAATGTTTTCGCCGCAACAAACAGCGGGGCAATGTCTTCGGGGGAATAGCCAGCAATGCCGCAGCCGATGGGCGTTACCAAAAATGTGAGTTCGGGATGCTCTTGGGCAAAGGCAATAAACCTGTCCACCGACGCACGCATATTCTCTATACCCTCCATAGTGGGAAGGGCATAACTCCGCCCTTGCAAGCCCTCGCCTTGCCCCATAATGGCTCCGAACCGCCCGACAGCAAAAGCCGCCGCTCCGCCATAGTGCATACCACGCACATTGCTGCCGAAGACAAAGACCTCGTTGGGGCGCAACTCCGATATATAATCGGGGGTAATGCGGGACTGAGGTTTGGGGGCGGTTGCGTTCTTTGCACTGTTCTCGTAGTTCTTAGATACAGTTGCGTACACTTCGTTGATAATCGTCCAGAACTCTTCGGGCAGGCGGTGATGCATCTCATCGACAATGGCTGCCGGTATCTCGTGGTAGAATGCCTCCGCAATAGCACCTGTGATGCAGGCGATGGTGTCGCTATCCCCGCCCAAGGAGACTGCCAGACGAATCGCCGACTCGAAATCGTGACTATCGAAGAATGCCGCCAAGGCTGCAGGCAATGTACCTTGGCAGGATACATCGAAATGATACGTTGGGCGAATATCATCGCAATCACGGCTGAGGTCGTAGCCGAAAGTGCTTTCTATATATTGGTGGATTTTCGCTTTTGTACTCCCTGTGCGTGCTAGATAGATGGCTGTAGCCACCGCCTGCGCTCCTTTGATGCCCTCGGGGTGGTTGTGAGTAATCATAGCGGAACGCCTGCCGAGGTCGAGGGCATCTTCAAGGGACTGCGCCAGCCAACCACATGCCGAAGCACGCATTGCCGAGCCATTACCCCATGAGTTGTACGGGTGGCGGACACCAGAGGGGATATTATCTACCGTTTCTGTATCTCTATCACGGAACGCACTTTGGAACTCCGGCATAAAGAGCCAACGATAGAATGCACCGCCATAACTTTCGTCGGGGTACTTGTGCCCCCACTTGACAAGACATTCTTCCAATCCTTGCTGTGAGCGAACAGGGTCGTGGAGCAGCCAATCCGCTACGGCAATGGTCATCACAGAGTCATCGGTGAAAGAACAGCCCGAGGAGAACAAAGGGAAATCGGTTGTTTTGATGTTGCAGAACTCGTAGATACTGCCTACGGTGTCGCCAATAAGTGCGCCTAACATAATTGATGATGGGTTTTAGTGGGTTTTGATCAGAAGATATACTGAAAGAGGAGGGCGTCTTCGCGGTTGAACCACGCGAGGAGAGTGGCAGAACGGCGGAAACCAATCCGCTCAAAGAGATTGATACTATGCAAATTGCTACAAGCAACCAAGGCATAGACCTGACGAAGATGCAGGAAAGAAGATGCGTACTCCAGCAACAAAGAAACAGCCTGTGTCCCTACCCCATTGCCTCTTGCCACAGGCTTCAGATAAATACCCAATGCAGCCTTTGCGTTGTGGGCATCAAAATCATACAAATCAACAGCCCCAAGGGTCTCACCCTGCCGATCCTGAACAATCAACCGGAGTTGCTTGTCCAAATAGATGTCTCCCGTGGTGGTAGTAAGATAGTCGCGCAAGTCTTGCTGAGAGAGAGGATTATGCGTATCGGAACAATTCCATGCCTCAGAATCATTCTCCATAGCATAGAGAAAAGGCAGGTCGGAAGGTTCCAGTTTCCGCAGGATGATATTCCCATTTTGCAGCAACATTGTTTACTTGCCAAAGAGCCGAGAGAAGAACGACTTATCACCGGTTTTCCGAGAAGGGAAAGCGGTACCGGTATTGCCTGAAGCAATCATTTGATAGACGACACCCCAATCGGGAAGTCCTCCCAGATTGCGGTCGTCGATATAGAGGTCGGCAACTATCTTGCGGGAAGACGGGCTGGAAGTATCTTCTTCGGGGTAGTTGGCATTGACGGCATAGAACTCCAAGCCACGCAGGCGGCACCAGTCCACCGCTTCCTTGAGCAATTCGCCCTCACGTACCGTCCAAAGAATAATATGATGCTGACCTTCCTGCTGCAGTTTGCGAAGAGTTTCTATAGCAAAAGGAACAGGTTTGCCTATCTTGGGATAAGCATGGCTAACAATGGTACCATCGAAATCAACAGCAATCGTCATTGGAGGAACGGATTAATCGTGTTCGTCATCGGTCAATTCCAACTGTATTTTGCGAGGCACAGGCTTGCAGAAAAACAAACCTACCGCCGATATTGCCGCACACCAAAGCATGGATTGATACCCCAACAGAAGATAGAATGCGACAACACCAAAAGTTATGCCGACACCCACCACACAGATACGTGCGGCAGCCCATTTGTAGTAGGCAGCATATTTGGCGGGCTGTTCCATGCGTTTGATTTGGTTGCATTTCAACTTGAAGCCATACAGCCCTCCAGGGACAGAAACGAGTGTATAAACAATCACTATATACTGTACTACATTACCGACTGCAGATTGCGGAGAGAAAGCCGTTATTTTTTCTTTTGTTACAAGGAACCACATCAACGTAGCAGCCAAGACAGCAAGAGTGTAGCACAGATAGTAGAACCACATCAGGCGTTTTGAGAGTTTTTCTTCCATACGTATTTCTTCAATTTAAGACAGGTTAACCTACAAAGTTAGTTCTATTGATAATACTTCTACCGAGGGTAATCTCATCGGTATATTCGATTTCTCCGCCGACAGCGACACCGCGTGCCAATTGGGAGACTGTGACTCCAGTAGGTTGGAGCCGTTTGTATATGTAGAAATTGGTAGTATCACCTTCCATTGTTGTGGGAAGAGCCAAAATAACTTCACGGATGCCCTCCGCAGGAACGCGTTCCACCAAAGAATCGATCTCCAAGTCACGTGGTCCGATGCCGTCCATAGGTGATATGATTCCTCCCAAGACATGGTACAGACCATTGTATTGCCCGGTATTTTCAACGGACATCACATCTTGTACATTCTCCACAACACAGACGAGCCTGCGATCACGATGGTGGCTTGCACAGACGGGGCACACATCGGAATCGGAGATATTGTGGCAGATACGGCAATAATGCACCTCTTTTTTCAGTTGGAGAATGGATTGTGCAAAGGTCTCCACATCCGCCTCAGAGCGGCGGAGAAGATGAAGGACAAGACGCAGTGCCGTTTTCTTTCCGATGCCGGGGAGCGAGGAGAACTCATGGACGGCTTTTTCCAACAATATGGACGGATATTCGTTCACTTGAGCAAAGACATTGTTACGGCACGCGCCTCACGGTCGGTTGCCACATAATCGTCGTAAACGGGACAGGCTATGAATGCGACTTTTTCCATTGTCTGCTCTATAAGGTCGGACATTTGCAGGAAACCGACTTGCCCATGAAGGAACGCCTTCACCACCACTTCGTTGGCCGCATTCAGAATACACGGCATATTCCCTCCCTGCATAATGGCTCTGTATGCCAAAGCAAGATTGCGGAAACGCGATGTGTCGGGTTGTTCGAAAGTAAGACTATTTGCCTTAAAGAAATCTATGCGCGGGAAATCGCTCTGCAGCCGTTTCGGATAAGAAAGAGCATACTGAATAGGCAGACGCATATCGGGCATACCCAATTGCGCTTTAACACTGCCATCGGCAAACTGCACGGCAGAATGGATGATACTCTGCGGATGGACAAGAACCTGTATTTTATCCACAGGGACACCAAACAGCCACTTTGCTTCGATCACCTCAAAACCTTTGTTCATAAGAGAAGCGGAGTCGATCGTCACCTTGGCACCCATATTCCAATTGGGATGCTTGAGTGCCTGTTCGGCTGTGGCAGAAGCGAGTTGCTGCATAGAGAAGGTTCGGAACGGACCTCCCGAGGCGGTGAGAAGAATCTTTTCTATTTCATTGTCTCCTTCTCCCACTATAGACTGGAAGATGGCGGAATGCTCGGAATCGACGGGCAGGATAGCAGCATGATAGCGGTTTGCCAACTGACAGATCAGTTCTCCCGCCACAACAAGTGTTTCCTTGTTCGCCAAAGCGATGGTTTTTCCTGCTTTTATTGCCTGAATAGTCGGATAAAGTCCTGCATACCCCACCATAGCAGCCACCACGACATCAACAGACGGCATTGTAACCATCTGTGCAACAGCATCAGATCCTGCAAAGACCTTGACAGGAAGATGAGCGAGTGCTTCCCTGAGTTCAGGATAACAAGATTCATCGGCAATGCAAACCATTTCGGGACGGAACTCAAGTGCCTGCTTCACAAGCAGATCCACACTACGGTTCGCCGATATGGCATAAACAGAAAATTCTTCGGGGTGCTGCCGCACAACGTCCAACGTCTGTGTTCCGATGGACCCCGTACTACCCAATATAGCAAGTTGTTTCATTCCGTTACCGTTATATTAGAAAGCAATTACCTCGGCAGGGTCGATGGGCGTTCCATTTTGCCAGAGTTCGAAAAGCAACGGACGTTCATCATCCGTCAGAAGGGCAACAGTCTCTCCTGCTTGCACAAAGTCGCCCTGCCGTTTTAGGACCCGCTGCATATTCCGATATATCGAGATATAGTCGCCTTCGTGTTGCAGAATAACCACCCAATCATTTTCAAGGGTATAGGTCATATAGACCAGCGTCCCCGAGAGAACAGCCATCACGTTTTCATTCTCAGGTGTCCGCAAAGCGACAGAAAACTGTTGTTTCTGTCTATTGAAGGGGACTTCTACAACTCCATGCGCAGGCGGGAACAAGACGGTTTTTCGGACGGAAGATGTTGACAGGAAAACAGTAAGGTTATCCCGTTCTTTATCTTCGTATCGGGACAGGAAATCGAGCATGACGGGTGATTGATCTTCCAACAGAGACTCCCGCCTCTGCAGCACAAGCGAATCCAAAGGTTTCACGGAATCAGAGACCACTTCTCCTGCAACAACGGCACGCATTGTGGAGAGATATTCGGTTTGCAGGCGCAGTTGGTTATTAAGAGAATCGACCCGTTCCATCTGAACAATCAGTTCATGGCGAATATCTTCATTGTATCCTGGAAGATAGTTCTTTACGGGTGTGAACCAAATAAGCGCAGCAAAGAGAACGAACGACAGCAAGAACAGGAGTAAGACCCAAAAGAAAAGGCTACGCCGTGACAGATGCGTGTGCCATGCCTCGTTGAGTGTGTTCTCATTGAGAACAGAGACACGGTATTTGAAACGCATCCGCTGCAGGTATCCTTTTTTCTTCATTGCTCCGTAGTCCGCTTTTATTGTTTGGTTATTTCAAGATAGAACAGCCCTCGCAAGATTTCAATTGTTTGAAGAAATCATTCCCCTTGTCGTCCACAAGGATAAATGCGGGAAAGTCTTCCACTTCAATCTGCCAGATAGCCTCCATTCCCAATTCGGGATATTCGAGGCACTTGATGGACTTGATATTGTTTTGCGCCAGAATAGCGGCAGGTCCACCAATGGAACCGAGATAGAAACCGCCATGCTTTTTGCAGGCATCGGTCACAGCCTGCGAGCGATTGCCCTTTGCCAACATGATAAGACTTCCTCCGTGTTCCTGAAACTCGTCCACATAAGGATCCATACGGCCTGCGGTTGTGGGTCCCATGGAACCGCACGCCATACCGGCAGGGGTTTTTGCGGGTCCGGCATAATAAATGGGATGGTTTTTGAGATATTCGGGCATCGGTTCGCCTGCGTCGAGGCGTGCTTTTATCTTGGCATGGGCAATATCGCGTCCGACGATGATAGTACCGTTCAGACTCAGGCGCGTTGCCACGGGGTATTTGGTAAGTTCTTTCAAGATGTCCGCCATAGGCCGATTGAGGTCTATGCGTACGGCACCGTCTTCGCCTGCATTACGCAGTTCGTTTGGAATGAGACTTCCCGGGTTATCATCCATTTTCTCGATCCAGATACCATCCTTATTGATTTTGCACTTGATATTCCGGTCGGCAGAACAACTTACGCCCAAGCCAATGGGACAACTTGCGCCATGACGGGGGAGTCGGACGACACGAACATCGTGCGCCATATACTTGCCACCGAACTGTGCACCCAGCCCAATCCGATATGCTTCTTTGAGGAGTTTCTCTTCCAACTCCACATCGCGGAACGCCCGTCCGGCAGCGTTTCCTGTCGTGGGGAGGGAGTCGTAATAGTGTGTAGAAGCGAGTTTCACGGTCAACAAGTTTTTCTCCGCACTTGTACCTCCGATCACAATAGCGATATGATACGGCGGACAGGCAGCCGTTCCAAGACTTTTCATTTTCTCCACCAAGAACGGGACGAGCGTTCCTTCGTTTTGTATGCGGGCTTTGGTTTCCTGATACAGGTAAGTTTTATTCGCCGAACCGCCACCTTTGGTCACACACAAGAACCGATATTCCATTCCTTCGGTCGCTTCCAAATCAATCTGGGCGGGAAGGTTGCACTTGGTGTTGACCTCTTCGTACATGGACAACGGTGCATTTTGGGAATAGCGGAGATTCTCTTGCGTATAAGTGAGGAACACCCCTTTTGACAATGCTTCTTCATCGGAGTAACCCGTCCAAACCTGTTGCCCTTTCTCACCGTGAATGATGGCAGTACCCGTGTCCTGACACAACGGGAGTTGCCCTTTGGCAGCCACTTCCGCATTACGGAGGAACGTGAGGGCGACATACTTATCATTGGCGCTTGCTTCCGGATCGCGCAAGATCTTAGCCACCTGCTCATTGTGAGAACGACGCAGCAAGAACGATACATTCCGAAAGGCAGCGTTTGCCATCCGTGTGAGTCCCTCTTTCTCTATTTTCAAAACAGGCTTACCTTCGAACTCGCTGACAGAGACATAATCCTTGGTGAGCAAATAATACTCGGTAGTATCCGGACCGAGTTGGAACATAGGCTCGTAGTTAAATTCCATAGTTTCTTATCCGATGAAGTTATATATTCACTTTATTACAGGAAAAGTATGCAAATTCTTCGGCATACGTCCCCAGCGCAAAGTTACATTAAAATCTTCGGAGTGGCAAACAGATAGAGAAAGTTTGTTTTTTTTCTTGCAGAATTTGCACAAATGAAAACTTTGCTATATCTTTGCAGCCGCTTTGGGAAAGAAAGCAAGACTCCGTAGCTCAGTTGGTAGAGCAACTGACTCTTAATCAGTGGGTCGAGAGTTCGAGCCTCTCCGGGGTCACAAAAGTATATTTGCTTTGTGAGCAGCGAGTTGCAGTGCGCAGTTCGCTGTTTTTTGTTTGTGCGATCGTTGTTTTTTCGTTGGTATATATATTTCAATCGCCAACATTTCGGGATACAGCCAAGAACCATCCGACCGGACGTGACCTACAATCCAAAACAAGAAAACAGGCTTCTGCAAAACATCATTCATTCAAATTGCAGTGTTCTCAGTCTTCCTTGCGCCATAAGATACCCTCTCAAAATGCCTTTTCGGCACTCATTTGAGCCATGCAGAGAGTCCTTGGCGACCTCTCGTTGAAGGGTCAAATCATTTACGATTTGATGATTTACAATGTACGATTTTATTTTTGGAACTTCGTTTCCATCCCTCGTCCAAGTGTCGATGAGGTCTCGTTGAGGGGTCGTAGAAATTCACAATTTGACGATTGACGATTAGATAATTATGGGGAAGATAACAGGGAAGATTGAGTTAATTGAACCAATGAACCAGATAAGTAGCCAAATAAGCGGAACAGAGTTTACTTATTTCACCTATTGCTTGAAGTGCATAAAAGCAGGAACATTATAGTTCCTATCGGGTCTCATTCTCCGCCAATTGCCGCCAATGAGCCGTTAATGCAAGTTTTCTGTGATGTATTCTTTCTTCTACTGCACTTTTGTGGCGAGGACAGTATATAGATTGCCATTGTGCAAGATATACACAATTCCATTTTTGACAACTTTTTCTGCAGGTTGTACAACATGCGGGTGGGTTTCCGTGTGTGTTGTTACATTGTTTACATCTTGCACGAGCCGAACCGCCCCGCCAAAATAGGGATGAGAATTGGAACCTATCTCTAGTGTACAAGTACTTATAAGGATGCCATATGCGAATTGCGCAGTCCCTGTTGATGACCAATAAATAGCCTGTTTTGGAGGTTCCACCTCAGTTTGTGTCCGTATGCCTGTACTCGGAAGAAATACGGCACCCTGACTTTCCATTTGCTGCCATTCATCAAGCGTGTATTCCTTGGTGATATTCCACTTATCACGATAGTTGATGCCCTCCAAGGAAGCCCAATCATCGGGCAGGAGAATCATTCCGAACAGTCCGTTGATACTGGCAGAGCCGCGCAATTTCAGAGCGTTGGCACGCGATGTGAGCAGATACCGCCACTCGGCAACGGACAACGTACGCCACGCATTGGGTTCGTCACTGCCAATTGAGTTGACTCCCCAATCCACATACTCATTGTAGTCGTTGCTGTCATAACTCCACAATGTCGGATTATGTCCCGTTCCCCATCCAAAGAGGTCGATGGTATCTGCCAACACCGGATTTCCATCTTCGCCGATTGTCAGATTGGCTGCACCTACAAACTCATATTGCAACTCAGCAAACTGCCACGTATTGGTGGACTGAACATACTGCAGATTGCCGTGGGAGAAATACACCTGCTTGTCTTTTGCCACAGAGAACTTGCCGGCACCACCTTGCACCGCTTGGACGGGCAGACAGACGCAGAGAATAAGAAATAACGTTAACAACAGATTCTGTTTCATAGATATAATTAAGATAATGTTTACTGCAATGCAAAGTTATGGTAGCGTGTACCAGAGCCGCAGGGAAGCGTATCGGTTGCCTATCCCTTGCATAAGGGTTGCTTATCCCTTGCTGTTTGACACGGCTTAATCGCGAGTGGAAAAGCATTGAATTTTAATATAGTTTGCATATTTCTTTGAGTTGGACAGCATTGTATCAAATGGACGGGGTGATGATGACCCGCCAGCCTCCGTTGGGTTGCCGCTCGACGTAGTTCTTGTCGATTAGTTGGGTCAGCAGTTTGCGTACGGCGGTTTTGCTGATGCCTATCTCCTGTTGCAGTTCGTCCTGCGTGAGGGTCGGACGCGTCTGCATAAGTCGCAGTATAGCCGCATAGTTGGGTGTTCGGAACTCTATCATCTGACCATCGTACCACCATGTGTTCTCGTTGCGTCGGGTGACGAAGAGGTAGTCGTTGTACACCTCCGTTGCCACGACTCCTTGGAAGTAGCGCAGGAAGGGGGCAATGTCGGTGATGCCGGCGTGTGCGCCGTCGCTCGGGGAAGAGCCGACGAACAAGTCCGTCTGGTGGAGTGCCTCCAAATAGTCCTGCTTGAGGCGGCTGCGCACCACAATCATAGGCAGTCCGTGGCGCGCAAGGATGTAGTTGACCATCAGGCGTGCGATGCGCCCGTTGCCGTCCTCGAAAGGATGGATGCGGATATAGCGATAGTGGAAGAGGGCTGCCAACTCGACGGGCGTGAGTTTGCCTGCCTCTTCGGCGGCGTTGTACCAATTGACGAGGTCGGTCATGAGGGCGGGCGTCTCCTCGGGCGAGGCGTAGTCGAAACGGTCGCCGTAGCGGGTGATGACCGAGTTGGGGCGCGTCTTGTACTGCCCCGCGTGTATGATATAGGAGGTTTGCAAGCCCGTGGGCAATTGGCGATAGACGGTGTAGTCCTCGCGCAGAAGGGTTTGGTGGAGGGTGCGAATGAAGGTTTGGGTGAGAGGCATATCGCGGAGGGTAGCCTCCTCGGTCATCATGCGGAGTCCGACGTTGCTTGCCGTCATCTCCTGCACGTCGCGCACGGTGGCTTCGCCGACAACCTTGCCGAAAAGCAGGAGGATTTCGGTCTGACCATAGGTGAGGGTGTTGCCCTCGATGTGGTTGCTGTTGTAGTTGTAGTCGATGGTGAAGCGGCGGCTAAGACGCTCTTTGTCCCTGTCGGAGAGGGGCTGAATGTCCTGCCACGCTTGGAATGCCTTTTTGAGAGTTACCTGCTGCATGATGCGGTTATGCTAAATGGTTACACACGTGTAACCTTTTTACTGCAAAAGTTGTGCCATAATGTGCAAGAATGGCTGTTGCGGGTGTATTATGTGGTCGTTTCGGAGTCATTCTTCGCTGAGTTTGATGAGGTACTCGATGTTGCGCATGCCACTGCGCTTGGTGTATGGGGCATATCCTGATGTGGTTTGCCACCCCGGTGAAGAGAAGACTATCCTCGCTCCTTTAGCCGACAGTTACCTATATAAAGATGTGCTGCAATGGGAACGGATTAAGAAGCCGGAAAAACTGCTCAAACTGCTGCAAGCCCTTGCTTACCAAATGGGTAGCGAAGTGAGTTACAACGAGTTGGCACAAATAGTAGGATTGGATAAAGAGACTATCAGCAACTATATCACCCTCTTGGAGCAGGCACAGGTTATCTTCCGTTTGGGGTCTTTCAGTAGGAACCTACGCAATGAACTTAAGTTTGCCCGCAAGGTGTATTTCTATGACAATGGTATTCGTAATGCGCTGATTAACAACTTTGCAGACATAGAGATGCGTCAAGATGTCGGTACGCTGTGGGAGAACTACCTCATCAGTGAGCGTCTCAAACGCAACCAGTATAGCGGACTATATGCCAATACCTACTTTTGGCGTACTACGCAAATGCAGGAGATAGACTATATAGAGGAGTATGATGGCAGAATGTATGCCTTTGAGTTCAAAGTCAAACCCGACTTTCCACAGAGCCTATCCCGATGTGGAGATACAGACTATTACCAGAGACAACTATATGGATTTTCTACTATAGCATGGTGCAAGTTTTCGTATGCAATACGGCTACTTTTCGGGGTGAGGGTTCTTGGATTGGGATAGGAGTTGGTCTATCTTGGCGTTGAGTTCCTTGACCTGCTTCTCGAGGTCGTCGTTGTTGTCGCTCACCATAGCGTCCACGAAGATAGAGTTGACAAGCGACAGACCGATGATGCTGCAAATCACCAGCAGCAGACTGAAATACAGGCGTACCCAACGGGCGGTAACAATAGAAGACCCCTCGGCGATGGTGTCTGGTATCTCATTCCAGCCCTCGCCCGTGCAGATGCGGAAGATGGAATAGATGCTGTCTATCGGCGTGGCAAAGTACTCGGGTGCCGAATCCCGAAACAATGCACACGACACCAGTGCCACAATAAGTATCAGCACAATGAATCCCGCAAAGACACCGTAACTGTCGCGCATGGCTTTGCCGAAGTTCCTGGCAATATTGGAGAAGTTAGGGAAGATATGGATAATACGAAAGAAACGCAGTACACGCAGCAGCCTCAGCACCAGCAGAACGGACAGGTTGCCCAATATGCCTGCCGGCATAAAGAACGCCACCACGGACGGCAGCGACAGGAGGACCAATACGCCGTCCAAGCGGTTCCACCCGTCCCGCCAATAGCCCTTGACACCGTATTCTACTTGCTTCACCACCATCTCGATGATGAATATAAGCGTGCAGACAAGGTCGGCAATAGACAGGGCAAGGCTGTTCACACCGCTCTCTTGGGCAAAGATGATTGCCGCGTTGATGAGAATGACGCACAGGATGATGTGCTCATTGAGAAAGATTTTTCGTATCAGTTGTTTCATCATTGGTTTGCTTGATTGCTGTACAAAGGTACTGTTTTCGTGGCACATACGCAAATAGCAACCCGCAACCTATTTCCCGCCCGATGTGTATGGTGATGAATGAACTTGCCCGCCTGATTAGCGGGCAAGAGGATGATTGGTGGAAAAGATAAACGCCCCTTCGTTGTCTTTATCAGTATAAACAGGGCGTGCCAAACCACTTGGCACGCCCTGTAAGTTAGGTATAGAGCCCTATTGTTTATTGCTCTTTTATTTCCTGTCCCTGAACGGTATATACTTTGCCATTGCGGAGAATATAGACTTGTCCGTTGCGGATAACCTTGCGTGCCGCAGTATCACCGTCGGCAGATACGTTCTCTACGGCAGTAGTGGCTGTAAACTTCGCCTCAAGAGTGATATCTTGGGTGGCACTAAAGATGTACGGGTTGTCTGTAACCCCATTGCTCCACTGTGCGAACTCGTACCCCTCATTGGCTGTGGCTGTCAATGTAACTTGTGTGCCTTCATCATACACGCCGCTGCCTGACACTGTACCCTGCTTCGAGTCGCAAGTAACGGTAATGGTATATTGCGGCAATTGCTCTGCAAACTCTGCCACGAAGGTGGTATCTTGTGTGACAACCACGGTTCGGGGATTGTCGGTGTTGCCGTCATTCCATCTTACAAAACGATAGCCCTCGTTGGCAACCGCCTTGAACACACTTTTGTTGTCATCGCAAGAAGGCTCTTGTGTAACCTCGACAGAACCCATGTCTTCGTTTTGAGAGGTAACATCCAATGTGTAATTGGGAGTCTCGATATAGTTTTTGAAGTTTCTCCATCCCAAAGCGGATTGATACGCCTCTTTTGCCCCGCAAGGGATGTGGACGGGGATTGTATAAGGTACATCTGCAAAAGCATCATAACCATTGCACTCTGGTGGCGTTATGGCACACACTGTGATAGAAGTAAGACCTGTGCAATCACAGAAAGCGCCCTTCCCAATACTTGTTACACTATTGGGAATAGTGACAGAGGTAAGACTTGAGCATTTATAGAAAGTCCAGTCTTCGATACTCGTTACACTATTGGAGATAATGAGAGAGGTAAGACCTGTGCAACTATCGAAAGCACTCTCTCCAATGCTCGTTACACTATTGGGAATAGTGATAGAGGTAAGACCTGTGCAACTAGCGAAAGCACTCTCTCCAATGCTCGTTACACTATTGGGAATAGTGATAGAGGTAAGACCGGTGCAACCTTTGAAAGCACCATCTCCTATACTCGTTACGCTATTGGGGATAGTAACGGATGTAAGACCCATGCAATCATAAAAAGCACACCATTCAATACTCGTTACACTATTGGGAATAGTAATAGAGGTAAGACCATCGCAAAAAGCGAAAGCACCCTCTCCAATGCTCGTTACGCTATTGGGGATAATTGTTGTTTTAACCCCTTGCACTAACGTATTTGTGGCTGTTTCGATTATAGCATTGCAATTATTGCGACTATCATATATGGTATTGCCACTTTCTACATCAATAGAGGTAAGACCTGTGCAACCATAGAAAGCCCCCTCTCCAATGCTCGTTACACTATTGGGAATAGTGATAGAGGTTAGGTTACTCATTCCATTACATAGGTATTCGGGAATAATATCAACAGCATCACCAAAGGAAAAGGAGGTAATCTGACCTTCAATATCAGAGAAAGGACGATCATTATAAGATCCTACATATCCATACGATTTTGCATTCCATATTACAGAGGTAAGATCCGTGCAGCGATAGAAAGCACTCCCTCCGATATGCGTCACTTTTTCGGAGATGGTGATAGAGGTTAGGTTGCTCATTCCGTAGCACAGGCGAGCAGGAATGCTATCAACGGTATCACCAAATGTAAAGGATGTAATCTGATCTCTGATGCGATAGAAAGGATCATTCACAAAATCTGCACACGATTTAGCATTCCATATCACAGAATTAAGAGAGGTGCAGCCTGAGAAAACATCTTTTTCTATATTCCTCACATTGCTGCCAATACTGATAGAGGTTAGTTTTTTCATTCCGTAGCATAGGCGAGCAGGGATGGTATCCACAGCATCACCAAAGGAGAATGAGGTAATATGATCTCTACTATCATAGAATGGATGGTATGCCTCTAATGTAGGAATATCATCTTTATACGATCTTACATTCCATACCACAGAGGTAATGTTGGTGCAACCATCGAAAGTCTCTTCTTCGATACTTGTTACGTTATTGCCAATAGCGACAGAGGTAAGACCTGTGCAACCTGAGAAAGCATAATTTCCGATACTCGTCACACTATTAGGGATGGTGACAGAAGTAAGACCTGTGCAACCAGAGAACGCCCCGTATCCGATACTCGTTACACTATTAGGGATAGTGACAGAGGTAAGACCGATGCAACCATAGAAAGCCCAGTTTCCAATACTCGTTACACTATTGGGAATGGTGACAGAGGTAAGACCCGTGCAACCATAGAAAGCATATTCTCCAATACTTGTTACACTATTAGGAATTGTGACGGAGGTAAGGCAAGTATCATACGCAAACGCAGCAGAAATCTCAGTAACGCCATCGGGAATAACCAACTCTGTCAGGAGAACATCATTAAGGTATAAGTTTCTTGAATAGCGTATAGGGCTATTCTGCGTATGTATTATATTGAACCAACCTTGCACATCTCCTATATAATTGACTTTTTTTAGACTGTCACAGTTGTGGAAGGCATAATCTCCAATACTTGTTACACTATTACCGATAGTAATGGAAGAAAGACCAGTACAACCATCGAAAGCATACTCTCCAATATTCGTTACACCATTGCCAATAGTTACAGAGGTAAGATTACGATTCTTAGAAAACTCGTTATCTCTTATACTATGTACATCATCACCAAATATATACTCAGTTACTTGTGAACCAAAGATAGAACTTAGGGATTTACTATCGTCGTTATTTGCACTTACAATGGCATCGGAGTTAATAGAAACAGATTTGAGTCCTGTGCAATTATAGAAAGCCCGGACTCCAATACTCGTTACACTATTGCCAATAGTAATAGATGTAAGACCCGTGCAACCATAGAAAGCATAATCTCCAACACTTGTTACACTATTGCCAATAGTGATAGAGGTAAGACCCGTGCAACCATAGAAAGCATACTGTTCAATGCTTGTTACACTTTCGGGAATAGTGATAGAGGTAAGACCGGTACAATAGGAGAAAGCATTCTTCCCAATTTGCGTTACATCTTTGACAAATTCGATTGTTCCTACACCATTCGAGTAAGTATGCTTCCTTATATATGTATTAAAGCCATATATATATATACCATTACCATTTATGTTTGGATTTTGTGTTTCATATAGTTTCTCCGTTGCCGTATAGGTGATAACATTGCCAGCAGAGAGGAAAGGCAGCGTAGTAAATAGAACTACGAATAAGGCATATAATTTCTTCATAATCGTAAAATGTAATGTAATTTATTTTCTCTTCATTTCCTGGTATGCCTGGAGAATTAGTTCTCCGATGTGCTTTTGTTCTGCACAACAGATAGAACCAAATGGCTTGTTCTGAGTTATGCCCAATATGACTAAGGTACCATTGTAATAGCCCTTTCTTATAGTAACAAACGGACGTCGTTCTTTACCATCTTTTGTTTCTTTTATGACATATAGGTCAGAAATGTCGGTAATGGGTAGTTTTCGCCAATACTTTTGAGCAATAGCCGTGATGATGATATCCGGTTGCAGTTGCTCTATTTGTTTTTTCCAATAGCAGACACCCTCTTGGCTGATAGTCTCTTGTTCTTCACGGGACAGTTTGCTCCACGTCGGTGCTGTAGCGTACGAACTGCACAAGTCTGTGTGGATAGCACGCCGGTTAGAATGGTCTTGTCCACCGATTTTCTCAGGTAACTTACCTCCGTATGAAGCACCTGCTCCTTGCAGCACCCGCTCAAAATTGTAGAACCAATTATACGGATTGTGCGTAAAATACTCATTCCAAGCCTTCGGGTACGTAGCGGGATTTCCCACTATTGCACTCGGAAAACGATACGAGACATCATAAGTCGTTGCGTTCTTGTCCCGCTTAAACTCCATATCGGAAGGATTGAGTCCAACCGTTACGATGCGGATGTCTGATTGTTCATACTCATTTCTGTTCCCGAACCAATCAATCGGGATAATACCATGAATCTTTGCCATAATGCTGTTGATTATATTTGCCTACTCTTGGATGGGATTTTCGGCATACTCCACGTATTTGATTCTTCTCTTGTCTTTATTCACTCGGTTGCATATTTGTTTGCTATTTTGCAGACCTGCGTTTCGACGACAAAGGTACCGCTATTTGGTCGCGCATACAAAGTCCTTTTTTAGTCCTTTTGGTTCAAACCGGCAGGTATAAAAAAGAGCATAAGCATTTCCTGTTTACACTCTGAGGTCCTGAGATTACCTGTGATTACAAACAAGAAACACCTATGCTACAGCATAGGCGTTCGATATTTGTTACCGTAATCACATACACGAAATTTCTCAGGTTTCAGAGTGTACTTACGAACAAATAGCAAACGCTATCATTTTTATTCTCTGAAAGGAGCAGACCACACGCCCGTAGTCCATTTTAATCCTTCCGTGGCAAAGGTAGTGATAAAAGTTCAATTTCATACATTATAGCAGGCAAAAGTTTATCAATCATTTCATACACCAATATACAGATAAATAAAAAGCAGTCTGCAAAAACTAACAGACCGCTTTTTTTATCCCTTTCCGTTCCGCTAATGAACTATATTTTGATAAACACCGTTCACTAAAAGACAAACAAAGACTATTCTCCACATGATATCAAGGTTCCTCCTTTGTCTGCAACAGTATAAAACCGGTGTAAGGCATACGCCGAACATCAAAGGGAACAATGGCGGGAACATCAGCACCGAAGACAGCACTTCTCCCTTGCACAGCAGAATGACGGCTCTCTGGAACCCGCAAAACGGGCAACTGACACCCAAGAGTTGTTTCCACGCACAAGGGAGAAGACACATACGATTTTAGAGAAAATCGCTGAACAGATCAAACATACTGAAGCCAACCGAACCGATAACACAGGCTGCAATGATGTAATACACGATGTAGATCGCGCCGAAGACAATGCCGATGACAGACATAATCTTTCCCGCATTGAGCATACCTGCACCAGAGTATTGTTCGGGGTGCAAGTTATACTCGGCAAGACCTTTCTTTGCCAGTACCACACCTATAATACCACATACGAAGCCGACAAAGAAACAGCCGAACAACAAGGAGCAAATTCCCAACACCAACGCTGCTACAGCGTACGGTGCATTCTTCTTTTGAATTTCAGACATAATAGTAATTTATTAAAGTAAAAACATTTGACATATTGATTACAGACCCATTTCGTTCAATGCTTCGTTCATGGCTTTTTCATAAGTATCAGCCACCTCATTGATAGCGTCCTCATAAATATCCGATAGACTCGACCCGCCTTTCTTATCAGAAGACTTGGCAGACTTAACCTCGTTAAGTTCCATCTTGCTGATGCTGATACCCGCTACTTTGTCAAAAAGCGCACGTTTGGTGTTGTAGGACTTATCGCCCAAGTTCTCATACCTGTCTTTCACCAATGCCTTTTCGGTAATGATGTCATCAGAAGCCAACACACTTTCTACGGCATTGTAATCCAAATAAACATCTTCCCCTACTTCCGACTCATTAGCATCTACATATTCCACGTGCAAATTTCCCATATTCGGTTCAAACCAAGATAACTTACGGTTGTCCGTACCGGGAACTTTTTTCCAAGGCGTAGTATTTTGGAGCGGAATCAAAGCACGGACTTCCCACCTTTGACCGGTTTCACCGGTGCGTACCAACATAATCTTGACAGAATCCACATCTGCAGGGATTGTGAGCAGATTTTTGTGTTTTCCGGAGAACGTAACGGCATCAGCAGGAATTATTTTGGTCATTTCCACTTGTTTCTCATTCTCCCCGCAGGAAGCCATTCCAAGTGCCAGACAAAGTGTCACAGCACAGAAGATAAAATTTCGTTTCATACTTATTATTTTTTATGGTTAATGAATGTTACACGGAGGCATCTATACCTCTTTTTTTTTCGTTGGGGCAAAGGTAGTGCTTTTGTACATAGCCCGAAAAGTCCTTTTTAGTCCTTATTTTACCAGAGACATTATCATTCCATTTCGTTCGGAGAGTTTTATAAAAGGATCGGGCGGATGGGACAAACGGGTCAAACAGGGAACATCAGGACAGACATTACAGTTTATCAATACTTTTATGGAAGGTTTGGGAAGATTGTCCCCATGAGAATGATTGGACGAATTGGACAGATGAGTCGGATGAGACCAATGGGATCAGGTCTTGATGAGGGGTCGATGAGGGGTGCTTCAGGTCGGCTTGAGGAGTCGAACAAGGAGAACGGGCATCCAGCAGGAGAAAACGACTTTCTTGCATTTACACAGCAAGGCGGAGAATACCCTGTTATGTTTTCCGCAAGAACCAAAAAGGACTTGCACAGAGATTTCATTCTCAGTACCTTTGCAAACATATATCAAGAACAGGAACATTTCTTATGGACAAGCGGGCACCGGAAATACTGTCATTGCGACAAGACATGGAACGCGAAGTGAAGCGCAAGATACGCACGCCCTACGACTTTGAATTTCTCGCGGGGGTCATCTGGGAGCGGTTGCACGAGAATATCTCGCCCACCACGCTCAAACGCCTTTGGGGGTACATTGACGGAGCGGACACCACACGCCGCACCACGCTGTGCCTGCTGTCGCAGTTTCTCGGATATGCCGATTGGGAAACCTATCTGCAAGCCCTTGCCCTGCGTAGCGAGGTGGAGAGCAACGCTTTTGAGGGCGAGGGTATTCGCACCGAAGAACTCACCAACGGCGACCGCGTAGAGGTGACATGGCTGCCCAACAGGCGATGCATATTCCGCTACGAAGGCGGTCTGCACTTCTATGTAGAGGTGGCTGAGAACAGCAAACTGCAACAGGGAGACTGCTTCGATGCGGCTTGTTTCCTCATCGGACAACCGATGTATCTGGACAATCTCCTGCGCAAGGGTCATGCCCATGTCTCGTATGTGGCAGGCAGCCGCAACGGATTGGTTAGTGCAAAGATAATCAAATAGATATATGAACAACGACGCGTCTGACTCTGCCTTCATCTTGCCCGAAGACGTATCGTCCCGATGGCAGGACATCCGTCTGCTGCAGAGCCGCCGGCACAGCGTGCTCTATCGCGGCAAACGCTATGGTCGCTGGTTCATACTCAAGGGCTTGCCCGCAGAACAACAGCACCTTACTGACTGCTTACGGCAGCAAGAGAAAGAGTTCCGCCTCGGCATACAACTGGTGCACCCGAACATTGCCGCCACCTATTCGCTGGAGGATATACCCGACTGCGGACGGTGTATCGTACAGGAGGCTGTGGACGGACAGACCATGGACTGTTGGCTGGCAACCAAACCCGACAAACATAAGCGTCTCCGCGTGATGATGCAACTGCTTGACGCGGTGGAGTATCTGCACGCACGGCAGTTGGTGCACCATGACCTCAAACCGGGCAATATCCTCATCACGCACAATGGCGGAAACCTCAAACTCATTGATTTCGGACTTTCCGATACCGACGACTCGGCATCTCCCGCCCCCAATGACCTGCAAGACGACCTTTGCCATATAGCGGATGTGATGGATTTATTGCACCTGCGAAGTTGCAAACGAATTGCCAATGCCTGCCGCAGAAAATGCCACAAAAACATTGCCGAACTGCGCAGAGATATCGTGCATCGTGAAAAGACAGCGAAAGTATGGAGAAATGTTTTGAGCGGCATCATTGTGACCGGTTGTGCCGTCTTGCTCGGAGAAGCCTACGTTGAACAGCAACATGCCAAAGACCTGCTTGCAGAGGCGCAGGAAGAACGGAGACTTGCAGAGCAAGCCAACTCGCAAGCACAACAAACTCTGCAAGACGTGCAAACAGAGTATAATCTCACACTGCAAGAACGTACTCTTTGGGAAGAAGAACATCAGGCGGAAAAGCAACGGAAACAAGCGATGACGGACGACGTAATGACCTGCATGCAGCACGAAAAAGAGCGGTTGGAACAAACTCTGCGCCAGAACAAGGATATTCTGCAAACAACAAAACAATTCCGCTGGATTCCCCTGCGCGACTCATTGGCAAACGTTTATGCGGACGATCCTCAACTGCAGGCGGCTTGTTTATCCTTGATTGACCAGCAATACCTGCAACTGCAAAGTTATCTGCAAGACCTCAGCAAAGAACTGTCTTCCTCTACGGAATGACGGTGGTTTTGAGGGAAAGCCTGCTCACAATCAGCCGTAATCTGTTTCCTGAGTTCGTCAAGAGAAGAGAACCGCTGTTCCTCCCGCAGGAAACGGAGAAAACGGATTGTCAAAACTTGATCATACAGATTGCCGGAGAATCCGTGGATATAGACCTCAAGACTCCGGTTCGTTCCGCCGACAGTGGGGTTGGTACCTATATTCAAGATACCTTTATAGCCATGGTTGTCCATCTCCACTTCCACAGCATAGACTCCCGAAGCGGGAATGAGTTTGCAGGAATCTGACGGTTCGATGTTCGCCGTAGGGAAACCAATCCGACGTCCGATCTGCCGACCGTGTACCACACGTCCCGTCAGGCTGTAAGGAGCCGCAAGAAGGGCATTGGCTTGCTCTACATGATGAGAGAGCAAGAGACTGCGTATCTTGGTGGAACTTACCACGACCTGAGAAGCGGCATAAGGCCGGGACTGAACCAATTGCAGGTGTTCCTCCCGCGCAGCGCACAAATAGTCCGAGAAAGCAGTGTTTCCATCGCAACCGAAGTGGTGATTATATCCCATCAGAAGCACCTCCACACCAAGTTCACAATGCAGATAGCACATAAACCGGCGCTTCGTCCAGTCCCGAACATCGGAGAAAGAGAGCATCTGCACATTTTCTATTCCTTGCGCACGGATAGCCTCCAGACGTTCGCAGGGCGTCATCAGAAGTTGCGGTGTATAGCCGGACTGCAGGACGGAACGGGGATGCTGGCGGAAAGTGACCACCATCGGAACAAGATGACGCTGCAACGACAAGGAGAGCAGTTCCTGCAAAAGGAAACGGTGCCCCAAGTGCATTCCATCGAAAAAACCTATCGTTGCCGCGTACGCCATAGAACCAGCCCGATATAACGACTTACAGTTTGATATAGATTTTCTTCATATAAAGCGGATGGGCTATCAGCCACAACACAGCCACCAACGACAATGCACATGCCAAAGAGCCTCCGAAATCACCGAACAGAGGCACCATACAACAGCGATACCATGCACTCCACACGGAATAGGTTTCACCGGCTATGGTGAAGCGTATGTTCGCCATTACGGTAACCAATATGTTTGACAGCACAAAAATAAACAAAGGATTCACTCCGAAACTCTCGAAGAAGACTGACCAACGTCGTTTGCCGCAGATGTCGATTGCCCAAACAAAGAGCGCCAAGAGCAAGGAAGCGAGTCCACAGGTCACGAACACATAACTTGCCGACCAAAGGGACTTGTTGATGGGAAAGGCATAATCCAGCATAAAACCCGCAAAGAGCAGAACGGTGCCGAAGATAAAGAGGCGGTTGACCGACAACCACTTGGCGGATTCGCCCGTTGCTTCCCTGTTCGATTTGAGAATAAGACTGCCCGCCATTGCGCCGATGAGGGCATGGGCCACGCATGGGATGGTGGACAAAAGTCCTTCCGGGTCGAACGGGATACCGCCCATGTGGTATATATGGTTCTCTCCGAAGATGGCAAGATCGACCCGAGCCACAATGTTATCGGTGGTCAAATCGAAACTATGGGTTACCCCTATCATAATACAATAGGCAAGAAGCAAGGCTCCCGCCACCCAACCGATCCGCCGAGGTTTGAAAATCATAAGCAGGAGCCCCGCAAACAAAGACACCAAGCCCAGACGGGGAAAGACTCCCAGGAAGCGCAATTTGTGTACGGGATTGAGCCAAAGGGCTTCCTGCCACGTGCCGCCGGCACTGAAAGTACGCAGGCATATTCCGAACCAGCCCAAAGCCCAGCCAATCAAGATGAGGAGAAGGGAACGATAAAGCAATTTGGCAAACGTGTGTTTGGTCAGTTGGTAATCTGTTTTGCTATAGGAGAGACTCATAGCCACTCCCATCACAAAGACGAAGAAAGGGAATACCAGGTCGGTCGGTGTGCAGCCGTTCCACGCCGCATGACGCAACGGGGCGTACACATAACTCCAACTACCGGGGTTGTTGACCACAATCATGCCCGCAATGGTGAGTCCTCGCAGGACGTCCAAAGCAATAAGTCGTTTACCATTTGCCATATACTCGTTGTTACAATTATTCGAAAAAGGTCTCCGCACATTGTGCAAAGCACACCTCCATACGCGCAAAGGTACAACAAAAAAGCATATCGGCAAAACGCAGAGCGGAGGCGACATTCTTCCGCAAAAATACATGAATACGAACCAACGGCTATGCGAAAAGTTCCCAAAAAATTCTCCTCACAAGAAACAAGAAGGCTCTCTCCGCAAGGGAGAAAGCCTTCTTTATTTACCAACGGGATGTTGTCCGCAGGCGGATCAGTCCACGTTGAGCGTTACACGACGGAAGTCGGTGATAGTAACATTTGCTTTGCGGAGCACATCCTTCACGAGTTCCTTCTCTTCGGACATCACGTAGATCTGCTCTACAAGAGTGGATTCTTTCAAGAACTTCTGCAGACGGCCTTGTGCAATCATCTCCACCTTTTTCATGTTGATGTTTTGTGCGGCCTCTTGAGCCACGTTGGTTTTGATGTTGCGTGCCTGCTGTGCCTGCTCGGGAGTGAGCCAACCTTTGGCGGTATTGGATTCGATATGTTCATCGGTATCCACGTGAGACGGATTGATACCGGCTTTGCGGAGTGCGTTCTCCACAGCCTTGTTCACTTCGTCCTGCTGTGTTTTCTCCACAGCCACTTTCAATTCATGTTCTTTCACCTCGGCAGGAACATGGTCGGCATCGAGTGCGATAGGTGCCATAGCGGCAACCTGCATTGCTACGCCATGAACGATGTCTTCCGAAGCATTTGCATCGGAAGCGGCAACGATGGTTGACAACTTGTTTCCAAGGTGGTTGTACGCATCTACCTTAGGTGCAGAGAGGAAGGCATAGTCTGCCAATTCCATCTTCTCGCCCGTCACGCCGGAGCGTTCGGTTACCAACTCAGCCACCGTGAGATTACCCGCTTTCAGTGCTTTCAACTCGTCCAGACTCTGAGGGCGCTCGGCGATTGCCAGGTCGAGAATCTTTTTAACCAAAGCCACGAAGTCGGCGTTCTTAGCCACGAAGTCGGTTTCGCACTTAACAGCCACAATAGCCCCAAAGCCGTCAACCGCCTTAGCCAGAACACAACCTTCGGAAGCCTCACGGTCGGAGCGCTTGGCAGCAATAGCCTGTCCGCGCTTGCGGAGGAGGTCTTTCGCCACCTCGAAATCGCCGTTAGCCTCTTCGAGTGCTTTTTTCACGTCCATCATACCTGCGCCGGTGATGTCGCGCAGTTTCTTTATATCAGCCAATGATACAGCCATAATGATAGTATTTTCAAGAGTAATTATTCTGCTTCCTTTACTTCAGTATTCTCTTCCTTGGCAGGTGTTTCTTCCTTCACGGGCTCTGCCTTGGGAGCGGATTTTCTCACCCGTGTACGGCGTGGTGCGGGTGCTTCGCCTTCCGCATTCTGCTGGGCAGCATTTTCGTCCGCCTTCTCCACCTTGCGTTCTTCCAGACCTTCTTTGATTGCCTCGCAAACAGCGTTGAGGATTACCTCAATGGATTTTGTTGCATCATCGTTGGCAGGGATTACGAAATCGATAGGAGTGGGATCGGAGTTGGTGTCCACAATACCGAATACGGGGATACCCAAGCGGAGAGCCTCACGAACAGCGATATTCTCTTTGCATACGTCCACAACGAACAATGCAGAGGGGAGACGTGTAAGATCGGCAATAGAGCCGAGGTTCTTCTCCAACTTCTCGCGTTGGCGTGTAATCTGGAGTTTCTCGCGTTTGGAGATATTGTCGAATGTGCCGTCGGTCATCATCTTGTCGATATTGGACATTTTCTTCACAGCCTTGCGGATTGTGGGGAAGTTGGTCAACATACCTCCTGCCCAACGTTCTGTGATGTATGGCATACCAATTTCCTTAGCCTTTTCAGCGACCACTTCCTTGGCTTGTTTCTTGGTAGCCACAAACAGGATCTTGCGACCGCTCTTTGCGATGTTCTTCAGAGCCTCTGCTGCTTCTTCCACTTTGATGACCGTTTTGTTGAGGTCAATGATGTGAATACCGTTACGCTCCATGAAGATATAAGGAGCCATTGCAGGATTCCATTTGCGCTTGAGGTGTCCGAAATGTGCGCCAGCCTCAAGCAATTCGTCGAAATTTGTTCTCATTGTAATTTGTTTTAATTTGTTATGTTATTGTATGTTCCATCTCTCTCGGTTTGCCGTACACCGCATGATTCCTACTCATGCGGCAGGCGAGAACAGCCTTCAGCAACCAAAAGAATCCCGCAGTAGTCCGGAAGGAATCTGCAGGATTTGTAGGAACCGTATTAACGTTTGCTGAACTGGAAGTGCTTACGAGCCTTCGGCTGACCGGGTTTCTTACGTTCAACCTCACGCGAATCACGCGTCATGAAACCTTCAGCCTTCAGCGCGGGTTTGTCTTCGGGGTTGATTTTAACCAAAGCGCGGGCGATTGCCAAGCGCAATGCCTCTGCCTGCCCTTTGAATCCGCCGCCATCGAGGATAACGGTGATGTCATATTTTTCAGCCACACCCAACTTATTCAACGGTTGCTTAACAATATATTGCAGGATAGGCGACGGGAAATAAGTTTCCAAATCTTTCTTATTGATAGTGATTTTGCCTTGTCCTTCTGCAAAGAAAACGCGAGCGATTGCCGCTTTTCTTCTACCTAAAGCATTTACTACTTCCATTTGTTGAATTATTTAAGTGTGTTCAAATCAATTTGTTTAGGTTGCTGTGCCTGCATATTATGCTCAGCACCTGCAAACACATAAAGGTTGTCAATCAAGCGATCACCGAGACGGTTCTTCGGGAGCATACCCTTTACCACTTTCCTGATAAGGCGATCGGCACCTTTTTCTTTCAGAGCGGCAGGCGTAAACTCACGCTGACCACCGGGGTAGCCTGTGTAGCGTACATAGGTTTTGCCGTTCCATTTGTTACCCGTCAGAGCAACCTTGTCGGCGTTAATAATAATCACATTGTCACCGCAGTCCACATTAGGAGTGAAACTCGGTTTGTACTTGCCGCGCAACAGTTTGGCAACCTTTGAGCACATACGGCCCAACACCAAGTCGGTAGCATCAACCAAGACCCACTCTTTCTGAGCGGTAGCCTTGTTCACCGACAGGGTTTTGTAACTTAATGTATCCACTGTTTTTGTTGTTTTTCGGTTCGGTCTACAGACATCTTACCACTGCACAACCGGACGTAATTAAATAATAATAAATTAGTTATAGTGCAAACGCACCACCGCATTAAAACGGCTTGCAAAAGTACTACATTTATTTTGAACTCACAAGTATTTGGAAGATATTTTCTCTTTTGGCATTTTTTTCGGGAGGAGCGGAACGAAAACGGACGAAGGCAAACGGCGGGATCAAGGCAGATAGAGTCCGCTGTGCATCTTCCGCTCGCCGAGCAGTCGTCGAGGTCGGCTTCAGGGGTCGTTGAGATCTCGAACATGCGGGTATGCTATTCCGCCAAGAAAGACAATTGCCCGATATGACGGGCATTGCAAATCCATGGGATTCTGCCTGCTTTCAAAGGAGTTTCCGAAGAACAGAAAACCGTCAAAAGCCTCAGCACACAGGAACAAACGGCACACAAAAATCGGGAACAAGACAGGAAGAAAAGAAAACATTAAATATCAGAAATGCTCGTTCTTCGTTTTTTTTACGTAACTTTGCACTTTAATTAGGTTATTTGTAATAGTGTGACATTTTATGTTATATGTTGCATTTATGCCTAACAATGCGTAATTGCGACTAATATCCCGAACAACACAATGTTTCATTGATATTCTCATAAAAATATCGGTTAATATACAAAGAATTACATGAAAGAAATTAAAATCGCCGTGGTGGGTCTCGGATATGTAGGTCTGCCCTTGGCTATCGAATACGGCAAGAAATACCGCGTCATCGGCTTTGATGTCAACAAAGACCGCGTGGAAGAACTGGAATCCGGCAAAGACCATACCCTTGAAGCCGATCTGATTGGTATGAAGCAGGCACGCGAAGCATACAACACCACCCGCAAAATCGGACTCACTTTCACTTCCGACCCCGAGGCACTGCGGCAGGTGAACACCTATATCGTTACCGTCCCCACCCCCATCGACCGTTTCAACAACCCCGACCTCACGCCGCTGCTCCGCGCGAGCGAGACCATCGGCAAGACGCTCAACACGGGAGACATAGTTATCTACGAATCAACCGTTTACCCGGGTTGCACCGAGGAAGACTGCGTACCCGTATTGGAGCGCAACAGCGGACTGAAGTTCAACAGCGACTTTTTCTGCGGCTACTCGCCCGAGCGAATCAACCCCGGCGACAAAATCAACACCCTGACCAAAATCAAGAAAATCACTTCGGGTTCCACGCCCGAGGTAGCAGACATCGTGGACGCCCTCTACAACTCGATTCTGGAAAACGGCACCCACCGCGCACCGAACATGAAAGTGGCGGAGGCGGCAAAGGCGGTGGAGAACAGCCAGCGTGATGTGAACATCTCGTTTATGAACGAACTCGCACTCATCTGCGACCGCGTGGGCATCGACACCAACGACGTCATTGAGGCGGCAGGCACCAAGTGGAACTTCCTCAAATACCGCCCCGGACTGGTCGGCGGGCATTGTATCTCGGTGGATCCATACTACCTGGCGCACAAGGCGAAATCGCTCGGCTATGACCCGCAGGTGATTCTCAGCGGGCGTGCCGTAAACAACTCCATCGCCAAGTTTATCGCCGACAAGACGCTAAAATTGATGATTAAAACCGACCATAAAATCCTCAATTCCAACGTATTGATTCTCGGTGTTACCTTCAAGGAGAACTGCCCAGACTGCCGCAATACGAAGGTGGTGGACATCGCCAACGAGTTGGAGGATTTCGGTTGCCATGTGGATATCTACGACCCGTGGGCAAGCCCCGAGGTGGTGAAGCGCGAGTACGGCAAAGACCTTATCCCCGCCATCGACCCCGACAAGCCCTACGCCGCCGTTATCGCCTGCGTGTGCCACGACCAGTTCAAGACCTTCGACTTCCGCAAGTACAAAGAGCAGGGGGCGGTCATCTTCGACGTAAAGAACTTCATCGACCGCAGCCTTGTGGATGCACGGTTGTAATTGTGATTGGTATGTCACAAACCACAATCATGAACAATATCCAAACTTGAAACAGAGACGAGACGTGTTGAACGATACCCGCCAAGACGACGTTCAATTCAAAAATTACACCCGTGACTTGTTCCACAAAGATTAGTATTAACTCTATAAAAAACACAATACATATATGTCAATCTTCAAAGACAAAGTTCTAATGATTACAGGCGGTACAGGCAGTTTTGGCAATGCTGTACTCCGCAGGTTTCTTGATACAGACATCAAAGAAATCCGTATATTTTCCCGTGATGAGAAGAAACAAGACGATATGCGCCATGAGTATCAGGCAAAGTACCCAAAATCTGCACATAAGATAAAGTTCTATATCGGCGATGTACGCTCATTGGAAAGTTGCCGTAGTGCGATGCCCGGTACCGATTACATCTTCCATGCTGCTGCACTGAAACAAGTGCCAAGTTGCGAATTTTTCCCTATGGAAGCCGTAAAAACCAACGTAATGGGAACAGATAATGTACTTACTGCGGCCATTGAATGTGGTGTAGAGTGCGTTATCTGTCTTTCTACGGACAAAGCAGCCTACCCCATCAATGCTATGGGCATAACCAAAGCCATCGAAGAAAAAGTGGCAGTGGCAAAAAGTCGCAATTCGCGCAACACACGCATTTGTTGCACACGCTACGGCAACGTGATGTGTTCTCGTGGCAGTGTTATTCCTCTGTGGATAGAGCAAATCCGCAACGGCAATCCCATTACTATTACAGAGCCGAAAATGACCCGTTTTATCATGTCATTGGAAGAAGCGGTTGACCTTGTGCTGTTCGCATTTGAGAACGGGCAAAATGGTGATATTTTCGTTCAAAAAGCACCCGCATGTACTATCCAAACACAAGCAGAGGCTGTGTGCGAGTTGTTCGGCGGAAAAAAAGAAGATATCAAAGTCATTGGCATGCGCCACGGTGAAAAATTATATGAGACATTGCTCACAAATGAAGAATGTTCCAAAGCCGTTGACATGGGTGATTTCTATCGTGTACCCGCTGATAATCGTTCTCTCAATTACGACAAGTACTTCACAGAGGGAGATGAAAAACGTGTTACTCTAACAGAATTTAACTCTGACAATACCCTACGGCTCAATTTGGAGGAAACCAAAGCAAAAATTGCATCGTTGGAGTACATACAAAATGAATTACACGGTATCGCCAATATAGCGAAATAGGTAAACAACATTATTCACACTATATGAAGATACTGGTTACCGGAGCCAAAGGGTTCGTAGGAAAGAACTTGTGTGCACAACTCAATAATATCCGTGAAGGAAAAGCCAAGTGCTATGGTGCTCTTGCCATTGAGTCTGTATATGAGTACGACATAGATTCCACTTCAGCAGATTTAGACAGGTATTGTCAAGATTGTGATTTCGTTTTCAATTTGGCAGGTGTAAACCGTCCGAAAAATCAGGAAGAGTTTATGCAAGGGAACTTTGGCTTTGCAAGCCAATTGTTAGACACTCTTCAAAAAAATCATAACACTTGCCCTGTAATGATTTCATCGTCTGTGCAAGCAACATTAGCAGGGCGTTTTGGCAATAGCGAATATGGAAAGAGCAAAAAAGCAGGGGAGGAATTGATGTTTGAATATGCAGAAAAAACAGGGGCACCCGTTTTAGTGTACCGCTTTCCTAACTTGTTCGGTAAATGGTGTCGTCCAAACTACAATTCCGCCGTTGCGACATTCTGTTACAACATTGCGCATGATTTGCCCATTCAGGTAAATGATCGTAGCGTAGAAATGGAGTTGCTGTACATCGATGACCTTGTAGATGAAATGATTGCCGCTTTGCAGGGTAATTCCCATAGATGCGAGTTTGATGGGGTAGATGCTATTCCGAATGAAGAGGGGCATTATTACTATTGTCCCATTACACACAAAGCCACACTCGGTGAAATAGTAGATTTAATATACACCATTGCCAAGCAACCAGAGACACTGACCATTCCTGAGATTCCTGCTAATTCCCTGGCAAAGAAATTATACTCTACTTATTTGAGTTATCTTCCAAAAGAGAAAGTAGCGTTTCCTTTGAAGATGAATATTGACCAACGAGGTTCATTCACCGAGTTGGTACACACTCTTAATTGCGGGCAAGTGAGCATCAATATATCCAAACCGGGTATTACCAAGGGACAACATTGGCATAACACGAAATGGGAGTTCTTCATTGTTGTCAGTGGGCATGGTCTGATTCAAGAGCGCAAAATAGATTCTGATGAAATCATTGAATTTGAGGTAAGCGGTGAGAAGATAGAATGTGTACACATGCTCCCTGGTTACACTCATAACATAATCAATCTATCTGATACACAAAATCTGGTTACCGTAATGTACTGCAATGAGGTATTCGATGCAAATAAACCTGATACTTATTTTCTACCGGTGAAAGAGAAATAACAAAACAACTGATCATGCAAGATTATAACAACATACATTTTGCCGATAATGGCAAACTAAAGCTGCTTATCATTGTCGGGACCCGTCCTGAGATTATCCGTCTGGCTGCAGTTATTAACAAGTGCCGCAAGTACTTCGACACCATCTTGGCGCACACAGGACAAAACTATGACTACAACCTCAATGGGATATTCTTCCGTGACCTCAAATTGGCAGACCCAGAGGTCTATATGGATGCTGTCGGCAACGATTTAGGAGAGACAATGGGCAACATCATAGCCCAATCATACAAACTAATGGTTGTCACAAAGCCGGATGCTGTGCTTGTATTAGGAGACACTAACTCTTGCTTAGGCGTTATTGGTGCGAAACGCTTGCATATTCCTATCTTCCACATGGAGGCAGGAAACCGTTGCAAAGATGAATGTCTTCCGGAGGAAACAAACCGCCGCATTGTGGATATTATTTCAGATGTGAATCTTGCCTATTCGGAACATGCTCGTCGCTATTTGGCAGAATGTGGATTGCCCAAGGAGCGCACGTATGTTACCGGCTCTCCCATGGCAGAAGTACTGCATGAGAACCTCAAAGAGATTGAGAATAGCGATATTCACCAACGGTTAGGACTACAAAAGGGTAAATATATACTGCTTTCCGCCCACAGGGAAGAGAATATTGACACAGAAAAGAATTTCACATCTTTATTCACTGCCATCAATAAAATGGCAGCCAAGTACGATATGCCCATTTTGTATAGTTGCCACCCACGTTCCCGTAAGCGTTTAGAGCAAAACGGCTTTGTACTTGATCCTCGCGTAATACAACACGAACCATTAGGTTTTCATGACTACAATTGCTTACAAATGAACGCTTTCGCAGTAGTATCTGATTCTGGCACCCTACCGGAAGAGTCTTCATTCTTCACCAGCATCGGACATCCATTCCCCGCTATATGTATCCGTACAAGCACCGAGCGTCCAGAGTCTTTGGATAAAGCAGGTTTTATACTGGCAGGCATTGATGAACATAGTCTTTTGCAAGCAGTTGATACCGCTGTTGCTTTGGTACAGAACGGAGATTACGGAACTCCGGTTCCCAACTACACAGACGAGAATGTCAGCACCAAAGTTGTCAAACTTATCCAATCCTATACTGGTGTCGTCAATAAAATGGTTTGGAGAAAATAGAGATTTAATACCAAGGCGTACCATTAATTATGTAAATATGAAAACTATGGATGATATAACAGATAGCAACGCACAGCATTTGCCCCCCCTGTCCCCTACAGAAGAGCGTCAAATCATGATAGATATATTAGATGATGTTACCAATTTTTGTGATACTCATCGCATCACGTATTACTTGGCATTTGGGACACTAATAGGTGCAATACGACACAAGGGATTTATTCCGTGGGATGATGATATTGACATCGCAATGCCACGTCCTGATTTTGAGCGTTTTGCTGCGCTCTACTCAAGTAATGGAAAATACAAATTGATGGCACAAGGTACCCCGCAATGTGTATATGTCTATCACAAAGTTTATGATGAAAGAACAATTAAGGTAGAAGAAGGAATAGATTATTCCAGATTTCCATATTTGGGTGTTGATATAGATATATTTCCATTAGATGGACAGTCTTCTAATTTCAAACAATTTAAACACGATACGAATAGACGTAATCGTCTATTCACCCTATTTTCATTATCTCACAATAAAGTACGTTTCCGGCATCATAAAGTTGCAGGTGCGATACTTCTATGGATTTGCCGTACTCTTGGAAATGGTTTTTGGGGCAAAATATACCTCAAAAATGCAACAAAATACTCTTTCGATAAATCCTCTGTTGTAGGTGATTGCAGTCCATATCCATACAAAAATACATATTGCGCATATTATCGTAAAGAACTTTTCAATGATAGGATACAAGTGCCGTTTGAGGGGAAAAATTATTGGGCACCTATAGGGTATGATGAGTTCCTACGCGATTGTTATGGGGACTATATGCAATTACCTCCCATTGAGAAACAGGTAACTCACCATAGAAATAAAACATATTGGAAAGAGTAATCATTTCATGCCAACAGCCACAAGGGTCATAAAAAATACAGGATATCTCTATATCAAAATGGGGGTGTCTGTATTTATATCTCTATATACAACCCGTTTGGTCTTGGCATCATTGGGTGCATCCGATTTTGGCATATTCAATATCGTCGGAGGTGCCATTGCCATGTTGGGGTTCCTGAATTCCACAATGGCCAATGCCACTCAACGGTTTATGTCCTATGCGGAAGGAGGAGGAGACTTAGAACAAAAACGTCAAGTCTTTAACGTAAGCATCCTGCTTCACGTAGCAATAGCCATCCTGACGGTCCTGATACTATTGGCATTGCTGCCATGGATGTTCCAATCAATTCTCAACATTCCTCCTGACCGTATCTTTGCGGCAAAGTGCATATATTGTTCACTCATCGTCAGCACAATGCTCACTATTGTCAATGTGCCTTATGATGCAGTGATGAATGCACATGAAAACATGCTGTACTATTCCATAATAGGTATATTTGAAGCTTTGCTCCGTTTGGGAGTGGCATTGGTATGTGTTTATACACAACACGACAAACTCATAATTTATGGAATACTGATGGCTCTTATCCCCCTTGTGACATTATCCATTATGAAAATTTATTGCCACAAGAAGTATTCGGAATGTGTAATCGCACCACGCAAATACCACGATATCGGACTTATCAAGCAAATAGCCTCTTTTTCATGTTGGAATTTTCTTACGGCTGTGTCCAGTTTGTTTACCGCACAAGGCATCGGCATAGTTCTCAACCATTTCTTCGGAACCATACTCAATGCGGCTCAGGCTGTTGCCAACCAATTGAATGGTCAGTTGTCTGCATTCTCTGCTAATATGATGAAGGCTCTCAACCCTGTAATTGTCAAAGATGCTGGAGCAGGAGATATAAATGCTATGAATCGTGCTGTATTAAGCGGCTGTAAATTTTCGACCTATTTGACAGCCATATTCGCGGTCCCTTTTATAATTGAAATGCCCTATATTTTACAATTATGGCTCAAAGATGTTCCCGAATGGACTATCGTCTTCTGCCGTTTTCAATTGATACAAACAATGCTCTTAAAAATGGCAGATAGTGCTTCCACTGCCGTCTATGCCACTGGTAACATCAAACGATATGCTATCTACAAGAGCCTTGTGAATATCATCCCGCTTCTTTTAGTATATGTTGCATTCCGTTTGGGTGGTAGTCCTGTGTGGCTCTATATACCAATGATTGCTGTTTGGGCAATTGGAGGAAATATCGTAATCATACACTACGCGTGCCGCCTGTGCGGATTATCGGTCCGTTCCTATATTCGCTATGTGCTATGTCCTTGCTTTGTTGTTATAGCTATTATGTTTGTTGTGGGCTATCTTCCTCTGATATGGCTAAATAGCAGTATCTGGCGTGCATTATTGTGCGCATCAGCAACAACTATCAGCATGTTCGTCAGTATGTGGTTTATTGGTCTTACCTCTACAGAACGAAATGCCACACTGCGTATGCTATCAAATATCTGCCACAGAAATAAAAAATTACAATAACCTATTAAGCAAACAATACCTATGAACGTCCTTTGGATTGTCAATATACTTTTTCCCGAAGCACAAGCACTGCTTATAGACAAAGGAGAATTAAAAGCATCTGGCGGTTGGCTACTCGGCTCTGCTGAAGCACTCGCACAGGATAATAATGTGCAATTAAGTGTGGCTACGGTGAGTCCCCTTACCCGCAAGTTGCGTGTGTTAAAAGGGGCACAATTTACATATTATGTACTGCCCATGGGCAAAGGAAATCACACATATAACCCCGAATATGAACATTATTGGAAACAGATAAAGGCTGCTGCAAATCCTGATATTATACATATTCACGGGACTGAATATACCCATGGGTTGGCGTATGTAAGGACATGCGGTGCAAAAAATGTGGTTGTATCCATCCAAGGAATGAAATCGGCTTACTCCCCCTACTATTGTTCTGGACTGACAAGTATAGAAATCATAAAGCATATCACGTTCCGCGATCTGGTAAGAGGTTCTCTCTACAAAGAACAAAATGATTTTAAGCACTCTGGCAATTATGAGATAGAACTGCTCAAAACCGTCAATCACATCATTGGACGCACCTCGTGGGATAGAGCGCACACATGGGCTATTAACCCAACGGCGATCTATCATTTCTGCAACGAAACCTTACGCCCTGAGTTTTATGACGACTCCCTGTGGCAATACGAATATTGTGCGAAGCACTCTATCTTTCTGTCACAAGCCAACTATCCTATCAAGGGGCTGCACCAAGTTCTTAAAGCATTGCCCATCATCTTATCTCATTTCCCCGACACGGTTGTGCGTATTGCGGGGCGGGACATTACGCACCCGCAAAAACGCTTCGGAATACCCGTTCTTTCAGGATATGGGAAAATCATTAAGCGACTGATTCATCAATACAACCTGCAGGATAAAATCACATTCCTTGGCAACCTCAATGCCGAAGATATGAAACGCGAGTATTTGCACGCCAATGTATTTATATGCCCGTCTTCCATTGAGAATAGCCCCAACTCTTTGGGTGAAGCCCAAATTCTGGGAGTGCCGTGTATCGCAAGTTATGTCGGAGGCACTATGGATATGATGCAGGGCAACGAAGAAAACCTCTACCGTTTCGAGGAGGTGGAAATGCTTGCTTATAAAGTTTGCCGGATATTTGCACGCGAATCCGACCAAAAGAATATGCAAGACATTGCCAACGATAGGCATAACCCTCATCGGAATCAACAGCAACTGATAAATATCTACCACCAAATTTTGTCGTAAATGGATACCGTCCTCATATTTGGTCTCTTAGCCGTCCTATGTGCCATACTCAACTCCGTCGGAGTATGGAAGCGTGGTCTGTTGGCTGGTTTTGCTATCACCACTACCCTGCTCGCCATCCATTATAACTTTGGCAACGACTATGCTACCTATCTGGAGTGGTTTGAAGAAGATTTGTACACTAACCTACCCCATAGTCTTGCTGAATTCAAAGAAATGGGACATGCCCCCGGATGGACTATCCTCAATTTCTTATTCGGACAACTTTTCGGGGAAAGTGGATTCTTCGTCTTGGTGGCTGCTTTGTCTATCTTTGAAGGATGGGCTTACTACTTTTTCATCAAACAATATGTCCCCGTTCAGTGGTATTGGTTTGCAATGACTATCTATGTCCTCAACAACCACTTCTTTATTCTTACGTTCTCCATGATGAGGCAGTCTTTCGTCATGGCGGTCTTTCTCATTGCACTGCACTACATTCACCAAAAGAAAATACTTATTCCCGCAATTCTTATTCTCTTAGCAGCACCCATACACTACTCTGTCCTCATCTGTATTCCGCTTGTCTTCATACAATTTATTCCTGCACGTGCAAGTCGTGCAATGGCGATTATATGCTCTTGTTTATTGGTATTGTTCTTGGCAAGTTCCTCCCTGTTGCAAAGCATAACCGATAAATTCAATGCCATAGCAATTTTTGCAAACTATATGGACACTTATTCTGATTTTGGTGAGGCGGCAGCGTTCGGACTGGGATATCTGGTAAAACTCTTGCCCTTTGGCATAGCCATGATCGGGTTATGGAACAACACCTTTGATGAGTACAATGATTTTGTCTATATATGGGCATTTTCTGTCATACTGCTTCCTTTCGGTACTTTATTCCCTATATTTAGCCGTATCATTATGTATTTCGAGTTACCGTCCTTATGTGTCTTTCCTTTGTTATGTAGTTCTGTATTGCGCTCCAAACCAATCAAAATAATGCTTATTCTCAGTATTATCATTCTATACGCCCATGCGTTGAAAACAACCTTTTTTATGACGGATAGCGTATTCTATGACGCATTCCAAACCTTCCAAACCATTTTTTAATTTATGGACCTGTTGTACACTTCTCCATGTTGCTCTATAGCAACTGCAAATAAACTACTTAAAGAAACAAAAACAGACCCCGGATATCAAATCATTAAATTCTCCAACCTGTTTTTGAAAGGTTTGGTAGCGAATGGCGTTTCTGTTAATGTTATTGCTAATGTAAGGACATTCCCGTCGCGCTTTTGGAGAAAAAAAGACGAAGACGAAAATGGAATACATTTTCAATACCCTGCACAGACAAATATCCCTATTTTAAGACATATCTTGTTATTTCTGGCAGCATTCCTGCGAACACTCAAATGGGGCGTAGCACAACATGATGAAAAAATTGTACTCTGCGATGTCCTCTCTGTCGCAACAACTGCAGGATGCCGAACTGCAGCCAGAATACTCAATATACCCGTATGTGCATTGGTTACGGATATGTTGGGATGTTCCGTTACTGCACCGCAAAACAAAAATAACTTCTTGAGCAAATCTATTATCAACTTACGGGGACCCGTGCAAAAACGAAGCATCTCTAAATACGATGGATATGTATTCCTAACAAAATATATGGATGAAGAGTATAACACACGGCATAAACCATTTATAGTGATGGAAGGAACTGTTGATGCAAATAATATAACTGCAAATAATGAGAATAAAAAAATACAACCACGTATCATTATGTATGCGGGAGCCATAGAAAAACAATATGGCTTCGATAATCTGATACAGGCTTTTATGCGAACCAACATACCTGATATAGAATTGCATCTCTACGGCAAAGGAAAATTTATTGAACAGGTAATAACTTACACAGAAAAAGACACACGAATAAAGTACTGTGGAATCGTTTCCAACAACGAAGTTGTTGCCGCAGAACAACGGGCAACACTTTTAGTCAATCCTCGGTTCTCCAATCAGGACTTCGTCAAATACTCTTTTCCTTCCAAAACCACCGAATATATGGTCTCCGGAACACCCCTGCTGACCACACGCCTTGCCGGTATCCCTGACGAGTATTTTCAATACTGCTACACGTTCGAGTCGGAAACTGTGGACGGCTTTGCTCACAAACTGACCGAAGTGCTCTCGCTTTCGGACGCAGAACTGCAAGCAAAAGGCACTGCCGCACAAGAGTTTGTCCTAAAATATAAAAACAACATCATACAAGGGGCAAGGTTGAAAAGTTTCTTCCAAAACATACTGTCTGCACATCGGTAAACTTTTTTATACCATAAATCTCAATACATTAGACTTATGCCAACCTTCCTTTCTATCATCATACCCTGCTACAACGTAGAGCAATATCTGCCTGCCACACTGCACAGCCTTACCAATCTCCAACATGCCGAAGACTGCGAATTCATCTTCATCAACGATGGCTCCACCGACAATACACCGCTACTTATTCAGCACTTTGCCGACCAAGACCCGAGAGCCATATATATATCACAGGTCAACCAAGGTGTCTCTGCCGCACGAAATGCCGCTATCGCCGTTGCTAAGGGGCAATACCTCCTTTGTTTGGATGGGGACGATACTTTAATCCCTACCGCCGTCACCATTATCCGTCAAAACCTGCAAGGCGCAGATGCTTTGCTCGCTCCCGTTTCCACAATACATCCCAACAAAACTACAATACTAACGCTTGCCATACCGCAAGGGGAATACACCGTCTCGCAACTCTACCAATCCTGCCGGATTTTCCCCACTGCCCCTATGTTGGTTTACAAAACCGACATCATCAAAGCCCATGCAATTCGTTTCAACTCGGCAATCAAGTGCGGCGAAGTGTACGACTTTACCGTCTCCTTTTTGGAATACGCTCATACCATACAAGTCATTCATACAACGTTCTACAACTATATCATGCGAAGTTCCAGCGCAACCCATGCACCTAACTACAAAGCGGATATGACCGTACTCAACCTATTGGACCACTTCAATTATATCCAACACGATTGGGCTGGCTCACCCGCTTTCCTTGCAACCGCTTTCCGCATGGTATGCGCATTTACATACAACAAATACCTTCGCCTGAATATGACAGACCAACAAACGATTGACACCTTGACCGCCATATTCAACGCACCGTCTTTCCAAGACCTGCTGCATCGTCTCTCCAAATGTAAGAACCTCTCCCTGCGGGATAAACTCATGAGCCGCTACATTGCCACCGTCCCCGTCAAGGGCGGGTACATTTTCTTCACCCGATTATACCACCTCGCACAACAACTCCGCAATATCTTCCATTAACTTATCTCCCATATATATCCAGCATATATCCCGCCACACTCTCCCTACTCTCTATATGACATTCTTATGTGATTCTTATGTGATTCTTATGATATTCCCTATACAACTCCGAAGCAAAACCGAAAGAATATAGTGCGAATATCATAAAAATATAGTAACTTTGCCACCTCACTGATTACCTTATTTCGTCCTATGTCAGAAGCAATTTTAGAACCCACCCTTGAGTCTTTGCACGGCAAACTCAGCAAAAACTCCAACATCATCTTCCGTCGCAAGACCCCGCAAGTCACCGGCAAGCGTGCCATTTCCTGCGGACCACAAGAGGCGTACGTTGTTACCAAACCCCGCGACTGGAAGAAGAACCCGCCGCGCGGTGCCGAACTCGAAAAGATTAACCGCTTTCGGGAAGCCTGCCGCCTCACCTCCGAGCAACTCAACAACCCAGAAACGCGGGCCGTCTGGGAGCAACGTTTCAACAACCAACTCCACTATGCCGACCCCGAAAGCCCCCAAGACCCGTCCACGGGACGACGAAAAGTGTACACCCAACTCTGGGCATACACACGTGCCGCCATCCTCCGCCAACTCCAAAACGATGCACAAAACACCCAACCCCCTAATCAAACTGCCAATCACAAGACTATCACCCGTTTCCCGCAATAGCAATACACAAACTTATAGACAATTAACAAACACAACCTTGCATAGTTAAAATAATTTTTGTAACTTTGCAGCCCAATTAAGAGCACAATGAAACATTTGGTTATCATAGGCGCAGGCGGCATGGGGCGCACCATGTTCGATATGGCACGCGAGAGCGTCGGCTATGGCGTTGATTTCGACATCAAAGGTTATATCGACGACAATACTCACGCATTGGATGCTTTTTCCAACTATCCCCCTATGTTGTCCTCCATTGCGGACTACCTGCCGCAGCCCGACGACATCTTTATCTGTTCCATCGGCGGCACTTCCAGACGCCCGTGTATGGAGAGTATCATTCAGAGGGGAGGAGAATTTCTTACTCTCATCCATCGCACGGCGCGCATCGGAACCAATGTCCGTCTCGGGAAAGGCTGTATGGTAGGAGCCTTCACCACCATCGCCGCCGACGCACACATAGGCGACTACAATTTCATTCAGTCCAATATGATTATCGGACACGATGTCATCATCGGAGATTGGAATCGCATCGACTCACACGTAATGCTGATTGGAGGTATCACTGTCGGGCACGACAATATGATTCATACATCGGCGGTCATTAACCACGAGGTGCATATCGGCAACCATACCCATGTCGGTGCCTGCAGTTTCGTAACACGCAACGTGGAAGACAACTGGACGGTGTTTGGTAATCCCGCACGCCGGCTGAGTTAAACAACACAACACCACTACATCACAATGAACCTACTACAAGACAAAGTCTGTATCATCACGGGCGCGGCACAAGGTATCGGCAAGCAGATAGCAAAGCAGTTTGCCGACGATGGTGCCATAGTCTATGCCTGTGACCGGCAGGATTTCACATCGGACAACGACCGTATCCGCCCCCTCGTTATGGACGTCACGGACGCCGGCAGCGTCAAAGCCGCTTTCATGCAGATATACAAAGCGGAGGGACACATAGACTGTCTCGTCAATAACGCAGGCATCGTCTATAACCGCAAGATAGGTATGATTGTCCGCGAGGAGACGGAGCGAATGTTTCTGGTCAACGTCATCGCTGTCTTGGAGATGATTCAGTTGGTCAGCCGCCTTATGGCGCGCAATGGCGGAGGCAGCATCGTCAATATCGCTTCCGTCACTGCCGTATTGGGTTCCCCGGGGCAAGTGGCATATTCCGCTACCAAAGGCGCAATCATCTCCATGACCAAGTCTGCGGCGAAGGAACTCGCACCGCAAGGCATTCGCGTCAATGCCGTAGCACCGGGCATCGTCAAGACAGAGCGTTTCGCCGAACTCTACGAAGCCAACGGCGAGAAGATAGATGCCCGTATTCAGCGTATTGCACTCGGCAGGCTCGGCACACCCGAAGACATTGCCAACGCCTGCGCATTCTTGGCGTCCGACCGCGCAAGTTACATCTCGGGGCAGATACTCGGAGTGGACGGTTGTGCTTCTATCTAATGCCTGCGAATACAATGTTGTTAGGTCTCGAACATATTGCCCCGCAGCGGCTTGCCGCCATTGATTCCAACGGCTGTACCCTCCGTTATGCCGACATATCCGCATTGGCGGACACCATTACCAATACGGTGCCGCAACGGGCATTGTGCTTTCTCTTGGTGGAGAACAATATCGGAGGCATAGCATGGGTTATGGCAATGCTGCTAAGCCGACGGTTGGTACCTTTGGTACTCAATGCCAAGACGGAAGCCACCCTTTATCAAAACCTGCTCGCCACCTATCGTCCCGCATACATCTGTGCTGTAGATTCCCTATCCATAGAAGATAACCCCATACATAGTCAGTTCGGTTATACGCTCTACAGGACAGCCAATCCCTTGTCCGAACTGCACCCCGACCTGAGTCACCTCTTGCCTACGTCAGGCAGCACGGGCAGCCCCAAGTTGGTACGCCACTGCTACGGCAACATCGAAGCGGCAGGATTGAATATATCCACCTTCTTCCAACTCAAACCCGAAGACCGTCCGCTTATGGTATTGCCCTTATATTATACTATGGGACTGTCTATGGTCTTCAGTCATTTGCGTGTGGGTGCCACTGTCCTCATCACGGGACTGAGTATGACCGACCCCAAGTTCTGGGCATTCCTCAAAGACCAACACGCCACCTCGTTCACAGGCGTACCGTATAGTTTCCAAATCCTCAACCTGATGCGGTTCTTCCGAATGGATTTGCCCGACTTGGAACTGCTCACACAGGGAGGAGGAAAAATGCCGACCGACCTCAACCTCAAGTTTGCCGAATACTGTCGCGACCACAACAAACGGTGGATTGCCACCTACGGACAGTCGGAGTGTACGGCACGAATGGCATATCTCCCTGCCAAATGGGCGATAGAGAAAGTCGGCAGTATCGGAATCGCCGTACCTAACGCCGAGTTGTCTCTCTTGGCGGAAGACGGAACGCCCGTCACTGCTCCGCACACCGAAGGCGAGATGTGCTATCGTGGAAAGAACGTAACAATGGGCTACGCACGTTGTATGTCCGACTTGGCACTCGGTGACGAACGGCACGGATTCATACGCACAGGCGACTTGGCGTACTTTGATGAAGACGGCTGCTACTATATCGTCGGGCGTATGGGACGTTTCCTCAAACTGTTTGGTATGCGTGTCGGATTGGATGAATGTGAACAAATCCTGCAAACCGACTGCGGTGCTGAGTGTGCCTGCGTGGGTACGGACGAGAAGATGATTGTGTACATCACCGATCCTGCCAAGCAGGAAGAGGTAAAGAACACCCTTGTGCAAAAGACGCACATCGTGGCCACATCCTTTGAGATACGTGTTATACCCGAAATTCCGAAGAACGAGACGGGCAAGAAACTGTATAGTAAACTTTCAAACCAATAAATACAATGACTAACTTGGAAAAATATAACGCCATCTTTGGCGAAGTCTTTGGAGTAACCGCAGACCAACTGGGAGACAACTTCTCCAAAGAGACGGTCAGCGAGTGGGACTCCGTGCACCAACTGAACATCATCTCTCTTATGGAGGAGACCTTCGACTTGATGCTCGACCCCGAAGACATCATGGCTTGCACGAGTTACGCCGCCGGCAAAGACATCCTCACCCGCAACGGCATAGAACTATAGCCAATGAATGTTCTGTTCCTGACAATGGCATCAGCAATTGCAGATATCGAAAGGAGCGGTATCTACACAGACTTGATGCGTAAGTTTCGAGACGAAGGACATAATGTGTACAAAGACAAAGAACTGAGAATGTTATGAAAATAAAAAAAATACTGGCTCTTGTTGGAATATGTGTGCTATGGCTGCCATTGTATGCAAATCATAACGATGTATCTATAGACTCTATACCTGCTAAAAATGGTTTCGGAGCAAAATTAGTGCCATCTGTCTTCCACATAGGATTAGATCTGCAAACCAAGTATATATGGCGTGGAATGGAAATGATGTCCAAAGATGCTTCTCCTGTATTGTTTCCACAAATTAGTTACCAGGACTATGGTGTATATTTGTATGTAATGGGTGGGTATGCCTTCAATGGGAAGTATAGTGAAGTAGATTGGGGTATCAGTTATACATATAAGTGGCTCACAATTGGATTTAACGACTACTATTATCCTACTATAGATACCCCATTTGATAAATACTTCAATTTCAATAAAGCCAGTACAGGACATTGGTATGAGGCTGTGATTACACTTGCTCCTCCCATTCCTATATATATCACTGCGTCCAATTTCTTTTATGGGGCTGACAAAGATATGAATGGTAAGCAAGCATATTCCACGTATGTAGAAGCAGGCACATGGTTCGAATTCCTAATGAACAACCGTATTTCGTTGGCAGTGGGAATTGCTTGCAATAAAAGTTGCTACAATGACTATTCCAAATCTTTTAGCGTCAACAACATAGAGTTGAAATATACTTATACCATACATTTTAGGAATGGTTGGACAATGCCTATAGGAGCTGCGTTTATCGTTAACCCCTACAGAGAAAAGGCACATATCAATTTTACAGCATCTGTAGCATTATAATACACACTTCGTATATGAATGCAATAATAATGGCAGCAGGTACATCTTCTCGATTTGTACCGCTATCGTATGAAAAGCCCAAGGGATTATTGGTGGTTAAGAACGAAGTCTTGATAGAACGCCAAATCAAACAATTATTAGAAGCGGGCATAACCGATATTACCATTGTTGTCGGGTATAAAGCATCTATGTTTCAATACCTCGTTGAAAAATATGGAGTTTCTTTGGTATTGAATGATGATTATGCTAAATATAACAATACGTCATCTCTCATTCGTGTCTTGGATAAATTGGGCGACACGTATATATGCTCTTCTGATAACTATTTCACAAGAAACGTATTCTTGGGAAAAGCCACTCATAGTTATTATTCTGCGCTTTATTCTGAGCAGGAAACCAATGAATACTGCATCCAAACGGACAAAAGTAACAATATATGTTCTGTAACCATTGGCGGCAAACAGACATGGTATATGATTGGGCATGTATTTTTTAATCGGGACTTTTCTTCCGCGTTTGCGTCACTTCTATCTAAAGAATATCTCAACAAAAATACAAGATATGAGTATTGGGAAGATGTGTATATACGCCACATCTCTGAATTGCCCCCTATGCAAATACACAAATTTAGCAAAGGAGAAATCAAAGAATTTGACTCATTGGAAGAATTAAGGGATTTCGACCCCACATACACCAATAGTGCGCATTGCTCTATCCTTGACAATATATGTAACGTCTTGCATTGCAAAGAAAGTGACATTATCGATATATATCCTCTTAAGAACGGAATGACAAACCGATCATTTGTATTTACATGTTTCAACAAACAATATGTTTATCGCCACCCCGGCGAAGGAACGGAAGTGTTCATTAATCGTGAAAGCGAGTACTTTAGTATGCAAATCGCTAAACAATTGAACATTGATTCCACATTTATTTATATGCACCCTCAAGAAGGATGGAAAATATCATACTATATTCCCAATGCTCACGCTTTGGATTACAATAATCCAAATGAACTACAACTATCCCTCAATCTGCTTCGCACTCTACATCAGGCAAATATTCAATCTAAACATTCGTATCGTTTATGGGAACAGGCTGAAATATTTCTTACACAAATTCAGAAGTGTTCAAAAGAATCTGTTGAAAGTGCAGAATTTCATTCTCTGTACAATAGTATTAAAAAGTTACACCAATACACTATGGAGGATGCATGGGGCGAGTGTTTGAACCACTGTGATGCATTAGCGGACAATTTTTTATGTAACGATAAGGGGGAAATGACTCTCATTGATTGGGAGTATTCGGGACAAGGAGATACAGCGCAAGATATAGGTTCGTTTATTGCATGCTCACCTATGAACTACAATACAGCACTCTGTACTATTCAGCAATACCTTCAAAAAGAGGCGACTAAAGAGGAGTTGAGACATTACATCGCTTATGTTGCTATCGCTTCGTTCACTTGGTTTCTTTGGGCGATTTACCAAAACTGCAATGGCGTTGATACTGGGGAGTATCTTGCCCAATGGCAACATGGTGCGCAGTTATTCGGAGACAAAGCTTTATCCCTGTACGAAAGTTAATATAGCGTATTATGAAAACAGCAGTTATTTTATCTGCACGACATGAACGGGATTCACAAATCCCATATCCCTTATTGCAGTTTGCTCAAGATGAATGTCTGTTAAAGCGTTCTTTGGAAATTCTTCGCAGTTGTGGATACACAAATATTGTCGTCATTGTTGGATATAAACGAGAACTATTTGAACCATACCAATCAGAAGATGTTCATATAGTGTTCAACCCTGATTATGAATTTTGTGCCTCCATGGGGTCTTTGGTAATGGCTGCACCATATATCAACGAAGATTTCCTAATTATAGAGGGAGATACTTTCTACGAAAAAAAAATAGTAGAAACATTGACAAACACTTCAGAACCGAATTGCCTGATTGTTACAGAAGAGACTGGAAGTGGAGATGAATGTTATGTCGAAACACAACATGGTTTTTTAAAACAAATAACCAAAGATAAGCACGCCGTACCCTGTATTGAGGGAGAATTGGTTGGCGTTGCAAAGATATCATTGTCCGTATTTAGACGAATGATTTCATTATATAGGGAGAGTTCCAACTCATATATGAATTACGAGTATGTTCTTATGCGTTCTACCACTATTGTGGAACGCCCGTGCATTCGATTCCAAAATTTGATATGGGGAGATGTTGACACACAAGAAGATTTGAAACGCTTGCAACAGACATACCGAATTCTCCAACGAAAAGAAAATCCATTTAACGAAGAGAATTTACGTCAATACTTATCTCCTATTTTTACTTCTGAGCAATGTGCATCCGCCATTATTACACAAATCGGAGGTATGAGCAATAAAAATTTTAAGGTATGTGTAAATAACCAAGAGTATGTATTACGGGTTCCAGGAAATGGTTCCGAAGGAATGGTTGAACGGAAAAATGAGGAATTTAATGCCATTGCAGGAGCAAAATTAGGAATCACACCTGATATTAAGTTTTTTGATGCTATATCAGGTATTAAATTGGCAGATTACATCACTAATGCGGAAACATTGAACTCTGCAACTATCCAACGTATCGAGAATATGAAGCAAGTAGTGTACATATACAAGAATCTGCACAATTCACACATCCGGCTACGGAATGAATTCAATATATTTCAGGAAATTGAAAAGTATGATACGTTAATCGCTAAATCAAATACAAAAATGTATGCAGGAGCAGATAGTATTCGATCTGCAATTATGACATTGGAGCCATATCTAAATGAATTAGGAGTTGATTTGAGACCTTGCCATAACGATGCTGTGGCGGAAAATTTCGTAAAAGACGCCAATGGTAAGATTTACCTCATTGATTGGGAATACTCAGGTATGAATGATCCTATGGCTGATTTAGCAGCGTTGTTCCTTGAGAATGATTTCTCCCATGAAAATCAGGACTACATATTAAATAGCTACTTTAATGGTCATATTGACCCGAGTATTCACAAAAAGATTCTGTGCTATCAGATATTATGGGATTATCTATGGGCGCAATGGACTATCATAAAAGAAGCACATGGAGATGACTTTGGTACGTATGGTCAAGATAGATTTTTACGTGCTACAAGGAATTTACATATATTAGGCATTATATAATAATTATGGTAATTATGGCAAATATTTCCAATCAAAAATTAGGCATAGCCTCTGGTGTATTATCAGGCTTCACTTGGGGCTTAGATGCAGTTATGTTAGGGGTTGTTATGATTATGGTTCCTTTTGTTGACAATCCCGTACTATTGGCTGCAGGTGGTGTTTTATGTAGCGCATTACATGATATTTTTGCCGCAGTTTGGCTGTTAATATATATGGGCTGCAAACGACGACTCAAAGAATTACCTGCTGCCATTAAAACCAAAGACGGACGTTATTGCGCATTGGCATCTCTATTTGGTGGACCATTGGCAATGACATTCTACACCATATCAATAGCAGTGGGGGGAGCTGCTTTGACAGCAAGTGTAACAGCAATTTACCCTTTATTAGGAACCGCATTAGCAGTGTTAATTCTAAAAGAGAAAACCGGTATACAAACATGGATAGGGCTTTGTATTTGTGTATTGGGTATTATAATCATTGGTTGGTCTCCTAATAAATTAGGAGATGCCAACGTAATTGGAGGTATTGCCATTGCATTAGTCGCAGCAATAGGTTGGGCGACAGAAGGAGTTGTGTCCGGCTATGGAATGAAAGATGGTGTTGTGGATCCGAGAATGGCCTTAACAATCCGATATATAGTATCAGCACTTGTATACTTGTTAATTGTCGCACCTATCTTCTGTGGAGGATTTGCTAATATATTTGAGGGTGTTGAAGCAATCTTTACATATACTCCATGTTGGATTCTACTTGCTTTAACAGCACTCATTGGTATGATTTCATTTTTATGTTGGTACACCGCAATTGATAATATCGGAGCAGGGAAAGCACTATGCTTAAATGTGACCTACTCATTTTGGTCAGTCTTGATGACTTTGATATTAGCCATAATATGCCCTGATTACTTTTCTGGAACCTTATCTTGGTTTATTGTAATAGGTTCTCTGATGATTATTTCAGGAGTTGTATTGGCAACATTGTATAAACCCAAAGCATGATACCAATGTATAAACATTGCCTCAAACGTGTATTGGATTTCTGCATAGCACTGGTGGCACTTATCTGCCTAAGTCCGTTGCTGCTTGTAGTAACTATATGGCTGCACTTTGCCAATCATGGCGCAGGAGCGTTCTTCACACAGGAGCGACCCGGCAAGGACGCAAAGATATTCAAGGTTATCAAGTTCAAGACGATGACCGACGAACGTGACAGCAATGGAAAGTTGTTGCCCGATGCACAGCGTCTGACCAAAGTCGGTCGGTTCGTACGTTCCACGTCCATTGACGAGTTACCCCAACTCTTCAATGTACTCAAAGGAGATATGGCACTCATAGGACCTCGTCCCCTGTTGGTCAAGTACCTGCCCCTGTACACCAAAGAGCAGATGCGACGCCACGAAGTACGACCCGGCATCACGGGTTGGGCGCAAGTCAATGGCCGCAACGCTATCACGCATACCAAGAAGTTCGAGTACGACGTATGGTATGTGGACCACCTGACGTTTGCACTCGACTGTAAAATTATTGGTATGACTATTCACAACGTCCTTCACCGTGAGGGTATATCCACAGCCGGCGAAGCCACTGCCCCCACCTTCGACGGAACCAACTAAAAGAAACAAAGAGATTATAGATATGAACAAACGGATTTATCTTTGTCTCGCACACATGAGCGGGAATGAACAGAAGTACATCCAAGAGGCTTTCGATACCAACTGGGTAGTGCCTCTCGGACCAAACGTAAACGGATTTGAAGAAGACCTGAAGCAGTTTGTAAGCAGTTGCGACAATACAGAAACAGCACAGCAACTGCAAAGCAAACAGGTTGTGGCACTCTCTGCGGGTACGGCTGCCGTACATTTGGCACTGATTGCGTGCGGTGTACAAGCGGGCGACGAAGTATGCGTGCAATCGTTCACGTTCTGCGCCAGCAGTCACCCTATCAAGTATCTCGGCGCAACACCTGTGTTCATTGACTCGGAGAAAGACTCTTGGAATATGGACCCCGAACTATTGGAACAGGCTATTCTCGACCGCAAAGCCAAGACGGGCAAATACCCCAAAGCCATCATTCCCGTAGCACTCTACGGGATGCCCTACCGCATACGCGAAATACTGGCGATAGCCGACAAGTACGGCATACCCGTGATAGAAGATGCCGCAGAGGGTTTCGGCAGCCGCTACGCAGGACAAGTATTAGGCACATTCGGCAAGTATGGAGTGCTGTCCTTCAACGGCAACAAGATGATTACCACCTCAGGCGGCGGCGCACTGATTTGCCCCGACGAGGCAGCCAAGCAGAAAGTGATGTGGTACGCCACCCAGGCACGCGAGGCATACCCCTACTACCAGCACGAGGCTATCGGCTACAACTACCGCCTGTCGAATATCTGTGCAGGTATCGGACGCGGGCAGATGACCGTTGTGGACGAGCATATCCGTCACCACAAGCACATTGCCGACCTCTACGAGAAAGCCTTTGCCAAGACAGACGGTATCACGTTCCACAAGAACCCCGCCCCCGAGTACGACAGCAACTATTGGCTGAACACTATCGTCCTTGACCCCGCACTGCGTATCGCAGGGCAGGAGCACGCCTACGAAGTAGCCGTACAAGGTGCCGTGGGCGGTGCGGCAGGCGTGACGCACCAAGCGGAGACACTGCGCACCGACTGCCAGCCCAACGACAATGTGGAGGCACTGCGTATGTATCTTGACAAGGCAGGCATCGAGTCCCGCCCCGTATGGAAGCCCATGCACAAACAGCCCGTTTACAAAGACGCTCCCGCCTACGTGAACGGTGTAAGCGAAGCATTGTTCAAGGTGGGTATGTGTCTGCCGTCAGGACCTATGGTCAGCGACGAGGATGTGGCATACATCGTGGAGAGTATCAAGAAAGCCATTATTCGATAAGGAAACAAGGGCATAAGCAATAAATCCGACTCACTCCTCCACAAAATGAGAGGGTGCTTCCTGTCCTTTCACAGGAAGCACCCTTTTCGCTTTCTCATAATCAAGCCGCTATACAAGACAATCATCCAGTTGCCGCACAATCTCCGTCTTGTCCATATTCTGACCGATAAAGACCAATTTCTGCATTCTGTCGCCATACCGATCGTCCCAGTCCCTGCGTAATGTCGCATCGTGCGCCAGCATCTGCTCCAATTCGTCCTTCGGCATTGTCGCATAAAACGCACCGGCTTGCTTCAGGTTAAACTGTTTGCCCGATTGCTCGAACAGATAGCACATATCATACTCCGTATCAAAATAACACATACCCTTGCAGCGGATCACATTCTTTGGCCAATGGCGTGCCACAAACTCGTCAAAACGGTTCAGATCCATCGGACGACGGCGGTAATAAACAAAAGTGGATATTCCGTACTCCAAGGCTTCACCCTCTTCTTCATTGTGAAAATCTTCATGCTCATGATGGTGATGGTGTCCATCATGTCCGCCATCATTGTGTTCATGCTCGTCATCATCGTCATCTTCCACTTCCCCCTCTACGCCTGCAATCCAGGCTGCCGAACCTGCCACCTCGTCAAAAGAGAACAGATTCGTATCCAGAATTTTCGAAAAAGGCACGTCACAATAGTCACAGGCTATAATCTCTGCCTTGGGTTGGATGGCACGAATGACGGCACGGATATGCTGCAACTCGTCCGGCGTCACCTCGCTTGCTTTGTTGAGCAATATCAGGTTGCAGAATTCAATCTGTTGGATAACCAATGAGGCCAAGTCCTCCTCACCGATGTTTGCTTTCTGTAAGTCCTTGCCGGAAGCAAACTCATCACGCATACGGAGAGCGTCCACTACGGTGATAATGCTGTCCAACACCGGCACGGGAGCATCCGATTTGGCAACTATCTGCGGATACGAACACAATGTCTGTGCTATGGGTGCCGGCTCGCAAATACCGGAAGCCTCTATCACGATGTAGTCATAGCACCGCTGTGCACAAAGGTCGTGCAGTTGCTGAACGAGATTCATCTTCAAAGTGCAGCAAATACAACCATTCTGCAAGGCTACCAAACTGTCATCTTGCGCTGTAACCACTCCACCCTTCTGTATAAGGTCTGCATCAATGTTTACTTCGCCTATGTCATTCACTATCACCGCAAACCGGATCCCTTTCCTGTTGGTCAGAATACGGTTCAGCAACGTTGTCTTTCCGCTACCCAAATAACCCGTGAGTAGCAGGACGGGAATTGTTTCATTCTGCATATACTGATATGTTTACTTATAATCCTTATATCTTGTCTCATCCGAAAGGCTGTACAACAATCCGTCGGACAGAATCTCCGCAAATAGGCAAATAACAACTGCCATCCTGCGATTTCGCCTGTGAACAAACAAAAAGTGCGCCAATCCTCTTTCATGGCAGATATTTGACAACTTATCCGCCACCACTTGATTACTATGGCAAATTCGCAATACGTTAACCTGTTGGCGAAATTAAATCAAAATATGCGGGTCAGTTACGTCGGCATTGTGTCGGATGCCTTTCCATCCTTCCTCCTCTTCTTCTCCCTTCGCCCTATCTGTCCCATTCGTCCTATCTGTCCTATCCACCTTATTCGTCCTACTTCCATAGAACTTCTCGAACGACTATAACGTCTATCATCATCTCTTTGGCGGATTCTTTGTCCTCCCTATCACCTCCTTCGCAAAATCGTACATCGTAAATGGTCCAATCGTAAATAGTACGACCCCTCAACGAGACCTCAAGCACCCCTCAACGAAACATGGAGAATACCTGAAGAATACCTGAACGGGAGAAAATAAAATTGTAAATGATCCCCCCTTCCGAGGGGGCTTGGGAAAGTCTCTCCCCTTCTTTGGAAGGGTTGGGGAGGTATTCTCTCCCTCATGGAACTTCTCGAACATATAGGACATCTATAATAGTCTCCCTGTAAAGTTCCCTATTCGTCCAATCCGTCCTATCTGTCCAAATTCCACAGCCATAAATGGCATAACATATCCTCCATTGAAACGTCTCGATTCCATAGAGTACCTATAATGCTTGCCCGCTTCAATGCTGCTCTTCAACTCTGTTCCTTTTTTCTGTATAGAGTTTTTATTAGAACCTCATTAACGGTAATTGACGGAGAGCCTCATATACGATAGTGTTTTACATGGTCTTTAATGGGTTTAATGGAGACATTTCGTGGTCTTTAATGGAGCAAGTAGTCTTCCGTGGATTAACGGCTCATTGACGGCAATTAACGGAGAACCTCATACTCGATAATGTTTTACATGACCTTTAATGGATGTAATGGAGACATTTCGTGGTCTTTAATGGAGCAAGTAGTCTTCCGTGGATTAACGGCTCATTGACGGCAATTAACGGAGAACCTCATACTCGATAATGTTTTACATGACCTTTAATGGATGTAATGGAGACATTTCGTGGTCTTTAATGGAGCAAGTAGTCTTCCGTGGATTAACGGCTCATTGACGGCAATTAACGGAGAACCTCATACCCGATAGTGTTTTAATGAACCTTTGGTGGGCTTTAATGGAAACCAAACATTAGATTGAATCGGCAATTAGTGCCGGTTCAGAGTCACTTCATGGAGACATCAAGGAGTATCATAGTAACAAAAAGCCCTGCGAACCGGTGTTCGCAGGGCTTGCGGAAGGAGGGGGATTCGAACCCCCGGTACGGTTACCCGTACGACAGTTTAGCAAACTGTTGGTTTCAGCCACTCACCCATCCTTCCTTCCATCGGATGCTTCTAAGCAGTCTGAATCACCTCTCCAGCACATCGTACCGAAAGCGGTTGCAAAAGTACAATATATTTTCTATATACACAAGAAGAACAACTTTTTTTGGTCTTCCCGACCTCCTTAGTTCTTCTTGCCGAATAGCCGCAGCAAATAGAGGAACATATTGATGAAGTCCAAATATAGTTCCAATGAACCTAAGAGGGCTATCTTCTGCGTATTCTCATTCACCTCATCTCCGTAGAACTGCAGCAAAGCCTTGATGTGCTGTGCATCGTATGCTGTCAGACCGGCAAACAGCAACACACCCACAACCGTTATACCCCAATAGAGTGGCGAACTGGCTACAAAGATGTTCACCACCGAAGCAATAATAAGGCCAATCAATGCCATCAGAAAGAATCTTCCCAATCCGCTCAAATCTTTCTTCGTAAAACTTCCTGCCAACGCCATAGCCGTAAACGTGCCTGCCGTAATGAAGAACGTACTGGCAATGCTCTCTCCCGTGTACACCAAGAAGATAGGTGTCAAAGTCAAGCCGTTAACGATGCTATATACAATAAACATCACGGTGGCTGTCGTAAACGACATTTTGTTGATGCAAGCACTCAAAACAATCACTAACAACAATTCCACAACGCATAAAGTGATAATGGGAGCGGAACTCGAAAATAGCATACTGAGGATAGCCCCGTTCTTGCTTACCAAAAGCGAGGTAAGCCCCGTAATAGCCAATGCGGCGGTCATCCACCAATAAACGTTACGCATCAAAGTGGATACCACACTCGGATTACTCGCAAAACCAGATGCTCTCACATCTTCTTCACGATAATCGGTTTTGTTCAATTCATTGTCCATAAGTCTGTTTTTTTTGCTTGAATAGAGCAAAAAATGTGCCAATGCACAAGATTGTCATTCCTGGGCAAATTCTACACAAAGCGTCAATTTTTCTACTTGGACACCGCAAAAAAATACTACTTTTGCAACATGGAGAAAAGGGTAATTTCTGGTAATTTCTCAATTCTCGCAGATTCTGAAACAAAAGACTTTAGTATAGAAACATTATGAAAACCTTTATGGACAAGGACTTCCTCTTGCAGACAGAGACTGCACAGGAACTCTATCATGAGCATGCGGCGAAAATGCCGATTATTGACTATCACTGCCATCTCATTCCGCAGATGGTTGCCGAGAATAAACGCTTCGAATCAATTGCACAGATCTGGCTTATGGGCGACCACTACAAGTGGCGTGCTATGCGTTCCAATGGTATTGATGAGCGTTATTGCACGGGAAAAGATACTACCGACTGGGAGAAATTTGAAAAATGGGCTCAGACGGTGCCTTATACCTTCCGCAACCCCCTCTACCACTGGACACACCTTGAACTTAAGACCGCTTTTGGTATTGACAAACGTCTCAATCCGGAAACTGCCCGTGAGATCTACGACGAGTGCAACCGTCAGATTGCTACCGACCCGAAATTCTGCCCGCGCGGAATGATGGAGCATTACCACGTGGAGATTGTCTGCACGACCGACGACCCCGCTGACAGCCTCGAATGGCACAAAGTGGTGGCTGCCGACCCGACCTGCAAGACCCGTATGCTTCCCGCATGGCGTCCCGATGCAGCGATGAATATCGATGCCGCTACATGGAAAGCCTATATCGAAAAACTCTCGCAGGTGAGCGGCATGGAGATACATACGTTTGCCGATCTGACCGATGCGCTCCAAAAACGCCACGATTTCTTTGCTACGATGGGTTGCCGTCTGTCCGACCATGGTATCGAGGAGTTCTATGACGAACCTTACACAGAGGCGGAAATTAATGCCATTATGGATAAGGCACTTGCCGGCAAGGATCTGACTACCGGCGAAATCCGTCAGTACAAACACGCTTTCCTGCATATGCAGGCAGAAATGGACTACGCTGCCGGTTGGACACAGCAATACCACTATGGGGCTATCCGCAACAACAATACCAAGATGTTCAAACTGCTCGGCGCAGACACGGGATTTGACTCCATCGGCGAATTCACGACCGCCAAAGCAATGGCGCATTTCCTCGACGAGATGAATATGGAGGGCAAGTTGGCTAAGACGATTCTTTATAACCTCAACCCGTGTGCCAACGAGGTGATTGCTACAATGTTGGGTAACTTCCAGGATGGTTCTGTGGCTGGTAAGATACAGTTCGGTTCGGGCTGGTGGTTCCTCGACCAGAAAGATGGTATGGAGAAACAGATGATGGCACTCTCTAACCTCGGTCTGCTGAGCCGCTTTGTAGGTATGCTGACCGACAGTCGCTCCTTCCTCTCCTATCCGCGCCACGAGTATTTCCGCCGCACGCTGTGCAACATCCTCGGCAACGACATCGAGAATGGTCTTGTTCCCTACACCGGCTACGAGAAAGCACGCGTACAACAGATGGTGGAAGACATCTGCTACAACAACGCAAAACAGTATTTTAATTTCTAAACATAACACCGACTGACTTGACCTCTTCTATGGAGAGGTTGGGAAAGTCTGCAAAATCTATTATGGCAAAGATTGTTACTTTAGGCGAGATTATGCTCCGCCTGTCGCCTGCGGGCAACGACCGTTTTATTCAAACTGACTCTTTCCGTATCATACCAGGTGGCGGTGAGGCGAATGTGGCTGTTTCGTGTGCTAACTATGGGCACGAGGCTGTCTTCGTAAGCAAACTGCCCAAGCATGAGATTGGTCAGATTGCAGTGAATGCTCTGCGTCGCTATGGCGTAAATACCGATTTTATCGCACGTGGCGGCGACCGTGTCGGACTCTACTACTGCGAGACCGGTGCTTCTATGCGTCCTTCTAAGGTCATCTACGACCGCGCACATTCGGCTATTGCAGAGGCAGAACCGTCGGATTTTGACTTCGATGCAATTATGGAAGGCGCACAGTGGTTCCACTGGAGTGGTATTACGCCCGCTATTTCCGATAAGGCGGCTGAGATTACACGCCTTGCCTGCGAAGCCGCTAAACGCCACGGCGTAACGGTTTCTGTGGATCTGAACTTCCGCAAGAAACTGTGGACGAGCGAGAAAGCCATCTCCATCATGCGCCCGCTGATGCAATATGTAGATGTATGTATCGGTAATGAAGAAGATGCGGCTCTTTGTCTCGGTTTCAAACCCGATGCAGATGTGGAAAGCGGTGAGACCAATGCGGAAGGCTACAAAGGCATCTTCGAGCAGATGATGAAAGAGTTCGGCTTCAAGTATGTCGTTTCCACTCTCCGCGAGAGTTATTCGGCTACCTTCAATGGTTGGAAAGCCCTCATCTATGACGGCAAAGAGTTCTATCAGTCGAAACGCTACGAGATCAACCCGATTATTGACCGTGTAGGCGGTGGCGACTCTTTCTCCGGAGGCTTGATTCATGGTCTGCTCACCAAGAAAACGCAGGGCGAGGCTTTGGAATTTGCAGTGGCTGCCAGTGCACTGAAACACACTGTTAATGGTGATTTCAACCTCGTTTCGGTAGAAGAAGTGGAAGCCCTCGCAGGTGGTAACGCAAACGGACGAGTACAACGATAAATCAAAAATATCTCCGACCTCCCCAACCCCTCCAAAGAAGGGACTTACGGAATATTCATTAAGTCCCCCCCCTGGAGGGGTTGGGAAAGTCAAATATAATACTATATATATATGGCAAAATTTGATAAGTTGGCTGTGATGGCCAAGATTGGCGAGACGGGTATGGTGCCTGTCTACTACAACAAAGACCTCGACTTGTGCAAGAATGTGGTAAAGGCTTGCTATGAGGGTGGAGTACGTGCGTTTGAGTTTACCAACCGTGGCGATTTCGCACACGAGATTTTCGGTGAACTCGTTAAATGGGCTGCCAAAGAGTGTCCTGAGTTGGCGCTCGGCGTAGGTTCTGTAGTGGATACTCCTACAGCTGCACTCTATATCCAACTGGGTGCCTGCTTCGTGGTCGGTCCGCTTTTCAACCCCGACATTGCCCCTGTATGCAACCGCCGCCTGGTTCCTTACTGCCCCGGTTGCGGTACGGTTACAGAGATCGGCAAAGCACAGGAAGTCGGTTGCGACCTGACTAAACTCTTCCCCGGTGATGTCTATGGTCCGAATATGGTCAAGGGACTGAAAGCCCCGATGCCATGGTCGAAGATTATGGTTACCGGCGGTGTGGCTCCGGAGAAAGAGAACCTTGAAAAGTGGTTCAAAGCGGGCGTGTACTGCGTAGGCATGGGCTCCAAGTTGTTCCCCAAAGAGGTCATCGCTGCCGGCGACTGGGCATATATCACCGACAAATGCAAAGAATGTCTTGATGTGATCAAGGCTGCACGATAATAATTCCACGCCCTAAGAGACCAAGACCTCCCCTAACCCTTCCTACAGAGGAGGGAAATTCGGAGTATTTGAACTCTCCCCCTTTGAAGGGGGAGTGGGAGGGGGTTTCCGAGGTCGAAAAACACTTACTTTATGTCAACACAACAAAAACTTATGACTAACTGGCGTTGGTGGTTATGTTCGTTGCTCTTTGTGGCAACTACTGTCAACTACCTCGATCGCCAGGTTCTTTCCCTCACGTATGAGGAGTTTATCAAACCGGAATTCCACTGGACGGATGATGATTATGGCACCATCACCAGTCTGTTCTCTATTTTCTATGCCATTGCCTGTCTCTTTGCCGGTAAGTTTGTCGATTGGATGGGCACCAAGAAAGGCTATATGATAGCCATTGGTGTATGGTCGGCAGGTGCATGTATGCATGCGGCTTGCGGTTGGGCTACTGCCCACATTGAGGGACTTGGTAGCGTAGAGGCAATGCGTGCCGTGGAAGCGGGGTCTAATGCCGCACTTGCAGTCGCCACTACTTCGGTCTATCTGTTCCTGCTGTGCCGTGGTATTCTCGCTCTTGGTGAAGCCGGCAATTTCCCTGCTGCTATCAAGGTAACTGCAGAGTATTTCCCTAAGAAAGACCGCGCTTTTGCCACTTCCTTGTTCAATGCCGGTGCATCGGTAGGCGCTCTTGCGGCTCCGCTTTGTATTCCACCTTTGGCTAAACACCTTGGTTGGGAAATGGCGTTTATCATCATCGGTGCATTAGGCTTCGTTTGGATGTTCTTCTGGCAGTTTATGTACGACAAACCCGAGAATAGCAAGCATGTCAACGAGGCGGAATTGGCTTATATCCATCAGGATGATACAACTGCGGAAGCAGCCAAAGCCGATGTGGATTCTACAGAGAATGTCATACCTATGTATAAATGCTTCGGCTATCGTCAAACTTGGGCATTCATTGTCGGTAAGTTCTTTACTGATGGTGTTTGGTGGTTTTTCCTTTTTTGGGCACCATCCTATTTCCAGAACCAATTCGGTTACAAGGCTTCGAGCGGTATGGGGCAAGCCCTGATTTTCACACTCTATGCCATCGTTACCGTTATCTCTATCTTTGGTGGCTATCTGCCCAAATTGTTTGTAGAAAAAAAAGGAATGGAACCATATAGCGGGCGTATGTTGGCAATGCTTATCTTTGCATTCTTCCCCATCAGTGCGCTGTTCGCACAGGTATTGGGGCAGTTTAGTGCATGGTGGCCTGCAGTACTCATCGGTTTGGCAGGTGCCGGACACCAGGCATGGTCGGCTAACTTGTTCTCTACCGTGGGCGATATGTTCCCCAAATCGACCATTGCCACTATCACCGGTATTGGTGCTATGGCAGGAGGTATCGGTTCTATGATTATTCAAAAGGGTGCCGGTAAACTCTTTGTATATGCGGAGACTGCAGGCGATGCGTTCCAATTTCTCGGTTTTTCGGGCAAACCGGCAGGCTATTTCATTATGTTCTGCTTCTGCGGTATTGCATACCTCATCGCATGGGCGATAATGAAAGCCCTTGTGCCGAAATACAGTCCGATTAAGGACTAATCAGTATTCATACTACCCAATAAAGAAGAGACACGTCTGTTAAAGGCGTGTCTCTTCTTCATTGATAACCATCCGATATATTTACATCCCCTGTTCTTCTAAAAAACTCAACCACGCATCACCTGATGCACAAACGGTCTTCATGCCCACTTCTTTTCCAACTTCTGTATTCTGCTGCAAATCATCTATATAAAGTGTTTCTTTCGGAATAAATCCTGTCTCCTTTATTGCCAAACGGTAGATGGCTACATTAGGCTTTGCCAAATGCAATTCATTGGAGAAAAAGGCATAATCATAGTCTCTGCCCAACTGAAAATCTGCCTTGGCAAAGATTTCTTTCGTGATGCGCAAATGTTCGTCGTTGATATTCGACAGAAGTGCAATACGCATTCCTCGGTTATGCAGTTCTTTTATTTTCCGTGCCCTCCTCAGTGGAAACTCAATAAGCATCGCGTCCCACGCTTTTCGCAGATCCGCAACCGTTACATTCGGTTTCGCAGTTTTCAAGAGACTCCTGAAAAAATCTTCGTCTGAGATATCGCCTGTCATATACTTGTCCACCAAAGCATTCTGACCGCCTCCGAGTAATTCTCTGTCCGACAATCTGTCTATTGGTTGCGCTGACAAAGCCCTCAATGCATCAAGCGTACGCTGAGGCTCTAAGTCTATCAGCACACCGCCTATATCAAAGATGATGTTCCGTATCATAAATTCTCACGGATGGAATCTATCATCTTCTTGTATTCTTCGTCCTGCAAATAAACCATCTTCGGATTCATTTGGAACGTTCCGCCATAGTCAAGACCGTCCACATACTTGGGAACAAGATGGAAATGCAGATGCGACAGTTTGTCCGAATAGGCACCGTAGTTTATCTTTTCAGGATTAAATGTTTTCTGCATGGCACGGGTCACTTGCACAACATCCGCCATAAAAGCGTTGCGCTGTGCGTCTGTCAGTTCGTTCAAGTCATTCACATGCTCGTTATAGGCAACAAGGCATCGCCCTCTGTACGATTGTTCTCTGAACAAAAACACTTTGGAGACACGCAATTCTGCTATCGGCAACATCAAATCATACAACGTACTGTTCTCTGTACAATAAAGACAATCTTTTGGATCTGAATACATATTTTTTTCTGTTTGATTAAGGATACTCTTCTATTTGATTTCTTTACCTGGGGAAATTACAGAACCCCCCATTATATTTGTCATCGCAAAAATAGTGCTTTTCTTTCGGAAAAACAAACATATATTTCGTTTTTAATTACCCCCTTTCTTTTGGCACAGGATTTGCACCCTCACGCCGGAGATGTTCTATGCATAAAATCCTGAAAACGCTTTTGCTAAACATGTCAATGATAACCCTGCTCCTGTTGTTTCTTCTGATACCCCAATGGGCATTGGCTCAATATACCGACGAAGAACTCTACAAAGCCTATCTCAAAGGAGATGTCAGCCTTTGGAAAGAATACATCGAACATTCCGATTGGACTGCACTTTCCCAAACCGAGAAAGAACGTCTTCTCAACTACCAGTACGGCTACGTCGCTTTTGCCGTAAGCGAAGAAAACGAATCGGCAAAGCGACACCTCCAATTGTTTGCACAACATATAGAGGAACTCAGCAGCAAACTGAATGGGGCGCAATTGGCATGCTATCGTTCCTCATTGGCTGCGTATGAAATGTCTTTCAACGCCTTTCGCAAACTGATGTACGCCAATCGGGCCATGGCTTATGCCAACGAAGCGATGCGTATTGATTCACTCCACCCTGCCGCCCTTACATTGAAAGCCAACATCGATATGTACTGCCCGAAAGCATTCGGAGGCAACAAAGAACGTGCCTTGCGCTATTTCCTCTTGGCGGAACGGCGTTTCAAGGAACTGCACATGACCACTCACAATTGGAACTATCGTGCTCTCCAACTTTGCATTGCACAGTGCTACGAAAAAACAGGCAACAAGAAGCAGGCTATTGAGAAATGCGAACAGATTCTGCAAGAAGAACCGGACTTCTCCTATATCAGTGATACCTACCTGCCTACTTTGCGTGGAGAACCCGTAAACAAAAAGGTCGGCATCGGAAACGTAAGCAATATCGCCAATTCGGTCTTATAAACCTGTTACATTCCATTCCTCATTGCTGCCACTGATCGTTCCCCTATATCGCAACATACTTACAACTCCCTCTGCTTTATCGTTCTCGCTGAATAGCACAACCTTATTTGATGAGGAATTGTACGACCCCTCAAGCCGACCTGATCGACCCCTGAAGCACCCCTGAAGGTGACCACTCTCTCCCTTATTGCATATTCGGTACAAATTTTGTAACTTTGCAAACAGCATCTTTCCTTGGTTTCGATATATGAAAAATATAGCCTTCATCATAAATCCTATAGCGGGTACACTCAACAAACGCCGTATCCCGAAAGCAATTGATACGTTGCTCAGCCATGAGCAGTGGACACCCGACATCGTATTCACGGAATATAAAGGACACGCCACGGAGTTGGCTGCCCAATATGCGCAAATGGATTTTGATGCCGTCGTGGCGGTCGGAGGAGACGGAACGGTCAGCGAAGTGGCAGCAGGACTGCGTGACACCAACACGGCATTGGGTATTCTTCCCATAGGTTCCGGAAACGGCTTGGCACGCCACCTCAATATCCCGTTGCGATTGCCGAGAGCCATCGGGATGCTCAACCATTCCGAACCCGTTGCCATTGACTATGCTTTACTCAACAATCGGCCTTTCTTCTGCACATGCGGCTTGGGATTCGACGCATTGATTAGCGAACATTTTGCCGCTGCAGGGAAACGGGGCATAAAGACCTACTTGCAACAAATAGTGAAAGATATATTCCAATACAACCCTCAGCATTGCACGATCAAGGGAAATGGCGTGGATATTGAAACGGATGCTTTCCTTGTCACAATAGCCAATGCCAACCAATGGGGAAATGCGGCATACATCGCTCCGCAAGCAAGCATACAAGACGGAATGTTGGATATCGCGATCATCTCTCCTTTCCCTATTCTTGCCGTGCCGGGCTTGGTGATGAAATTGTTTACCAAAACGCTCGACAAAGGACTTTTCATAAATACCGTTCGCACAAACGAACTGACTGTCACACGTCCCGAACCGGCTCCTTTCCACTGCGACGGCGACCCCGTCGAAATCGGCACAACGGCACACATACGCGTCGTACCCGATGGTTTGCGGGTCTTGGTACAACGGCGTTTTTGAATGATATACACCCTACCATAAAATACAGAACACATGACTGTCAAGTTTATCAATAAGAGCAATAACCCGCTGCCTAAGTACGAAAGCCGGCAAGCGGCAGGTATGGACATCCGTTGTTTTCTTTCCGAACCTGTCACATTGCAACCACTTGAACGCAAGTTGTTCCCGACAGGTCTCTATATGGAACTGCCCAACGGCTACGAGGCACAAATCCGCCCGCGTAGCGGATTGGCACTCAAGAGGGGACTGACCGTACTCAATACTCCGGGAACCATTGATGCCGACTACCGCGGTGAGATAGGAATTATCCTTGTCAATCTTGGCGATGAACCGCAGACCATCGAATCGGGGGAACGTATCTGCCAGATGGTCATTGCACGTCACGAACAACCCGAAGTGATTGAAGTGGAAGAATTGAATGACACCGAGCGGGGAACAGGCGGTTTTGGACATAGCGGAACCAAATAAATAATTCCATACACATTGAAGAAGATCTTTTACATAGCACTGCTGATATACCTTTGCACAACAGCCGCTTTCGCTGCACCTGCCATAACAAAGACACCGGAACCTGTTCAACTGACAAATGAAGAACAGTGCTTTCGATACTATTTCTACGATGCACAACGAGCTATGGAACAAGAGGACTATCTGCGTGCCTTTGCGTCCTATCTGTTCTTGGCGCAAAAGGACTCCACAGATGCCGCCACACAGCAAAATCTCGGAATATTATACCAAGCGGTTGGAACCGGTCTCGCTTTGAAACACTATCGGAAAGCCTATGAAAACAATCCCAAAGCCTATTGGGAAAACTATGCCGCCCTACTCTATGACAAACAACCCAAAGAAGCCGTCCGAATATTGAAACAGTCGCTGAAACGTATGCCCGACAACAAAGATGTATTGGAGGCTCTCGTTTCAGCCTATTCGGCACAAGCGGAATGGAAAAAAGCCATTCGGGCACAGGAACGTATATGCTATTTGGAAGGACTCAATCCTTACAATGCCATGCCCCTCTATCGCCTGTACGTTTCCAATAACCAACCCAAGAAAGCCTTGCAAGTGCTGAACGACTACCTCGAAGAAAATCCGGAAGACTATCGCTACCAGTCTTTTCGGGCGGATGTCCTGCTTTCATTGGGAGAGAGAGAACAAGCCTTGCGGCTTTATCACGAAGAGGAACAACGTCACCCCGACAACCCGTACGTGCTGCTGTCTTTGGCTGACTATGCCGTTAAAACGGGAGATACAACACGTTGCAGGGAGTATATCATCAAGGCAATACGCAGCGATGCATGGGAAGTGGAACAAAAGATCCGGACGCTGCAAAACGCAGGGCAGTGGTTGTCTCGGCAAGACGGACTCACCGAGCAAATATTGCAGGAACTGGTACAGGCCTACCCGCTGTCCGAACAAGTATATGAAGCCCAAGACAAGTACTATTTCTCCAAAGGTGATTATGCCAAATCGAAAGAAGCACTGCGCCAAATGACCGACATCTATCCGGACAACCCGCGTACATGGGGACGCTGGTTGCAGGTACTGCAGGCAGACACCGCCACCGACAACCGGGAATACGAGTATGTTATTCGCAACGGTTACCTGCACAGGGGAGATGACCACCAATGGTACTATTGGATGGCATCCTTGTTGCTGTACGAGCAGGAACAGGACTCGGCCATTGCTATAGCCGAGCAAGGCGTGAAACTTACCGTAACCAATGCCGACGACACACGTTACCGCTTCCTCCTGCTGAGTATGCTGGGCGACTTGTATCTGGTTCGCGGTGACCTCCCGTCCGCCTACAATGCCTACGAGGAGGCTCTGCAGTTGTCCCCTGATAACGTTTACTTGCTGAACAACTATGCCTATACACTGGCAGTCAATGGGGGAGACTTGAGGAAGGCGGAACGCATGAGCAGGAAGACCATCGAGAAAGAACCGACCAACGCAACCTATCTTGATACGTATGCATGGATACTCCATCTGCAAGGGCAGGACTTCCTGGCGGAGTTCTATATCAAGCGTGCTATGGAAAATATGGGAAACGAAGCAAAGGATCCCGTATTGCAAGAACATTATGATATTATCCTTCAAAAGCAATAAAACCGAGAATATTCTGCAATAATATGACTGCCAAGAAACTGATATACCGGGGATTGTGCGTAACGGTGCTGCTCATGTTGCAAGGGTGTGCCGTCCAACGGCAGACCATGATTCAATCAAAAGCCGATAAAAAGAGGCAAATCACCATACAACATATCGTGGATGCCCAACCCGATTTCCAATCGGCAGAGGTTGGCAAGATGCGTTTCACACTCAACTATGCCGAGCGGCAGATAACGGCAAACGGAAGCCTTAAGTTTATCAAAGACTCCCTGTTGGCTGTTTCTCTGCAACCCGTTATGGGAATAGAACTCTTCCGTGCGGAGATAACCCCGTCGCATCTCACCATCGTGGACAAAATGAACCGGCGGTATGCCCTGTTCACCTTCTCGGAATTGTCCGAGTATGTCGGTATCCCCGTTACTTTCTCCCGCATACAGGCTTTGGCAATGCAGCATGTATTTGCATTCAGTGAGGATATAAACCGGCAACAGTCCGCTTGCACACTTGCCGATACAGAGGAACAGCATAGTCTGTCGTTCGCTGACAGCGGCATAAGTTATACTTTTCTGTTCGATGCCGTCAACTATGTCCTGCGTGAGACGCATCTCATCCCCGACAGAATGGACGCATCCGCTTCTGTAATCTACCGCAACGAAGAACTGACCGACGGTATCCTGTTCCCTACCGTTGTGGAAATCGGCTATACACAACCTAACCATAAAGCAACTTTGGTTATGACAATGTTGCGCCGCCAATTCAACAAAGAGGTGAACCTGTCTCCTCTCAACCTGAAGAACTACAAGTTGGTGGATATATCCACTATACTGCCCTAACCAATATGGTCATGAAACGAATCTGTATATTTCTGCTTTGTCTGTGCTGTATCGCAGGGAATCTCGGGGCGCAGAGTGTGAAAGAGTTGGAACGGCAACGCAAACAAACGCTGCAACAACTGGAAAACACGAGCAAGATGCTCAAGCAGACCAAGCAGAATGAAAAGGTGACACTCAACAAACTGAACCTTCTGAACAAAGACATCCGGACACGAAAGACCCTCATCGCCAACATCAACAAGGAGATAACCGCCTTGGACATAGAGATGCAGGTGCTTGGAAACGAGAAAGAAACTCTGCAGAAGGAGTTGGAGCAGTTGCAGGACGACTATGCGGAACTGGTAAGGCAGACGCACTATGCTTCCATGCAGCGCAGTCCGCTGCTCTTCATACTGGCTGCCGACAACTTCGACCAGATGATACGGCGTATCCGCTATATGCAGGAGTTTGCCGCCTATCGCAAACAACAGGTGGCCGAGATAAAGGAAAAACAGCAGGCTATCGAGGAGAAGAATCTGCAACTGCAGCAAAGCAAACAGAGCAAACAAGACATACTCCAAGTCCGCCGGCGCGAACAGGAGAACCTGCGCCGTGACGAACGCAAGCAGCAGAGTATGCTTGGTGAACTCAAAAAGAAGGAGAAGTCGCTCCTTGCCCAGCAGAAGAAGCAGCAAAAGAAAGCCGACGATCTCAACAGACGCATAGACCAAATGATACAGAAGGAGGTGAAGAGGACTGCAAGTACCCTCACGAAGGAGGAGAAACTGGTTGCAGGAGGGTTCGAGAAGAACAAGGGACGCCTTCCATGGCCTACCGAGAAGGGCTACATCAGCGGACAGTTCGGCGTACAACCCCACCCGACTCTCGCCCACGTGACAGTGAACAACCGCGGCATCTACATACAAACCACTTCAGGCAGCGACGCGCGCAGCGTATATGAGGGAGTGGTGTCGGCAGTGTTTGTATCGGACGGGCAGAATGTAGTAATCATCAAACACGGAAATTACCGCACCGTTTACAGCAACCTGACAAAACTCTATGTCAAGAACGGCGACAAAGTAACGGCAAAACAACGTATCGGAAGGATATACACCGATCCGGACAATGATAACAAAACGGAACTCTTTTTCCAAGTCCGCAAAGACACGGAGGTATTGAACCCCTCTTTGTGGCTTGCCAAATAAACAGACTTATGAAGACAAAAACAGGACTGCTCCTTGCAGTAATCTTACTCCTTTCCTCTTGCAAACAGGACAATTGGATAGACTGGAAACTACAGAACGAGATGTGGCTGACCAAGAATGCCAAAAAAGAGAATGTCAACTTGTCGCCGTCAGGCAGCGGACTGCAATACACCATACTCTACGAAGGCAACCCTTACGATGCCAAACCGAGCCAATCGGCAACCGTGGCTATCGACTACGAAGGGAAACTGATTAACGGAGTCGTCTTTGAGGAAGGCTCGGCTACATTGTCCGTCGCCAACTTGGTGGAAGGATTCCGGGAAGGGCTTTCGTTCATGCACGTAGGAGGTGACGCCGTATTCTATATCCCCGCCGCATTGGGATACGGAAGCGAGGCAACGGGAACGGAGGGATCGTCATCCTATATTCCGCCCTACTCCACGCTAATCTTTGAAGTACACCTCTCAAGCATCATAGAGAATTGAAACGCACGTGTCTCTACCTCATAGTGTGTTTCCTGTTGTTTGGTTGCAAGGATACCACCTACCGCAGCAGTGTTCCTGCCTATCCCGTGGGTATGCGCATCAACATACTGGCAGAGTACCCCCACTTCCAGCCGACAGCCACAGGAGAATATCTCGTCTTCGAGCAACCGCGCTACCCGACCGAGGCGGTGGGCTATGCAGGACTGCTCATTTTCATTGCGATGGATGCCCAATACCATGCTTACGACTTGGCCTGCCCCCGTTGTCTGGACAGGGAGGAGGGCGTTGAGATGGACGGTATGTTTGCCGTGTGTCCTCTGTGCGGCGAGATGTACGACTTGAGTTTCGGGCTTGCCGTGCCTACAAAAGGAATAGCACGTGAGGCATTGAAACAATACACCGCCAACTATAACAACGGTTATCTCACCATAACAAGCAATTGACAAGTATGATACGTTCCGACGATGTAATACGGATTGGCAGAGTACGCAAAACCCATGGTGCGAAGGGAGAGGTATTGTGTATAGTAGAGAATGACCTGTGGGAAAGTTCCGACTCGGACTTTGTTGTCTTGCAATGCGATAACATATTGGTACCTTTCTACGTGGAAGAAAGCAGATACCGCGGAGAAGACGGTTTGATACTGAAATTGGAAGGTATAGAAGACGAGAGACAATCGCAACGACTATGCGGGGCAGGACTCTACGTGCTGCGTTCTTCCCTACCGAACGACCTGTCGGACACAGATAAGGCGCAGCAAGACGTAGAAGGATTCCTTTTGGTAGATGCCCGAAAAGGTGAGTTGGGGCGCATTGTTGATACAGACGACAGCACGCTCAATGTGCTTTGGCAATTGGAGGACGGAACGCTCATACCCGCCCATGAAGATTTCGTCACCGGTATAGACGAAGAAAGACGAATCCTATACGTATCGTTGCCGGAAGGACTCTGCTGACAGGAGTATTGCCGGAAAGCACTCATGCGCCCCCAGCAAACAGAGGGGACACACTCGGAAAAAGCAAGGAAAGAGTTCCGAAACAAAGAGGAAACAAAAAGAAGACAAAGAGACTGCAGAGAGAAAAGAAAGAAAAAACAGAGAGACCGCAGAGCCTGAACGGCATCTGCGGTCTCTTATTGTTTAGCAGTTACTATACTACCAAATCTTTGTTCTGCCTTAGAATTTGTAGCGTACACCCAGGGAAACGCCATAGAAGCCCTCGCTATAGAAACCTACAGGATGATCAGTATCGCCATGATCTCCGAACCATAAACCAATGTTGGGGCGATAGTCAAGCGACAACTCCAACGGGAACCAGAAATCGTAAGCCACACCTACGTGTCCCACAACACCAGCATAACCCATACCTGTCCACCAGAAACCGGCACCGGCACCGACACCCATTGCCCAATTCCACTCACCTTTGTGATTCCAAGGGATCTGAGTACCAAAGGGGTTGATCCAATCATAGGTACAAGTAGCACCAATACCCCACATAAAACCGGGGAATTCTACCGCCAAGTCAATCATGTTGGCAGCACCGAGGTTGTGTTGATAGGAAATCGAAGCACCATAACCAAGGTTAACACCAACTGCACGAGGTTGTGCAACTGCTGTTGCAGCACCCAAAACTACCATAACGGCAGCCAAGAATAAACTTTTCTTCATAATGTAATTATTTAAGTTGTTTTTTATTATCTTCCCATACATCTTTTTGCCACACGCTCTCCATCTCCATGACCAGAGTTCTCTGACCGATGCCTCCCGACCTTCGTTCCGACCAACTTTCCCCCTCAAATGCGGTACAAAGGTACAACAAATAATCGGGATTATTTGTTCCAATTGTGCAAAAAACGTGTTTCAAAAAGGAAAAAGAGCCTATGGACAGAGACTATCCGGCATATTCTGTTTCTTTTCGGGAAGTGGTAAAATCGGACGGAGAGCAGCCTGTGATCGCCGTAAAATTGCGCCAAGCACTGGTGCGGGAACGATAGCCAGCCTCATAGAACAGGTTTTGTATGTTCTGTTCAGGATTTGCCCGAAGGCTATCTTGTATGTACTCCACGCGCCGTGAGTTAATCATTTCGGGATAACTATTGTATCCCAATGCATGTATAGCCAACTGGCAATAACGCCTATTGGTTCCTACTATCCGTATGAGATCGGCTTGCGACAGTTCAGGATTTTGCCACACATCCGGATCCTTCATAGCCATAGCAATACGATTTGCTGTCTCCGTGATAACAACAGAGGTTTCTTCCTCGGTTCCTGCCACCGAAGAAGTTTCTTGCGGGAAATTGAGTTCCACCACCGGCGGAGTGTAGTTAGCGGACACCATACTATCCGGCACGCGAAGGCGTATGGCAAGTTCGACATACAAAACAAGGGCGGTTACCGCCATATACAGCACTTCATGCATCACATTTGCCCAAAAGATCCGCAAACCCTGTCCTGCAAAATAGGTAACAGTCATACACAATGTGATGCAGACAACGGCACGAATCCACGGCAACGGAGCACTACTGTTCTGCCAGTTGTGTTGCATGACCAAGAGCCAAATTCCATAAGGGATATAGATAAAGGTCAGCAGAACCCGCAACCAGACGTTGGGTTCGCTTATATAGGCAAGAACTTCGGAAACAGAATGCAAGAGGCGGATATGGAGATGCTGCCAAACGATGAGCGTTACAGCAAGAATTATCCACGGCGAGAGCATCAGCAGCACCCGTTTCCCATTCAACCAATTGGGACGCAAGACTTCGACAGGATAGAGCAGAAGCAGAAAAAAGATGGCGAACCCGCACAAAATGACCGTTGGATCCAACAACAAGAAACCATTGGCATAGGCAGGATCACACAATGCAATAATCACTTCTCCAAGAGCAGCAACAGCCGATGTAAGAAAAAACAGCGCAATGAAAAGGCGAGAACGGTCGTTCTGCTTGCTATGTTTGGCAAACATAATGACCGCAGCAACGGACTGCACAATAATATGAATCCCCAACAAGGACGTGGAAACCACTTCTTCTATGGATAGCACGTTAAGCATACGCCTGCGTTGTGTGTTTGGAAGTTTCTTATCCGAGACAAAGATACATCGGAATTTTGGAACCTGCAAATGAAGTTTTTTCGACCAGGACAAGCGCACCGGCACCATAAGAAATAGCACCATAGAGATTCAAAGAAGAACCAAGTACCTCCAACAAAGGGAATTAACCTATTGACCAGAAGAACAACGGATTCTATTCCGCCAATTGGTTGAAATGCGCAGAAACTTGACAAAACAATGTGTCATAAGCAATAGTTCCTTCTTTTCTTATGCTTGAACAAAAGAAAAGCAACGCCGATGGTCGGGTTGTCATAGACGTTCTATTTGCCCAAGGCGTTCTATGGGTCGCATCACTCCATTATTGACACACCAGCACCATCCCCAAAGCAACATACTTGCGCCCCCACGTATATGACTTAGAATAGATGTCCCTTTCCATCGAGAAGTTTCAGGAAGTGAGACTATTTATCCTTCATCTCTCGTTGAGGGGACAAGAGATTTACGATTTGACAATTTACGATGTACGATTTTGTCTTGACGATTTCGCCTTCATCTCTCGTTGAGGGGTGCTTCAGGTCGGCTTGAGGTCGGCTAAGGCAAAACAAACACTTCACTTGTTTCCATTATAGGTGCAACGGCGGGCAAACTATGCCTGCCCCAAAGAAAAGAAGTCGAGAGGCATTTTGGTTATAGATGTTCTATTTTATCGAGACATTCTATGAGAATCAGGCATATTGGACGAATGGAACGGAATAGTCTTTCAAACCCGTTGGCGGAATTAAGTTTACTCATTAAATGGAATTCATACAATATAAATTATAATTAGGTATCTTATGCATACTCCTTTCTTTTCTTTTGCATGACCAAAAGAAAAGAAACCAAAGAAAAGTCACCGGCTGTGTGTCGGGCGTTGCCAAAAATACAAGTCGCTCGAATTTCGGCGGAGACAAAACTCGCTACGCTCAAACAGTATCTCCGCTTTTCGAAATTCTCGCTCCATTTTTGACACCCGACACAATGCCGGAAGGAACTGATCCGCTGACACCCGTTTTTCAAAATAATTCCGCCAACGGGTCTTTCAACTATTATTTGCCAGGGCAACCGCACAAAACCATAAGAAATATAATTTCATATACCTCTCTTTTGCCTAACCAAAAGACAAGAAGCCAAAGAAAAGTCACCAGCGGAACGTCGGGAGCAAAAAAAGACACGCGACACAATGCCGAAAGTAACAGATCCGCTGACACGCATAGTTTTCATCTGCTCTCTGCATGGTCTTTGCATAAGAGAACTACAACTATTCTGTATGATTCATTTTGATGCGGTTGCTCTGGCGAACAATCCGACAATTTGCATATATTGAAAAAAGATGATACCTTTGTTGATAGAATGAATCAAGAGAAATATAATGCACAAAGACGAGGCTGTGCTTTTGCCTGCGTGCTTGAATGATATTATTCTTACTCCGACCGACGGGGAGTGCCGTTTGTTGGAGGTGTGTATGGATACCAATTTACTTTGATATGAATACAGAAGTTATCAAATATATCGGCTGCGATGATGCCGACTTGGACTTATTTGAAAGCCAATATGCACTGCCTGCGGGTATGTGCTATAACAGTTATCTGCTCCTATCGGAGAAAGTAACCATTATGGACACTGTTGACCCGCGCAAGACGGACGAATGGCTGAATAAATTAACCGCAGCGTTGAACGGCAGAAAGCCGGAATATCTGATTATTCAGCACATGGAACCCGACCATAGCGGTTCTATCAACGCCTTTCTTACGACTTATCCGAATACAACATTGGTTGGCTCCAAGATTGCCCTGCAGATGCTGCCGCAGTTCGGTATCAATGCCACAAATACCAAAGAGGTAAAAGGCGGAGACACGCTGGATTTAGGCGGCATGACGCTATCGTTTATTGCCGCTCCGATGGTACATTGGCCGGAAGTGCTGATGACGTATGTTCCCGAACAGAAAGTGCTGTTCTCGGCAGATGGTTTCGGCAAGTTTGGTATGTATGATGCGGATCCAGACGATTGGGCTTGCGAGGCACGGCGATACTACTTCAATATCTGCGGCAAGTACGGACGCCCCGTAGCAAACGTACTGAAAGCCGCTTCTATGCTTGATATACAGACGATTGCACCATTGCACGGACCTATATTGGAGGGCGAAAAAATGCAAGAGGCGGTGCGACTCTATACGATATGGAGCAGCTATCAGCCCGAGACAGACGGGGTACTGGTGGCATATGCATCGATACACGGCAATACGCGCAAGGCGGCACTACAATTAGCCGAGATACTCAAGCAGAAAGGAGCCAAGAAAGTGGCGGTAACCGACCTGAGCCGAGACGATATGGCAGAGGCGGTAGAGGATGCATTCCGTATGAGCCGAATGGCAGTGTGCTGCTCAACATACGATGCGGATATATTCCCACCGATGCATAATTTTCTGCACAAACTGCAACTGAAGACCTACCAGTCGCGTCGTGTAGGATTGGTGGAGAACGGCAGTTGGGCACCACAGGCTGCACGCATAATGCGCAGTATGCTGGAACAGATGAAAGACATCACGATTGTGGAACCTATTGTATCTATCCGCAGTACGCTCAAGCCGACCGATATGCCCGCCTTGGAGGCATTGGCGGAACATCTGTTACAGGATTAAGGATTGACTATACACAAAATTTAACGAGATATTTGTATTAAAGTGCAAAAACCATTGCATAACTTGCGTATATTAGAAAATATGTGGCAGCACGTGCAACCATCATTGAGTTTCTGCAACCCCAACGGCGAGCCCATCAAGTCGGTAGAAACTCCCTATACAAAGACCGTTGAGAGTGATGTTTCCTTAGAGAAATAAAAAGTAAGCATATTCACAACACAACCAAGATTAGGTCTATTGGCTGTGTTCCATACAAAAAGAGACTGCCTGATACCATTTGTCAGGCAGTCTCTTTTTGGTACCATTGAGCGGCTTTCATATCGCTAAAGCACTTAGTGCTTTGTACCAGCCTTAGGCTTCACGTCCCCACAATGGAGTTACTGTATCACCTTACTTGCTCTGCGCGGATTTGTCTTCCGACTCCTCGTTAAAGGGTTGCCAAGAGGTTTGGAGCATACGCTGGTAAGAGCGGTAACGCCACTGTGCGTTGTCGCGCGCAGCGCGGAACAGGTCGGCAGCCTCGGTCGGGTACTGCTTCATCACCGAAGCGAAACGCACCTCGCCCTTCAGGTAGTCTTCGAACTTATCCCACTGCGGCTCCTTCGAGTCAAGCGAGAACGGATTCTTGCCCTCGTTCTCCAACTCGGGGTTGTAACGCCACAAGTGCCAGTAACCACATTCAACGGCTTTCGCCTCCTCAGCCTGGCTCTTGCCCATACCGGCTTTCAGACCGTGGTTGATACACGGAGCGTAAGCGATGATGAGCGACGGTCCGGGATAAGCCTCAGCCTCGCGGATAGCCTTGAGGGTCTGTGCCTGGTCGGCACCCATAGCGATTTGAGCCACATAGACATAACCATAGGTGGTAGCAATCATACCAAGGTCTTTCTTGCGCACGCGCTTACCCATAGCGGCAAACTTGGCAATCGCACCGAGAGGTGTCGATTTGGAAGCCTGTCCGCCGGTGTTGGAGTACACCTCGGTATCGAGTACGAGGATATTAACATCCTCACCCGAAGCGATGACGTGGTCGAGTCCGCCATAACCGATGTCATAGGAAGCACCGTCACCACCAATAATCCACTGGCTGCGTTTAACGATATGGTCTTTGTATTTGAGAATCTCTTTGCAGGTGTCGCAACCGCAAGCCTCCATAGCAGCCACCATAGGCTCGTAGAGACGTTTGGTAACCTCTGCACTCTGTTGGTTCTCAAGCCATTCCTTGAACATGGCTTTCAGTTCGTCGGAGCAGCAGGTGCACTCTTGCGCCTTGGTCATCAACGAAGCCAGACGCTCACGCATCTTGCGGTGTGCAATCTGCATACCAAGACCGTACTCGCAGAAGTCCTCGAACAGCGAGTTCGACCATGCCGGACCGTGTCCTTTGTCATTGGTGGTATAAGGAGTGGAAGGTACGGAACCCGAGTAGATAGAGGTACAACCCGTAGCGTTAGCCGCAATCTCGCGGTCGCCGAAGAGTTGGCTGATGAGTTTCAAGTACGGAGTCTCACCGCAACCCGAGCATGCACCGGAGAACTCGAACAGCGGAGTAGCGAACTGCGAGTTCTTAACATTCGACTGGATATCAACGAGATGTTGCTTGCTCTTGACATTCTCCACGCAGTAGTTCCAGTTGGCAGCCTCAGCCTCTTGTCCCTCGAGCGGAACCATCGTAAGGGCTTTGCCGAGTTTCGGATTACCCGGGCAGACATCCACGCAGTTGCCGCAGCCGAGGCAGTCCATAACGCCCACCTGCATACGGAAGTGCATTCCCTTGAGAGCAGCCGGAGTCTTCATCTCGCGCGTTGCGCCGTTGATACCCTTCACCTCCTCGTCATCAGCCACAAACGGACGGATACAAGCGTGAGGGCAGACGTAAGCGCACTTGTTACACTCGATACAGTTGTCAGCGTTCCAAACCGGTACGAAAGCCGATACTCCGCGTTTCTCGTACTTAGCAGTACCCGAGGGCCATGTACCGTCCTCGATGCCCTTGAATGCGGAAACAGGGAGCAGGTCGCCGTCCTGACCATTGATAGGACGAACCACGTTGTTGATGAAATCGTCGCCGTCGGTCGGTTTTACCACGTCTGCATTGATGTCCAAGTTCGACCAAGCGGGGTCGATGTCGAGCAAGTGGTACTCACCACCGCGGTCAACGGCAGCATAGTTCTTGTTAACAACATCCTCACCCTTCTTGCCATACGACTTCACGATGAAGTGCTTCATCTCCTCAACGGCTTTCTCTACAGGGATAACCCCCGTGATACGGAAGAATGCCGACTGGAGGATAGTGTTGGTACGGTTGCCCAGACCAATCTCCTGCGCAATCTTGGTAGCGTTGATGTAGTAAACCTTGATATTGTTGTCAGCGAAGTACTTCTTCACTTTGTTCGGCAGGTTCTTAGCCAACTCTTCGCCCTCCCAGATAGTATTCAGGAGGAAAGTACCGCCTTTCTGCAAACCGCGTGTAACATCGTACATGTGAAGGTATGCCTGTACGTGGCAAGCCACAAAGTTAGGCGTGGTAACGAGGTAGGTAGAGTGGATAGGTTCGTCGCCGAAACGGAGGTGCGAGCAGGTGAAACCGCCCGATTTCTTCGAGTCGTAGGAGAAGTATGCCTGGCAGTATTTGTCGGTGGTATCACCAATAATTTTTACCGAGTTCTTGTTGGCACCTACGGTACCGTCAGCACCCAAGCCGTAGAACTTGGCTTGGAACATACCCTTGCCGCCCATAGCGATTTCCTCACCGACGGGGAGCGAAGTGAAGGTAACATCATCGTTGATACCCACAGTGAAGTGGTTCTTCGGGCAGGGCAGAGCGAGGTTCTCGTAAACAGCCAGCATCTGTGCAGGCGTGGTATCGTTGGAACCCAAACCGTAGCGGCCGCCGACAACGAGGATATTGTTCAATCCGAGTTCGTCAAGAGCGTCTTTTACATCAAGGTAAAGCGGTTCGCCGTTGGCACCCGGCTCCTTGGTACGGTCAAGCACGCAGATACGTTTCACAGAAGCGGGCAGTGCCTCTTTCAGGTATTTCAGGCTGAACGGACGATAGAGGTGTACGTTAATCATACCCAACTTGTTGTTGCCCTTGGCAGCCTCGTAGTCGATTACCTCGCGGATAGCCTCGCAAGCCGACCCCATACAGATGATGATGTTCTCGGCATCAGCGGCACCATAATAGTTGAACGGACGGTATTTGCGACCGGTAATCTCCGAGACTTTGTCCATATAGTCGCTCACGATGTCAGCCACAGCGTCGTAGTACGAGTTGCAACTCTCGCGGTGGGTGAAGAATACATCGGGGTTCTCCGCCATACCCTTCATCACAGGGTGCATAGGACTCAACGCACGCTCGCGGAACTCCTGCAGTGCCTCCATATCCACCAGCGGACGGAGGTCTTCCATATCCACCACCTCAATCTTCTGATACTCGTGGCTGGTACGGAAACCGTCGAAGAAGTTAAGGAACGGCACACGGCTCTTGATAGTAGAGAGGTGAGCCACACCGGCGAGGTCCATCACCTCCTGTACGCTGCCCTCGGCGAGCATAGCGAAGCCTGTCTGACGGCAAGCCATCACGTCCTGATGGTCGCCAAAGATACAAAGCACGTGGCTTGCCAGCGTACGAGCCGACACGTGGAAGACGGTAGGAATCAATTCGCCCGCAATCTTGTACATGTTCGGAATCATCAGCAGCAGACCCTGCGAAGCAGTAAACGTAGTGGTCAGCGCACCGGCATTGAGCGCACCGTGTACTGCACCGGCAGCACCGCCCTCCGATTGCATCTCCTGAACCATCACGGTCTCGCCGAACATGTTCTTGCGCCCGGCAGCCGCCCACTCGTCTACGTTCTCTGCCATAGGCGAACTCGGCGTGATAGGATAGATAGCCGCCACCTCGGTGAACATATACGCGATATGCGCCGCAGCAGCGTTACCATCACAAGTCATAAATTTTTTCTCTTTCATACGATAAATGTTAGTTATTGTAGTAGTTGTTTATAATCATCAGTACATGAAGCCGAAGAGCCACAGCGGGACTTTGTTTCCCTCTCCGACTTTCAAATCGGCTACCGCCGTCATTCTATAAGAAGGTTTGACAGAAGGCCGTGCCGACACATTAAAATAGTTGACACCATCCACTACAAAGAGTGCGTTACGGTCGGTAGCATTCACTTTATGATTGGCATGCACGGCATTGTAGAAGAACGTTTCCGCCACCGCCTGCGGCTCCACCTGGCGTGTAGGCAAAGAGAAAAGCAGGTTTGTATTCTGCATATAGACGCGTTGCGGTTTCAGCGGATATTGTTTCTCGGGTGTATAAAGCATATTCAGCAAACGTGCATCTTTGAGATACTTGATATAGTTCATAATGGTAGCACGTGACATCCCCAACTGTTCGGACAAATTCAACACATTCAGTTGGCACGGGGAATTCTCGAGGAAAGCATAGAGCAACTGCCGGATCTTTGGCAGATAGGTGACATCTATCTGCTTGATGAGCAACACATCCACCTCCAAAATCATGTTCATTATCTTAAGCAGAGCCTCCTGGAAGTTTTGCTTTTCCAGGAAGAAAGGATAGTAGCCGTGGTGAAGATAGTCGGGAAAATACCACAATGGGTTCACTCTATCCACAATACGCCGTGCGATGTCCTCATGATGCAGGATGATATCACGGAGCGTATAAACGGGGAATTGTTGTCCCGCTTGCAAATTGAGGTATTCCCTGAAACTCAGTCCCCGCAAGTTATACATCTTCACGATATCATGCAATGGATTGTTGTCTTCCGTCAGGCGCATGACAGGAGAGGCAGAGAAAACGATATGGAGTTGAGGAAACCTGTCGTAGCACGCCCTGATCTCTTCCGCCCAATGCTCATATTTGAATGTCTGGTCAAGCAACAAGAGTTTACCGCCATGCCGGACAAACTCTCCCGCGAACTCCAACAGCGAATTACGGGAGAAATAGAAATTGTTGAAATTAACGTACAAGCACTCTCTGGAATTTCCATAATAGTCTTTGGCATAAGAGAGCAAGAATGTGGTTTTCCCTACCCCACGGCAACCTTTGATAGCAATAAGCCTATCCTGCCAATTGATTTCCTTCATAAGCAGACGTTGCACGGGGACATCGAGGTGCTGCAAAAGGTAATCATGTGTTTTGTAGAATGCTTCCAACATAGGCGTCTTTACTTAGGACTATCTTATACCAAACAGACGATACAGACAAGATTGCCGGTATTCCATTCTGCTTAGTTCCACGCTGCAAAAATACTTCATTTCTTCGGTGTTTGCAATGTATGATTGGCAAAAAATAGGTGTTTATTGTGTACAAATTGAGAGATTTTTCGGTTACGAAATGATTTTTTTGTTGATGAGTTGATAAGTTCATGGATTAATGTGTGGTTAAAAATGTCGTTCATCTCTCGTTGAGGGGTCGGTCAGGGGTCGATGAGGCCGGCTAAGAAAAAACCACGACACAGCGTTTCTCCATATAACCGGAAGCAACGGATTCGCCGGCCTGCAAGTTCGATTTGATTTTCCCGAGGGGAATCAATTGTCAGGATACAAAAAGGAAGGCTCGCCAAACAAGGCAAGCTTTCCTTTTTATCCGGCAAGAAGAAAGTTATTTTACTTCTTCAGGAATTGGAAATGATATACAAGTTTTACTCCGCAGTCGAAATAGCCAAGGCCTTTAGCATAGGTATCCGTTGCCGAAAGGATGCCAACCGTTGCGGGCGTAGCAGACGAGGGAGCGGTAACATTGATAAGGCTCTTGTTGGAGGTATCGTTTTTATAGAGGTCGTACACAGAATAGTTGGCATACGCACCCAGTCCGAGAGCCGCACCATTGCGCAAAGTCCATTCGTAGCCCAACTCAGCAGTAATCATAACATTCAGTTTGCTACCATTCCATTTGCCTTTTGTTTTCAATTGGTCATCGGTTACTTTACCCGTAATGACTTCGTTGCTTACATTAACGCCTTCCTCGGGGAAATAGGCGTTGATATCGGGAGTTGTGATACCTTGATTGAAATGCCGATAAACAGGCAGTACAACCTTCGGTCCGGCATTAAAGAAGAAGCCGTTCTCGGTAAGCAAAGAGAACATCACAGGAATCTCCACCTGCAACTGCCCATCTTTTTCATTGACCTGCTTTGCAGAGACCGTATAATCAATGTTTCCATCGGATGTAGCCACCGTATAGGCTGTATCCACACCAGAGCGAAGCCCTGACTGAGCCCAACCGAGCGAAACACCCGTAATGACACCAAGATTGACTTTTTTGCCCTCTTTCTGCCCTGCATAATAAGCATACTGCAAATCAAGCAGTCCATCGAAACCCGGACGCCAATTGCCCATAACATCGGTCTCATGCATCAGAGAGGCGACACCACCGCGCACTCCGACAGAGAAACGATGGTGAGGCATCATACGATTGCCCTGAGTCTTCATCTCCTCTTGCGTTTCTTCCTCAACCACCTGCTCTTCCACTATGGTTGAATCCGATTCAGGCAGAGAATCAGAAACAGTGTTTTCCTGTTTCTTTTTCATCTGCCACAGACTCTCATTGGGAAGAATAGTGTTTTGTTCTTCCGTTTGTCCGCTCATTTCTTTCTCTATGAGAGCCTGCTTTGATGCACTTTCCGCCGCCTTGCTTTCATCATTCATAAAAACAGGTTTCACTGTGTCTTGCCGCGCCACGAGTTGCAGGTTTTCAGGAGCCATCCATGAATAGATGCCCCGAAGAAGGATACCTTCCGGAAAACGGATACCGCCAACCTGCTGAATGACATGACGATAGTTGTACACCCACTTACTGGGTTTCTCGCCCGTAAGATAGGCTTTCGTTTCGGGTTTGATCGTGATGGTGTCGCCAACTTGCCAAGTAGGCGTATCCGTCTCCTGAGCCATCGCAGGAAGAGCCGCCACCAAGGCAAGCACTCCACAAACAATAAAACTCTTTGTTTCCTTTGCTGAAGGATATTTTATCCATGTTTTCATATTCATTCCTCCTTATTTTACGATGTACTTAAGAGTTTGTCCTTGTTCAGCACCTTTCACCTTAACCATATAGTAGCCCGGTGTTGTTTGTGCTTTCATACTATGTGATGCTTCACTGTCAAGAGTGACTGTCTCTACCACTACTCCTGCGAGATTATAGATACTCAGAGAGTACGTTTCCATAGGATCAAGTCCCTTAATCTCTATTGTTTCGCCAGGCGATACGACAGAAGGCGCAAGCGATGCACTTGAAGCCTCATCGGCACAAGTCAAAGTAACAGTACGCAAAGTCGCTCCACAAGGATCGTCTTGGGTAATACCCAATTCGATAACCGCATAGTAGTCACCCGATAGTTTTTCTCCTATTGTATAGTAGTAGCCGGTGGTCAGGAACTCATCATCGGTTTCTCCGTTGTAAGCATTATCCAATTGTCCAACGACACGGAACCATTTGACTTGCTCTTCGGTAGGATCCCAGCCTTTTGCATTGATTGCATTGAGATTGATCATCAGAAGCCACCCATCGTATTTGCTGACTGCAGGCATATTGGCATAATCGGCTACATTGTCTGCCGTAGGCTCTTCCACTACGAGGGTAAAGGCTTTGCTCGTGACAGTATCATTGCAATCAGTTACCACAAGATAGCGGACAGCCACATCTTCCATATTTTTCACAGAGGGTTCAGTCTCAGAGATACGTTTCCATTCGGTTCCGACTTGCAGTTCCCAGAGGACTTCGCTTACACCGACTGTGAAGTCACCATCAGTTTTCTTTTGAAGCAAGGCAACATTCAATGAAGTGGTAGCATCAGCCGTGGCAACAGGTTGCCCGCAGACTGCGACCGGCAGTGAGAATGAGGTCTCATCGGGAAGCGTAGATGCAGACGGCAATGTGTAAACAAAGACACTATAGTTATAAATGCGTTTTTCCGTTCCCACATACTCTATCTCTATCCATGTGGTATCCTTATTGATTTGCGTCGGATTTCCATACTCAGGAATATAGACACTGCCTGCACACACCGTATCAATGATATTCTTTTCAATCGGGATATACAGAGTGAATGAATAGTTGTAAACCGAGTCTTTCAACGTAGTCGCATCGTGTACAAGATTAAATACCGTATCAGAAACAACCGTATCTTTATCAATGGTGAAAGTCTTTCCTGTACGCGTTGTGAAAAGTGTTCCTTCTTCGACTATCTCTTCTATCTCAAGAGTCTCACGGTAAGGATCGGTCGTTTCTAATATAACAACGGAAGATGTTTGAGAAGCACCACATTCAGTTGTATAAATATAACGAAGTGCCACATATTTTGTCCTTGTATCCAACAAATCGCCTGAAAGAGGCGCAAAAGCAGAACCATCAGCCGTTTGTTGTTCCCACGAAACGGAAGTTACTTCAGCAAAAACTGAATCCAAACCACTAACAGGGTCAGGGACAGATGCCTCATAGAAATTCAAAGCATTGAGAACCGCAGCATCTGCCGATGTAATATCAACAGCCTTACCCGCCGTAACCGAAAGAGTTGTCAGTTCTGCAGGGTATTGTGCAGGAACTATTGATTTCGCCCAAATACTGTACTTATATACGTGTTTTCCTGTTGCTGTAAGTTCCGTTTCTGTCCAACTTGTGTTTTCATTGATTTGCCTTGGTGTTCCATACACGGGAATATAGGTGTCGCCCAAACAAACCGTATCTTTGATGATATGCTCAATTCCCCTATCAAGGGTGATTGTATAGACATAGACAGAATCTTTAAGAGTATGTTCATCATGAACAAGATTGAAGACCGTATCTGTAATAACCGTATCCTTGGTAATGGTAAATATCTTCCCTGTCCGTGTTTTGAAAGATGTTCCATCTTCAACTATCTCCGTTATCTCAAGAGTTTCACGAAGAGGATCAAGGGTCGGTATCTGCAAAGCGACACTTGTACCACCTCCTTGACATTCTGTTTCATAGCGATAACGCAAGGTAACAATCTTTGTCCGCGTATCAAGCAATGTCGTTGTATTGAGAGGTACAAACGATCCGCCTTCCACCAACTGCTGTTGCCAAACAAGTGACGCAACAGGAGAATAGAGAGAATCCAAGCCACTGACGGGGTTAGGCGTTGAACCCGTATAAGAATTCAAAGCATTGAGAACTGCCGTTGTGGCAGCAGTCACATCAATGGCTTTACCTGCAGTGACCGGCATCATTATGAACTCGGAAGGATATTGAGCTGGAGCAGTATGGAGTACTCTGACATTGTAGATAATGATGGAGTCACCCTGCATTGTGAGTGGTCCATCGGTATAGGTGAAACGGAGACTATCCACCAAGGTAGTATCCGTCACCACCGTATGAATACTTCCTGTTTGTATAATTTGGAAATCTGTATTACCCTTGCATGTCACCGTATCCACTATTAGCGTATCACGCTTATCAGGCAGCGCATCCACCAATTCGGCACTGATGTGTGCATCTCCGTCGGTGGATGAGAACTTTATCAACATGATAGGCCAACCCATCTGCTCCATGAAAGTACGATCCACAATCTTGTACTTGAGTTCTTCGGGTGCAAAATCATAATTGAAGGACGCCAATGGTTCATCGTCACAATCGAAGTGAATCTCTGCTGCCGCCGAGATGTTATTAGCGGCAAGATTTTCCACATTCAGTCGGAAGTCCTTGTCAGGATTGTTGCGAAGCGTATCCAAATCTACCTTATACCAGAGAGTCTTATCGGCAGGGTGTATATTTCCGTTATCCCAATCGAATAGAATAGGAGCCGAGCAGACCTGCCCGCGCTCATCCGACAAATCCACACGGAATGAGAAATCTTTGACAGAAGTTACACGCACATAGACGGTATCGCCTGCTATGTTGTCAATCAGGGCACGGGAGAACACTTTGCTATAGGTCTGCAATGCAGCGAAGGTCTTTGTGCGGTCAGTCATAGGTGACACTACAGGACATTCAAATGCAACTTCGGCTGTAATAGTGTTGGTTTCTGTCCCGTTTGTCACTTTCACCGTAGCATCGCCACTGGTAAAGTTCTGCAAGTGATAGGCACTCATCTTATACCATTGCTCGCCTGCCGATTGAGGTATATCCACATTATATTCCAACAATTTGGCTCCACCACAAGCCTCTATGGGAGTAATGGGCGTGTCATTATAGGTAAATGCATAGACACTATCTGTTTGAGCCGTTGTAAGGCAAAGATAGACCGTATCGGGTCTCAGGCTCAAGATAGTGGCGCGTTCCAGATTGATTTCTCTTTTCCCTGAAGCCCCCAGATTCATAGAATAGGTTGCTACAGGATCACTGTTGCAATCAAAATAGATATCTGCTGTAACATTTCCTGCTTTAGCATTTTTGTTTACTATGCCAATTGTAGCCGCCAGAGGATCCGTTTCCTTGATATGGGTGAGCCCGATCTTATACCAAACCGTTGTAGAGGCCTTCTGCATGTGTCCCTTCACCCAATCGAAATCAATCCCCGTGAGACATGAGAGCCCTTGGTTTTCCTTTTGCAGATTGACATAGATGTGCAAGGGTTGATCCGTATCCACACCAATGTACAACTCAGGATTACTGAGCGATTCCAACATATCGCGTGTGATGGCCTTCACATATTCTTCTCCAGCAGAGAGTTTCATGAGACGAGTGGCAGCATTCTTACCCGGGCAATCAAAAGAGAGTTCACCATGGATGGTTGCCACACCTGTTCCTTCATTCACCACAACGATCTGCGGCACAGTATCGTTCATAGCCCAAACGGGAGACAAATCCACATAATACCACATTTTTCCTGCAGTCTGATGATGTCCGTTCTCCCAATCAAATGTGGTTGCGGCGGCACAATCGTTGTCAGATGCCACAGATGGCACCAACTTGGCCGTAATACGGATATTCCTGTCGGTTGTGAGACCTATGAATACCGTATCCGTTGCAAGATTGGAATACAATGCATTCTCCAAACGTTTCTCTACAGTTGCACCCGCTGCAACAGTGCGGGTAAGATCCGTTGTTGCAGAACACGGACAATCAAATGCGACAGAAGCCGACAATGTTGCCACAGAAGAAGACAAGTTCTCCACCGTGATGAGAATATCCTTATCACGATTGGCATCGCTCTTCGCATCGGTTAACCCAACGGCATACCACAAGTCGGTTTTTGCATTCTGCATTGCTCCCAAAGTCCAATCAAACACCTTTGCCGAACGACAGGCATTGCCCTCCGTACGGTTCTTGAGACGTGCTGAAAAAGTGATGGGAGCATCCGAATGAAGGCGAACCCATACATACGTATTATCCTCAATCTCTTTAATCAGATTGCGTGCCAGTTCCTTCACAATGATCTGTTTGCTCCCGAGACTGATCGAGTGGGATATAAGCGATGTGTAAGGATTGGATACCGCTACATCCGCCGTGATGTGCGCCACTGAAGCAGAAGTATTGCTCAAAGTGAGTTCCACCTGTTTTTTATCCTGCAACAAGTCGGCTACAGTAATCTTGTACCATTGCTCCGAAGAGTTGGTGTATTCCGTATTCAGAGCAAAATCTATTGCAGAGGCAGGAATAGTGGTAGAAGGAAGTACATTCGCATCCACAATATCCGCCTTGATATGAATACGCTGCGTGGTACTAACCTTCACATAGACCTCATCGGAAGAAACCACATCAATCATGGCTCTGTCCAATGTTTTCTCTCTCGTTGCGCCAGTGGCAAGTGTACAGGTATATGATGACAAACCGGAAGACGGACAGTCAAAACTGAATTCTGCGACAACCTTTGCTGCCGCAGATCCCATATTCTGCACAGAAACTTTCACCGTCTTGGTCGGGTCAGCCTTGACACCGGTCAAATCAACCCTGTACCAAGCCTCTGTTGCTGTTTGCGTTACACCCGCATAATCGAAGAGCGGCGCATTGAGGCAGTCCAAATCTTTCTCACCAGGTTCCACGGGTTCTGCAGAGAAATGAATAGGTTTGTCCGTTTTCAACAGAATATAGACTGCGTCCACATTCAACGCCTTGATAGTTGAATTCGCCAAGTTCATTGCATAGTTCCTATTGGGCAATATCTGTTTGGTGACAGCCTCATTGAGCGATTGGAACGAACCTAACTTGACATAAGGTTCAGCCGTCACTGTCGCAGTTTCCATAGAGGAGAGATTGTTCAAATAGAGCAGGACATCGCTACCATTCGGCACTGCGCTGAGATCCACTTTGTACCAAAGGGCATCACCGTTGCCAGGATGGTCATTTCCTGCAAGCCAATCAAAGTCAATAGGATCTGAAGAGGAGATCCCAAAACCGGCAAATGCGCAAAGAACGCCCATGCACATCACCATCAAAAGAGAGGCAAGTTTTTTCATTGTTACACAATTAATAGTTTATTATTTCAGTTACTTATATTTTTCATGTCATCACTGCACCACAATCCGTGTTTGGTGTTCACCTTCGCTTGTGGATAGTTGCAATATATAATTACCGCTTGAGGAAAGCGTGAAAGAAGACATTCCTCCTTCATGCCATTGTTCCAACACAAGATTACCTAACATGTCATACACACGCAGTAAGGCGGCTTCATCAAGAAAGAGCGTAATACTTTGCCCCGCCGATGCCATTGTAGGACGAACGAGGAAAGACAAAGGCAACATATTCTGTGAGGTCTTCACCGGTTGTTTTACGGTCAGAAGTATTCTTCTGTCACACTCCCCGTCCGTGTGAATAAGGTAAGAGAAATCACCATAACGGTTCACCACCCCCTGTCCACGATACAAGAACGGGAAGGCAGTTGATTCAACCTCCATGGTATCATATTCCGTCATGGGAGGTATCACAGTCAGATTATAGGTCGTCAACAGAAGGGAGTCAGTCCTCGAAAGGTAGAATGTATCCGTATATACGGTAGTCCGGGTCAATATCGTATCGGACAACTGCAACGGAATTCCCTGACACAACACCGTATCAACGTTGTTCATGTATTTCGTAAGCGGGGAAACGAACCAGACTCTTCCTGTTGCAGCAGTTGAGAAACGGAAGAAGAGCGGTTGTTGCTGTCTGTAGGCATTCTCCAGTTGAGACAGTTGCGGTAGCCACACATGCGCAGAATCCGTCAAGCGGGCAGTCATCAAAGCCGGCGCATCACAAGCCCCCAAAGCCACTTCCACATCAACAGGTTTACTGTCTTTCTGAATCCATTGCACCGCCATCTCCACAGGTGCCACTGTATAATCCAACCGATATACATTGTCAGAAGCACTCAGCACATACGCCATATTGTAGTGCAACGGAAGGGGATTAACGCACGTAGAGTGATACCCATCGTCGTAAGAAGTCATCACTACACGTCCGGAGACTCCTGCATGTGGTACAACACGTATATGCACGTCCATATTTTTGATAGTTTCCGAGGAACTGCCACCCAACGATTCCAATTTTTCATCAATATAATCCGATGTCACATTGTAGGCTCTATTTTTAGAAATAGTGGTGGAAAGCAGAGGCTCTTTCGATGTGCAAAGAGGGAAAATGTCAATATTCACAGAACCCGTAGAAAACCAATAGGCAGTAAGCCCCTGCTGAATATCGAGTAATTTGGCAGTGTACCACGTTGTATCGCTCAGTACTGTATCAATGCCATAAGCAAATGGTATAGAATTATCTTTACAATCACAATAGTAAGGCACTCCAAATAATTTATTCCAGTATTCACACGATACTATAAGTGCAGCCCGAACCTGCCCTATCATGGCAAATATAAGAAACGCTATGTAAGTAATCTTTTTCATATCAGTTGATCAGTTTTTTCACTCCGTTTGTAGTTCTCAACACATACACGCCCTGTGGCAAAGAAAGCATGGCGGGGACATCGGGCTGCAAGAACAGAGTCCGCACCAATGTACCTGTCAAGGTATAGACAGCCAATTGCACAGGTTGCTTGGACACCACCCGCCAACCGCCGTCAAGTTGATAGCAATACCAATCTTCATTGTTGAGTTCTGTCAATGCCGTTTCTCCCTCGTGCTTTGTAATATCTGTCATCGACAGAATACCCTCCATATTGTTTACAAAGCGCACATACACAAAGCCGTTGTCGGCAGAATAGTTCCACAGCGAGGTGATTTCGGGGGTAACTGTTATAGAATCTTTTCCTGCAGCGAAATCAAACGGAGAAGGTTGCAACACATGGATATTATCCGCTGTGAGGTAGAAATTGCAATCGTCTGCCACAAACATAGCAGCATCGGTTATTCCTTCCCATTTCACTTGCACCATTTTGTCCTTCCAATCGGGCAAATAGATTTTATACTTCTCCCTGGCATCCGCCACAATGGTATTCTTTGACGGAAGATCCAACAGTACGCTCTGCGTAAGGCAGTTCTCCGTCCATTCCGTCAAAGTGAGGTTGCCATCTTGAGAAATACGGAAGCGCAAATAGAGCGTGCCGTCCAAAGAACGATGTGCCAAATCTTTGAGGTCGGTGGGACGCAGATCGAAATACCTGGTGGTCTCCCCTTTCGGTAGCGCCACCAGAAAACTGTCCAACAGCGTTTCATCGGGGTTGGCAGGATCGAAGAAACAAGACGTTCCTGCATAAACCATCAAGTCGGCAGCAGCATCCCATGAGAAACGTATGTACTGTTCCGTCCAATCTTTCACGGGGATATTATATACCGCATCTGGCTGGGACAAGGTCAAGGCTACAGGCGTATTGAGCGAAAGTGACGGAGTGGCTTCCAAGCATGGCTCAAAGCGGGGATCCATCACAAAACTGAACGTATAGTTCTGCACATTTCCCGCCTCAGCCGTGACACGCACTTGTGCAAAGCCAGGCACTCCCTTCGCCTGCTCTATAAGCACAGTGGCGGCAGGAACGGTGGATGTGGCTTCCACGACAGGCAGTTTGGTGACCGTTGTCCGATAACTGGTTTCTCCTTCCGTAAGCGGGTAAGGTTTGCCATCAATGGTGAGAGAAGCGAGAGAAGCATCTCTGCTCCGCCCTGCAATGAGATGAAGGGTATAGGTCTGCGTATTGCCTGCTTCGGCTGTAACCAGAATGGTCGCCGTTCCGGGGAGAGAAGATGCTTGTGTTATGGTAACCGATGCTGTGGCACTGTTCGGTACTGCCGTAACCACAGGACTTTCCGTTGTCACCTCCACATTATTGTAGGCAAGTGTTGCTGCCAAAAAGTCGGGAAGCGGATTTCCATCCACCGAGATAGAACGAAGTGTGGCATCAATGTTACCTTCCGCAGGCGCAGCCGTGGCGGAAATCGTATAGATTTTGTCACCGAAAGTCAGTTTTGTGGCAGTATTGTTAAATGTCGGCACCTCTCCGTTATAGGCTTCGTAGCGAATGTCTGCAGTTTTCACGGCTTTGAGTATTTGCGCTTTCTTTGTGCCGGCAGGAAGAACTGCCGTAATTGTGAGAGCCTCGTGGTCGATTGCCGCCGAGACACCACCAATGATAACCTCTATCAACCGGCTTATCTCCTGAAACTCTTCAATCTTGAGAACACCCTCGTTCTCTGCAAAGAGACGTACATAGAGGTCTGTCTGATAGATATCCTTAATCCAGTCGGACGTGAGACGGGGACGCACCACAAGTGTATCGTTTGCCAAACTATAATCTTGATATACACGGCTATAGTGCGTGAGAAGACAGTCTTTTCCGTCCACGAGTTCCATAATCCCTTCGCCAGCCCACGTGATACGATAGGTCTTGTTAATCCATTCGCCCAACGGCCACAAATGTACATAGACCGAGTCGGCAGGGATAACACGCAAAGAGGTGTTCATCCCCAGCGTGTTCACATATTCCCGACAGCGTGCATTCACGGAAGTGGAGACAATATCCACGGACGCCTGCGTTGGATTGACAAGGCGCACATAAGCGGGTATGGAATAGGTGACACCCTGGTTATAGAGCATATCACGATAGTTGCGGTCGTAAATGATGCTATAATAGAGTTGCCCATTCTCGTCGTATTGTTTGTCGGGTACTTCGCGCATCGGGAACGAGAGGTGATATTGGTCAGCGGTTTGCAACATCTTTGCCACCAACGTATCTTCATAGACTCCCTGTGTGCAGGTAAGGTCTATCCATACTTCGGGTGCCCCCACCGTGGTATCTTCTGGATAATAGTAGATGGTGAGCGGCAGCGAAGCCGTTGTAGCCGTAAACCAATACTCTCCTGCAGGAAACGAACCCGAATACTCCACATCCACAGGAATAGCGTTCTCGCAACTCCCGCCCACCTCCGCACGGAGCGAAAAAGCGGAGAAAAGTATCAACAATATAAGGCCAGTTTTCTTCATACCGTCATTGTATATTTTATACATCATTATTCCGTTACTATCAGTTTGATTGTCTGCCATGTCCCCTGCACCACATAAACTCCTGCAGGCACGGAAATGTGTTTCGTCCGATTCTGTCCGAGCAGCCCTGTCCACAGCAAGAGACCTTCCACGGAATAGACACTTACAGTCTGTTCCACCAACGATTGCAAGAGAATACCCTCTCTGCCATACGCCAACAAGGTGTTGCCCATAACAGAAGGAAGCGATGTATCTTTTGCCTGCATACTGCGCAAGACAGATGTGCTCAAGTCGGAAAGCGAAGCATAAGCGTCCGTGTTTGCCGAACTCATCACCAACATGGTCTCCCAAGGCATTATGATATGCCCCAACTCTTGACGCACAAAATCGTGCGTCTTGCTTTTGGTATCAGGTATAAACACCCGACCCGTTTCGTCACTCGTCGTATCATTGGCAAAAGTGGAGTTTCCTAGCAAATACACCACCCTATCGGGATCTGTGGCATCCATATAATCAAAGATATATCCGCCACTACCTTCTGCCGAAGTGACATAGCCCATCATTGCATTCTTCCCATTCAACTTCTGCGGTCCGTAACCCTCGAAGATAAGATACTTGCCTGTCCAATAGTCATCTTTTCCTGCGGGGAGAAAGAGAGAGTAGTTTTTGCCACGTTGCATTAGGACTTCGGTATTCGGACGTATGTTTCCGTCCTTGTCAATATATGTATCTTCGGTTTCAGCAGGCACGGCATATTGCCATTTGCTGCTATAGTCGTTGATATTATGCTCCACATTCCACATCCCAGGATTTTCAAGTTCATCCGCATCCTGTTCTTCAACTTGTTGATAAAGATAGTAGTTGGCATGACTCAGATCGTGTCCTGCAAGCGACGGATTGTAGTGTGTCAGCAATGTCGGATTGAGGTGCAGCGTTTTGCGGCATATATCCAACAAATCCATATAAACACCTGACCCTTTCCCAGAAAGGATATCAGGAAGCAATGACGTAACGATGCCCTGCGCCAAGACACCGTCCGCTTCGCCCTGCGTACGGAGATACTTTTCCGTTCCTTTGTCGGCTTGCGTCAACCCTTTGGCTGCCAAACTATCGTCGGGAAGCGTCTCCACCACATATACATTATGTACATCATAAGGCGGACAAATGGTGTACCATTGATTCGAATTGAACGAAAGCATAGTGTATAGTCCGTGTGCTATCTTATAGTCATCGTTGTTTGTCACCTCCGAGAACTCGTGTTCGCCTGTCAACGTATCAGCGGCAAAAGAAATAGCCTGCTCCACCCTCACCGGCAGACCCGCCAAGGTGACAGAGGCATATTTTTTGGTATAATCGTTGAGGCGGGTATAGAAGAAGAACGCATTCTTTCGTGGCGTTCCGTCCGACTCTGTGGCAAACACTTCCACATCACCACCCATGGTAAGCAGTCCATTCACACCCATCAAGGGAATGACACTCACATAGTTGTGGGTATAAGAATTGGTTTGCTTGCCACAATCGCCTGTAGGTAGATAGGGATAAACATAGTACTTGTCCTCGCTCTTAACTGGCGTAAGGGAAGCCGTTCCATAGGCAGGATAAGACGCAGAGAGGTCTAACGAAGCAAGTCCGTCTGCATCGGGCGCAGCCACTTCCGTCTCCGTACGACAAAGCACCTCTTTTGCCGTATTCACGGGCAGGTTGCCTTGCTCGGCAGAAGCATCGCAGGCATAGACGTTGCAGTTGTTGAACGTACCGCCATCGATGCGCGTCTTTATGGGAAGACGAAGGTCGGTGTAGTCGCGATACCAACCGTGGGCCACCACATCCACCACATCACGAAACTCCTCGGCAGAATAGGTAGTAAACGTACCATCCTTGATATGCACTGTGAACCAGGCTCCCGAATACTTATCGGGCGTCGCCATCGAAGTACCCACGCCGTACTTTCTCATAGGTCTATCAGAATCAGAACTTTTCCCCATTTCAAGCAGTCTGTAGCAAATAGCCATGGATGTCACATAGAACATACTACTATTGCCCGCTGTGGTGAGACGATATTGCCCGCCATCAAACGTGCAACGCCCGAAACGGTTGCCGAGGTCAATGGACGGTGCATCGCGATGTTCGACAACAGGCAGAGCCAACAGACCATTGGTTGCTACCGTACCCGATGCAGCGGGGAAACGATCATCAAAGTTCAGACTACATGATTTGTTTTCCACATCAGCAATATCGCCTATAGGACGAACAGTTATCGGTGCTGCGTGCATGGAAATTATTTCTGCCAAGATATTCATAACGGCGTCTGTAGAAGAGTAAGCAGACTCTGCACCTCCTGTCAGACAATTATCGCCCTTAATATGGAAGTTCACGGTGAATATACTGCCATTAGTCTGCTCACCCGATGAACCAATTGCAAATGGTGCCGCCATCCCTGTAGAAGTACTCTCCATAAAACCATTAAAGTTCAAGTCTCCCAAGTTCTTGGGTTGCACAGAAAGCACCTTGTAGTCGTGCAGATAGACATCTACAGACTCATCGTCGGTTCCCTGCAGATAGAAGAATCCCTCACTTGCCGCGCCATTGCCGGCAAAGGCATTCTGCACACTACCCGTGAAATAGAGTTTCTTTCCGTTCAAGTTCTTCAGTACGAAGTTGGATGCAGAGACTTGGCGGAAATCGACAGGCACATAATAGTCGTTCCCGTCGGAGCAGACCACCTTGCTGAAAGTAAACATCATATCCTCATCAACAGGGAACGAAAAGCCCATAGCGGATAACTCCGATACCTCCGTCTCCGAGAAACGCATAGCCGCATAAAGGTAATCCATCGTGCCTTTCTGCCCTGCAAACAAGTCTGTCAAATAGTCCTGCGGCAGTTTGGGTGCAAGCAACTGCTCCACCGCCCCATCGGGTTTCACGCCTGTAGGTGCAATATAAGGCAGTCCGAACACTGCCATACCGGCAGGATAGTTTCCTGCGGAATAATAACAAGACTTGCCATCTGCCCAATAACCACTTGAATAAATTGTATTAGAAACATTTACCTCAAATGAATTTACATAACAATACCATTGTTCTCTCCCTGCTGTTGCATCAAATTGTCCATTGCTATTACAGTCAAACACAAAGACATAAGGAATATTCGCTGAAAAACCCAAAGCCTGTGCCGTGACAGCATCAAACTGAAGGGAAATAAACAACCTGTCAAACACTGCCACACCATTTTTGTACGTTGTGTTCCAGAAATCAGAAGGCAGTAATGCAGACAAGCCGGAATATGCCTCCGGATATATAGAAGTAGGCGTAATGGCATACCGAACTGCTGCATTCAATGCAGAAATACCCAAACATATACTCAGCAAAAGAACGCAAGCGACACGATGTACTATACTCTGCAACTTCATTTTCATACCATTACCCTTTTAATCTGTTTCCACAAAACATATACCACTGCCAACAGCAAGCAAAGACCGACTGAGTCGCCGACAGGCATTGCCCATTTGGCAAACTCCGTATAAATATCGGGCGTATAGCCATTGCCATATTCCCCTTGCCACCATGCTTCCAAACCGGAAAGGTCGGTTGCTCCCGTGGCGTAATACTCGTCCAACCACTGCTGCCATACAGAACCGACATCACTGCCGCCAAGAACAGGTGCACGGCGCACAGCAGAAGACGATGATGCCACCGCCAACGGAGATACACCATGATAGGCCGAAGCCTGCACTCCGAATGTACCACTTGCCACAATGCTGTTCCGTTGCAATGATGACAGAACATTGCCATAGGTCTGCTCCGAGAGAGACGGCAACAAGGGCGCTACCATGTTTTCACCATTCCAAGTCTGCGAGGAAGAAACAGCAACACAAGACGAAGCCACCCTTGCCGAACTCTGCCTACGGGTCGGAGCAGAGAAACCGACCATCGGCTTTGGTTCAGCAATTGCAGGCAAGGTCTTGTGGTGCTGTAAGATGGTTTCCGCGCGTTTTTTTTCAGCAGCAAAACGAGGATAATCGGGTTGCATAGCCAGTTGTTCTACAGACGGCGTTCTCCACTCTATTGTATCACAGACGAGCAACTGATTCTCTCTTTGCTCAAACACATACACCCACAGACTCGCCACGGAACAGAGCAGCAATCCTGTTGAAATCATTATGTTTCGTTGTGTATGCGTCATTCTTATTTTGTTTTTGTGGGCAAAGGTAATAAATCATTCAAAATTATTGTCCGTTTCTGTCTGTTTTTGTCCGTTTTCTTCCCGATAATCCTCAATAAACCACTATCTTTCTTGCATCCGCACCATTGCGCACCAAATAAACACCCGCTGTGGCAGAAATCCGCGAAAGGGACGATGCCTCCAATGACCAGTTGCCCAAGAGACGTCCGCAGGCAGTATAGACCACTATTTCACACGGCTTCTGCGTCTGAACCAAGATTGAGGTTTCCGCCCCGTAAGCCTGCCACCCTGTGCCGGAGACATTGCCTACAGCCGTGGTGTTGCGTCCGAGGACGCGGTAAATCTGCATGGTCTCGTCACTGCCCAATACATATCCCTGCATGGGTTGTAAACTTGCAATGGCTTCCGCATGGAACGAATCGTCGCCATACAGAGCAGGATCCAGCACATAGTATTCACCCGATAGCAAACCGTTCTGCACAGCAAAAGTTGGATTACCATCCATTACAAAATCCAAATCAGCAGCAGGACGTTCCACCATTTTGGAGACAAAAGCGTTTGTGCCGTTCACCATTTGCCCTTTTGCGCCACGCAAAGTCACTCTGTTTCTTGTCCAATACCCTTCATCGCCTTGTACGGAGGGGAACTTGAGAATATACGTCTTGCCCTGCTGCATCGTGGTGCCATCGGCGTGCGTATGGTAGTTTGCACGGAAAGCGTCCCCAACGCCATGTGTCGTTTGGTTGCCATTGCCGTCATCCAGATAGTAGAGATAGCAATAGGCATTGGCATTGATTTGTTTCCGCTGCGCATCATTTGCGTTGTCTGCGGGTTCCACATAGGAATAGAACCGGAAATGCGGGTCGGCGGGGTCGGTAGCAAAAAACTCCTCGGCAGTGAACGGAAGACAGAGGGCCTGATACAGGTTTTCCGCTTTTATCTCCGGACAGAAAGCCGGCTGTCCCCACACTTTGAAATCGTTTTCCACAAGTATTTCTCCGCCTTGCTCCACGGTCAGGTTATAGGGTTTCACGATCCATTCTCCGCCACGCAATACCCGGTCGGTTATCTTTCTGCCCGCCTGTACTAAATAGTTGCGCGCAACAATACCCGAAGCATTGCCTTCCGCATCTTTCGGAAAATAGAACCAGCAGCGACTATCGGCATCCGACCATACGTTGTTCATGCCATACTTGTATTCCGTGCTTTGCGAGGGGTTTGCCAGAACAGCAAAGCGGGTGGTGTCTTGCGGTGCATTGTCCAAATCGGAGGAAGAATAATGGTAATCGGTATAATCGGTATTGGCAACGAGCATCTCCGTAGGGAAACGATAGACCTGTTCGAAGTTTGCGTTTTGTATATCAAACTGATTTTCTTGCCAACCAAGCACGCCTACTTTCCAATCCGATTTATACAACGAAGCGGCAGGCGGATTCATGGTATAAGGTTTCTTATCGCTATCATAACCCGCATAGATATCATTCCCATAACCATGCGTTAAATTCTTTGCGCTATAAAGCGGCCAAAGGAATGTTCCGCCATTGATTTCCACATCAGGTCCCAACAAAGGTTGGCTATCAATAGTATAAACGGAGTTATTGCCTACATTAGGTTTCTGAGAAGTATAGCCATACGACAAAGGATCGGTCTCGGCTGAGATTGTCCCCCCATTGATAACCAAATGACCTTGCGGGAATCCATCCCCTACACCAAACAGAAAAACTTCTGCATCCGCACTTTTAATCATTGATTGCACACCAGAGGTAGTATTTCGAAAAGTTTCTTCATTAGCAGTCAAGACCCATGCACTATTTCCGCAAGCCATATAATTTGTAGATTTTCCCGCACAGAGAGTCAAAATACCTGTTAATCGAGTACCCAAGTAAATTACAGGATAACGTTTGAACCAGACGTCCCGCGTATATCCGTTTGCCGGCCACAAGTTTATTTGTCCTCCGTCTATGACAAATGTTCCATGTTCTCCTCCCGTAACCAATGGTGCTTCATAGCGGAGTCCATCCACATTTGAATATACATCTGTTGTAGATACAATAGGCTTCTTTGTATCATTATCTTGATATTGTGTTTTGGATACCGAGTTAGCATAGCCTGCCGCATCCGACTTGTTTTGTGAAGTACGTGTAGAAAGATCCAAATAAGCATCGCGCTGCAGCGAACCATCCACCCATTCACTACCGATTCTACACGTTATGCGTGACCGCTGAGAAGAAGCAGGAAGACTATATGATTTATCAAACAACTCGCCTGCATGGTCTGCCGTCATGAACAATGTACTATCTTTTATGGCTATCGGTGCAGAATAGTTCGGAGTAATATGATATATTGCATCATTAATTGTATAACTAAAGTAAGAAGCATTGACATGCTCTATCACTTGCAATCTTCCTCCCATATTTCCTCCCAAATAGTTCTTTCCTTTGAGGTGAATTGACGATGTATTATTCCCCAAGTTTGCGGCTTCCGGCAGATAGAACACCGATGCTTTGCGGGATGAATATGCATACCCCCGATAGGTCTGACCAAACTTATAGGTATCGTCAAATATCGTTTCCACGTCAAGCACATTGGCAGCATTGAGACGTACATTATCCAAATAGATGTCGGAATTAACAGGTTGCATCCAACCCAAGCAGTCTCCACTATTCCAGAACAGGCTATCGCACGTACCTGCAATATATACTTTGCTGTCCGTTATCCGTCCTGCACGACCTGCAGGCGTGGAAGGATCCACCGTGTGTTGCCACAAGTAAGACTTATCGTCACCATTCTGCTTTTCGTAGATGTAACATTTCTTTGTATCCTTCTTGCTAAACAAATACAGGCGATCCATCGTAGTTGTACCATCCTGCAAGAAAGCCGCCGTGGCATCAATGCCTGTCAAGGTTTCAAAGGCAGGGACAGTTGACAAAGAGAGTTCTTTCGCATTGGTAGGGAACCCTTCTTTTTCCGTTGTAACTATGATTGTTTGAGCATATTCCTTTCCCTTATCAGAGATTGTTTTCAGCAGATACGTGTAGGCTGTTTCAGGGGACAATTCAGAGTCCGTGTAAGTCAATTTCTCGGGCGACAATGTTGCCACCTTTGTTCCATTGCGCCATACTTCGTAAGACGACACATTGCTTCCCCCTCTTGTCCATGCCAATGCGATCCAAGATGCATCAGGCGTAGCAGACAAAACAATATCATCGAACCAACGCCGCAAGATGATGTTCAGTGTGGCTGTCACCTCACGGTGTTCTCCATTCAGTTCATTGCCTCGCACGGTGACTACAGCCGTTTCTGCTCCCACTGCAGCAGGCGCAGTACAATCAAGATACAGTTTTGTTTGGTCGGATGAAAGCGAGGGAACGACCAATGGTGAATTGCTTTCTGCCGTCAATGTTCCCATTGCCTGCGTTGTAATGGCAAACGTATCCTTCAGGATTTCTGAAGTCAACCATTCGTAGGACACGGTTGTCTGCTCGGTCTCCTCTTTCAAAATATGAATCTCGCCGGGAAGGGTATTATCCAATCCTTTACCTGATAATTGAATATCCTGTTGATAAGATATTTTCGTTCCTGCTGCGTCCGTCCATGTAGCCGTAAGCGTGAGCATAGCAGGATATTCTTTGCCTGCTTCCGTAGGGGTAAACCGAATGGTTACGCTACCATTTTGCGAGACACTCACCACTTCATACCCTTCACCCGATACGGAGGCGTCCCAAGCCACTTGGGAATGAGGGTTGGGAAAATCGGTTGCCGGCTGTTGGAATGTATATGATACAGAAGTATTAGGCGTTATTTCGCCAAAAGAATGTGCCGATTCTTGCACCGTAAATGTAGGTGTAAGATCCGCATTGGCTATGGCAGTTCCTTGAATGTTTTTTGTTTCCTGTCCGCCGGAAGCATCAGGAAAGCCCGTGGCAGTACCGGTCACAACGATTGAATTATCACCGTGTATTGCCGTAAGAGGATCAATAGTGTAGGTAGTGTTCAGAGTAAACGATGGAATATCCGCAGTTGCATTATTCTTTGTATATCCATCTATTGTCCATTTTCCTGTGACTTCATCAAACACTACTGATTTTGCATATTTTATTCCAGAGAATGTCAGTGTATTGGTAGATTTCCGGTTTTTCCATGTCGCCATAGCAGGCGTTCCTGCAACGGATGTACCTAACTCTATTGTTTTAGGGGTGAACTTTACGCTATATCGGTAGGTTTCAGTGTCACCACTGCTTGTTGACGCTTTCAATTGTACTGTTGAAGGGGAAGAAGATCCGTTTGTGGTTTCTGCAGATGAAGTTCCACTCCAGGAAGCAGATTCATAGCCATAACCAACCGACCACAGGTAGAAAATAACACTTTCACCAGATTCAACATCATCACTTTTCACATTCCCTGTTGCAGTAATTGCTGTAGCACTATTCTTATTATTGCCGGTACTTACATACACAGTTCCTGCTCCCGTAGGCGATACGGATGTCACAGACAATTCTGCATAGTGAGAACCACCACCATACACAACTACAGAGCAGCAAAACAACATCAACAGAAGAAGAGTTCTCCTAATCAACGCACTGCACACACTATTTATTTTCGCACTATCCATTGTTGTAATTTCGGCTTAATAAGAATCAGTATAAAAGACAGCACCCACAAAATGTGTTCGCAACAAACCAAGCGATGCGGAGCAAAAAACATTACAACACACCATACTCCCAACACAACAGACCACCCTAACGCCCAATACTTACGCCAATGCCAAAACAAGGCAGGAAACGGATTAAAGGGAATGATCAGCCAGTTCCATTCTGTACCGGGCAGCGAAGAAAACAAGACCAAATAGGTCATCAACAGTCCCATAAGTGTTTGCAGAGTGAGCATACCATAATCCACCCATTGGGAGGTGATCCACAAATTGCCAACGGCGAGCAACAGCAAAAAAGCAAATACCCACACAGGTGAAACAGGGCACTCTTTGCGAGGAGTAGCCGACAATAGTTCTATTTGCTCTGCAAGCAATGGTTCTCCTTCCACTTTAGCGGTCTGCCATGTTCGAACCAAATCTGCAGGAACTATAAGTTTTTCTTCCGGCGGGAATTGCTTGTCCACTTCTCCACCGACCAACGTCATACAAAAGAAAAGATTCCAACTATGCGGTGAATTATTGTAAAACAATTCCCGCATAGTACAATGCTTCAGATCTTCCGAGAAGGGAGCGTATATTATCGGAATGGTATCTAATGCTTCGTGCAAGATATGTACACAAGCAATTGCACATCCTCTGTGAATATAATCATAAGGCAAACTTGTTCCTTCCATTATGTGTTCATCCAATACCCTCCAAAGACTTTGTTTCACCTTGGGAGGCAGATTCATAGGATACTCCCATACGCCACGCTTCTCGTCTGCATACATCTGCAAATACTCTTCCGTAGGAATTGCGAACATACCCATCTTCAAATCACCCGTCAAAAAACGCCCTACTCTATGAGCCACATTTTCACTTTCATAAGAAAAACAATAATCCAAACCATAAGCAGGACACTGCAAACGGAAACAGATATGCCCCAAAATGGAATACAGCACGTCACCATGAGCCGCAATCATAAGGGACGTACGGACAAAGTCATCTGACAACCGATCGGCAGGTTCTGCCGTCTCCTTAGACACACAGGACGCAGGCATAAAAACATTCTGTGCTTGCAGTTGGCACGACACCAAACACAAGAACAACAATACCAACGTTTCTATTTGTCTATAAGGACGCATCATTTATGTACACTTCAAAGTTTTCTTATGCCAAAAAGCGATATTCAGCGCATACGTTCCTGCCAACAACAAGACAAAGCCGAGGGCATCGGAGAGCGATCCCGGCTTTTCCACAGCGGACTGGTTGTTGTCGCCATTGCCGTCACCTATACCACTACCGCCGGGACCATAACGTTTTCCGCCATGCACCGTCTCGGCACCAATAGCCAACTCGCCCGTTTCAAACGAAGCGGAAGACCGGCGTACCGGCGCAGCCAGCGCAAGAAAGGTATGCTCCATTGTGCCTTGCGGCTGAACAGCAGTCTGCGCTACGCCTTGCGGTTGAATGGGAACACCTCCTGCATGGGAAGCGACTTTCGCCGATGAGGTTTGCCTTACTGTAAATCTACCATATTGAGCCATACCAGACTTTTCCTGCGCCGTACAAAGAGGCCGATAACCTGATTTCGTCTTCTTCAGAGACAAAACACAATCGCCCGACAGTGTATAATCCTGTGAGTTACACGAATAATCCGAACAGGTGTGATTATTCTGCAAGAAGGCTGCTTCTTTATGATAATATAGATAATCTATATTTTCTTGCGGAACGGAAAAAGAAGAGACTCGTTCATCTGTGAAACCCACTTTCCCAAACGAACCTCCGCCACCCATCATGCTACACAACAGCAAGCACAATCCCAAGAAGAGCAACCCAATTCCATTTGCCACATTCTTCCTCATATCACATAATCTCGCCGCAACACCTGCCATGAAAGCAGCACCGCCTTACGGCAATTCACTCCATTGCCCTATGTACCTTAATTATACAAATTTCAGCGCAAAATTACAACGTAGTTTCCAATCGGACAAACATTCAGTATCCTATTTTTTAACAAATTTTACCCCCCCCCCCGACTAACATTGTGATTTATTGACACTTACAAGATAAGAAAATTATGTATTTTATGTATCATTTTTTCGGCAGGATCTACAGAAGATATCCGTTTCCCCGCAAATAAGACTCCCCCACTCCCCTCAAAGAGGGGAGTGTATTCTCCGTTAATTGCTGTTAAGGAGTCGTTAATGGCGGTTTCTATTTGCTCCATTAAAACCACTTGAAACTTCGGGCGGGGCGTCCGCGTCCCCAGGTCTCCGCCAATTGCCGACAATATGCCGTTAATCAGTTATCCATTAATGACCACAAAACATCATCAAAGGGCCTCCGTTAATTTCCGTAAATTGACCGTTAATGCTCCATGAATGACCATTGAAGAGACACTCAAAACCGCGGG
>ERZ808277.36-NODE-36-length-103570-cov-4.204376_pt1 | contig 103570 bp, 86 predicted proteins | sample MGYA00521240_ERZ808277 | MGnify/ENA primary metagenome ERZ808277 (study PRJEB31516, sample SAMN03275599) | gut metagenome | biome: mammalia-associated habitat; material: feces | host: Papio cynocephalus | place: Kenya | collected 2012-07-17 ... | reverse complement strand
GCATTTTATGAAAACCTTAAAAAAGCACATTCCAAATCTCGACGATTGACGGATAAATTTGTTTATAAATATTTGCCAATCGGGTATAATGTAGTTTATGCTTACATTGACAATCGAAAACAAAAAAATCCAGTGCCACTTTGGAACTCAGGGAACAGAGCTTCTTTCAAACTTTACAAAAACTTCATCGCCTATTATGGCGTTGCGCTTTAATAACGAAATTCTTCCGCTTTCCTGGAGAATGATCACAGACGGAACTCTGGAGCCGGTATATCTTAATTCTAAAGACGGTGTAGCAGTTTACAGGCGCACGCTCTGCTTTATTCTTGCCGCCGCTGTTCACAAAATTTTTCCAGAAAAAAGACTTTTAATCGGACACAGCTTGGGTTCATCGTATTATTACACTTTTGACGATTCTCCGGTAGAAAAAAAGCAGGTTGAGCTTATAAAAAGCGAAATGCTTTCTATCGTTCAAAAAAACGAAACAATCCAGACTTTGATTGCTTCTTACGAAGCGGCCTGCGAACTTTTTGAAAAAAACGGATTAAAAGACACCCGCGCCCAGCTTGAATACCGGTGCGAGCCTCAGGTAATCGTAAATACGCTCGGCTCATTTTCTGATATTTTTCAAGGACCTTGTTCGCTTGCAACAGGACAAATAAAATTTTTTGATCTTTTGCCTTATGACGAGGGCTTTTTGCTGCAATTTCCGTCAGAAAAGGAGCCTGAAAAACTCGGCGAATTTTCCGACAACCCTAAGATTTTTGAAATCTATAAAAAATACAAAAACTGGGGAAAAACCGTAAACGTAAAGAATGCGGCTGATTTAAACCGGCTGATTCTAAAACGCAAGGTGAACGACTTTATCGACATTACAGAAACTTTCCAGTCTCAGAATTACGCAAAGGTCGCAGAACAAATCCATGAGCGCAAAAACGTAAAAGTTGTTTTAATAGCAGGGCCTTCATCTTCTGGAAAAACAACATCTGCAAAAAAACTCGCCCTTCATCTGCAGGCATTCGGCTATAATCCAAAAGTAATTTCGCTCGACAACTATTATGTAGGACGCGAAAAAAATCCAAAGGACGAAAATGGAAACTACGACTACGAATGTCTCGAAGCCCTCAATGTTGAACTTTTAAACCAAAATCTTAACGACCTTTTTGATGGAAAAGAAATAAAAGTTCCTTCTTACAATTTTGATTTGGGGCAGCCGTATTACACTGGAGAAACTATGCGCCTTGCTAAAAACGACATACTCATTATGGAAGGAATCCACGGGCTAAACGACAAGCTTACTCCAAAAGTAAAGAGTGAATTCAAGTTCAAAATCTACCTTTCTGCCCTTACCCAGCTGAATATCAACGACCACACGCGTATTTCTTCGAGCGACAACCGCCTTATCCGCCGCATAGTGCGCGACTCACGTTTTAGAGGCAAATCTGCCGCAGATACAATCGGAATGTGGCAAAGTGTCCAAAAAGGAGAGCTTCTGCATATTTTTCCGTTCCAGAACAATGCCGATGCAGTTTTGAATACCGCCCTGGATTACGAAATTCCTGTTTTGAAAGTCTACGCAAGTCCGCTTTTGCATGCAGTAAAACCGAATATGCCGGAATTTAGCGAGGCTCGCCGTCTGCTGCGTTTTTTGGATAACTTTGACCAAATTCCAGAAACATATATTCCAAAACAGTCGATTGTACGAGAGTTTATCGGAGGCTCAAGCTTCCATTACTAAAACGGTTAGCTTCTAAACTGCTTTGAATTGATGATGTCATCAAGCTCTTTTTCTTCTTTTCGTTTGTTTTCAAGCGCCCAGTCCCTTTGCCGTGCTTCCTTTAGCTTTTCCAGGGCCTTGACTTTGAGCATTGCGTCTTTCATTTTTCCGCGTTTTTGTTCGGTTTCAAGCTGCGCCTGGGCAAGTTCCTTTAGAAGCTGCTCTTTTCGCTGGGTTAAAAGCTTTAGATAGTTATTCAGGTTATGAAGCTCAAGGACATCTTTTATGCCTTTTGAGTTTTTTACGGTCTGAACGTTCTGTTCAGCAAGCAAATTGAGAGTGTTTTGAATTTTGGCTTCAGCGCTTACTGCCTTTCCGAGCTCCGTCTGAGCCTGTTTTTCTTCAAACTTGCGGAGATTCAGAATTTTTTGCATGTTAAAGACAAATTTCTGCATATTTTTTAAGTTGCCTTATTTTTTAGACAGTCCGCTTAGCATTTTTGACGCCTGTTCGAGCGAATTTGCAGTTTGAGCTGTCATGTTTTCGCTTGAAAGCTCATTAGAACTTGCAACATCGTCTATTTTGCGTTCCTGGACAAGCTGGGCTGTCGTTTTTTTGCCAAGTCCTGCATCTTCTGAATATTCGTCCTCAGGAATTTCAATTCCGGAAACTGCGCTCAAAATCTTAAGCGTATTTTCGATTGTGCAATGGTCTGTTTTTGACTGTGTCAGAAGCTCTTCAATTGCAGGATGACGCTCAATTGCCTCGTCTATTTCCGGACTGCTTCCTTTTACATAAACTCCGGCATTTATCATATCTTTGTTTTCTTCGTAGATTGAAATCAAGCGGCTCACTTTATTCGCAGCCTGCTGTGTCTGAGGTCCGGTAACATCGTCCCAAAGACGGCTTATAGAAGAAGTTATGTCGATTGCAGGAAAATGCCTTTCGCGGAAAAGTTTTTTGCTTAAAACAATATGTCCGTCCAAAGTTCCGCGAACCTTGTCGCTTACAGGCTCATTTAGATCGTCACCATCGACAAGCACTGTGTAAAATGCCGTAATTGAGCCTTTGTCGTTTGTACCGGTGCGCTCCAAAAGCTTCGGGAGCATGTCCCATACGCTTGCAGGATAACCGCTTTGCGTTGGAGGCTCTCCGTTTGCAGTTCCAATTTCGCGCTGGGCATGGCAAAAACGAGTAACGCTGTCCATCATAAGCATTACGTCTTTTCCCTGATTCCTAAAATACTCGGCAACTGCTGTAGTCGTGTATGCGGCGCGAAGACGGGCGATTGAGCTTTGGTCGCCTGTTGCAACAACTACGACAGAACGCTTCATTCCTTCCGGGCCTAAATCGTGCTCAATAAAGTCCATAACTTCGCGTCCACGCTCACCGATAAGTCCGATTACATTTACATCGGCATTGGTATTTCGCGCAATCATTGAAAGCAGTGTCGATTTTCCAACACCAGAGCCTGCAAAAATACCCAGCCGCTGACCTTTTCCGCATGTTAAAAGAGAATCAATTGCCCTTACGCCGGTTATAATTCGTCTGTTTATATCTTTTCTTGTATAAGGATCAGGAGCAGGCGCAATCGCAGGATAATATTCATCGTTTTGAAGAGGACCTTTTTTATCGTAAGGCCGTCCAAGAGCATCTATTATACGTCCAAGAAGTTTTTTTCCAACAGGAACCATCAGTTCTTTTCCGCTTGCAACGACTTCGCTTCCTGCCATTATGCCTTTTGTATCGCCATAAGCCATAAGGTTTACGGCATTTTCTTCCCGGTCAAAACCTACAACTTCTGCAACTAGCTCAGTTCCGTCTGTATTTTTTATTGTGCAAAGTTCACCGATTTTTGAATAAGGGCCGCGGCTTCGAATCATAAGCCCCTTTATCGCAGTAACTGTTCCTGTGTAGAGAATTGTTTCCGTATCAAGAACGTTTTTTAAGTATTTGTCAAAAAAGTGTTCCATTCTTTTTCCGAACCTATTAACTATTTTTGAGCGGCAGTTTGCGCAGAAGCAGAATTTTTCTGAATCGGCTTCATAGGTGAAATTTCCAGAATTTTATTTTCGAGCTCAGAAAGCTGGCTTGAAATTCTTGCATCGATTGCTCCAAAATCAGTTTCAACGATGCAGCCGCCTTTTTCTACAGAATTGTCTTCTACGACAGTAATTCCTTTCACGCTTTCAACCTGTTCTGTAAAATCTTTTATGTGTTCGGTTGTAAGTTTTACGTCTTCGAGGTTTACGCGGATGGTAACATCTCCACGAGCCTTTACTTTTTTGAGGGCCGACAAAACATTCGCCATTACGACAGATTTTTGATTTTCAGACATTACCTTTACAACTTTTCGTGTCATTAAAAGCACAAGCTGAATTATCTGCTCTTCTGTTTCGTTTAGAATCTGCTCACGGCGGTTCATTACGGCTTCGAGAATTTTGTGGCTTCGGTCAATAAGCCGGCTTACTTCTTCTTTGCCAGAATCATAGCCGTCTTTTTTTCCTTCTTTTAAGCCTTCTTCATAGGAATTTCGCTTTATTTCGTCTTTTTCAATTTCTGATTTTGCCTGAATTTGATTGGCCTGCTCTTTTGCATCCGCAATTATTTTTTGAGCCTCATTTTCTGCCTGAGCCTTGATTGTCTGAGCTTCGTCCGTCTGCTTTTTCACTTCCTCAAAAGCAGCATTTTTTGCGCTTTCAATTATTGCATCGGCCTGAGCCTGAGCATCGTCAAGCATTTTCTGCTTTTCTGATTCCCATTGAACTTTAAAATCCTCAGCCTCACGCTTTAAATCATCTGCCGTAGGGCCTGTGTATTGAGGAACTTCTTCAACTTCAACTTCTTCAACAGGCTTTTCAAAAGTATGAACTAGTCCAAGCTTAAATTCGCCTTCTTTTGTCTTTATTTCGCCAGGCTGAAACAAGTTCTTATTCATGATTCTGTTCCTCTATAAAAATACTTTTTAGTTTTTTTTGAAATGCAATATTAAACAACCAGTTCGTCTTCTCCGGAACGTGCAATAACAATTTCGCCGGCATCCTCAAGACGGCGGATTGTAGAAACAATTTTTTGCTGAGCTTCTTCAACGTCCTTCAAGCGAACAGGTCCCATAAATTCCATATCTTCTTTTAACATGCTTGCGGCGCGTTTTGACATATTGCGGAAAATTTTGTCCTGAACTTCCGTGTCTACAGACTTCAAGGCCTTTGCAAGCTCCTGAGTATCGACTTCGCGCAGAACTTTTTGAATTGCACGGTCGTCGAGCATAACAATGTCTTCGAAAACGAACATTCGTTTTTTGATTTCTTCCGCAAGATCCGGATCGTCTTCTTCCAAAGATTCAATAATCTGCTTTTCAGAAGAACGATCAACAAGGTTAAGAATTTCAACAATAGATTCAACGCCGCCGGCCGCTGTATAGTCTTCGCTAGAAAGCGTAGAAAGTTTTTTCTCCAAAACGCGCTCAACTTCGCGCAAAACATCTGGAGAAGTACGGTCCATTGTTGCAAGACGGCGGGAAACTTCCGGCTGGATTTCCGCAGGAAGATTTTGCAAAATTATTGCCGCCTTATTAGGCTCAAGATAAGCAAGAATAAGGGCAATGGTCTGCGGATATTCAGTTTGAATAAAGTTTAAAAGGTGAGATGGATCTGTACGGCGGATAAAGTCGAACGGACGCACCTGAAGGCTCGAAGTAAGACGGTTGATAATATCTATCGCCTTCTGAGAACCAAGAGATTTTTCGAGAAGCTCGCGGGCATAATCGATACCGCCAGTAGAAATAAAATTCTGCGCATCCATAAGGCTCTGAAATTCTTCAAGAACCTGATCCTTAAAATCGGCATCGACAGTTTCAAGCCTTGCAATTTCAAAAGTCAGTGTTTCTACCTCATCTTCGCGCAAGTGCTTCATAATTTCGGCAGAAACATCGCTCCCAAGAGAAACCAAAAATATTGCAGCCTTTTGCCGTCCAGTAAGGCTCTTATAATCTTTTGCGCCAGACTTTTTACCGCCAGATTTTACAGTTGCCGGTTTTGAAGCGGTCTTTGCTTTTTCATCAGCCATAAATTATTCCTCCAGCAGCCATGTACGAATAAGCATTGCAACGTCTTCCGGATGTTCTTTTGCCATTGCAATCGCATTTTCCTGAAGTTCAGCACGCTTACGCTCTTCTACAGACATTGTAACATCCTGAAGTCCATCTTGCTTTGCATCCCAAAGAGCCTTTTCGCGTTCCGCCTGCTGACGCCGCAAAATCTCTTCTTCCCGCAAACGGCGTCTTCTGTCCAGTTCACGGCTAATAAACCTGAAGATGATAAACGCCAGAAGAATTACGGTAATTCCTGCAAGAGAAAAAAGCACAGTCCGTCTTGTTTCTTCCTTGCGGAAATACGAATCTTCTTCAATTTCCCATTCCTTGTCTCTTGGAATCGGGAAACTCGTAATAGAAACCGAATCCCCACGTTTTTTTTGGTAATTGATTCCGCTCTGAACAATCTTCGTAACATCATCAATAACTTTCTGACTTACAGGATGATAAACCCTAAAAAAATGGCCTATGCTCAAGCGGCAGTTATCCAGTGGAATTTCATTTTGCTGACAGTAAGACTGCCATTCAGAAAGATTCTGGTCGTTTATTACAATCGGCTTTCTGTTTTTGTCGATGATAGTTTCCCAACGACCGTCAATGTTTGCAGAAGCGGAAATACGCTTAAGCTCATAATTCTGATCTGTATGACGCTCTTCTTTATTTACAACGTTGTTTTTTGTAATTCCCTCTTCGGTCGATTTTCCAATTACATTCGACATATCGGAATAAACCGGAGGATTCTGTCCTTCAACTCCAGCCGGACCTTCAGGATTATAGCCTGTTCCAGTCCATGTTTTTTTTATTTCTTGAGAAGAAAGAGTGATCGATTCTCTTTTTTCAGTCGTGTCATAAGGCTTGTCAGGATCCTGCTCCGTTATAATTACCGGCGTATAAATAGTCTGATCCTTTGAAACAAAGTTTAAATCTTTTTCAATTTTTACAACCAAATCGCGTACACGGTCAGCGCCGTTAAAGTTTTTTTGAAGACTTTCAAGCACACGTTTTCTGAGAGCCTCTTCTTCTTCGCTAATTATTTTATTTCCCTTGCGTATATTATCCAGACGGTCGCTCTCTGCAAGACTTTCAAAATCATTTAAAATATTTCCAAAATTATCAGAAAGAGTAAGATTTTCGGCAGTAAGGCCAACGACAGAACGCAAAATTAAATCCTGCAGACCTTTTAAGCGTTTTCTTTCTTCCGGCATTGTGCTGTTAGGCTTGAACGTAACAATAACAGAAGCAGTAACAGGTTTCTGGTCGGTCGAGAAAAGTTCTTTTTTTGGAAAAGTGAGATCTACAGTTGCATTTGCAATATCGTCAATTGCAAGAATATGCTGCTTCAACTGTTTTGTAAGCGAACGCTGAAGCTTTATGTTTCTGTCAAAATCAGTATCAGACCAGCTGCTTTTGTCAAAAAGATTAAAAGCATCGACTTCCTTAGGCACTAGACCTTCAGTAATCAAAATGCTCTTCATTTTTTCGGCAGTTTTTTTGTCATTTACAATGATAAGTCCGTCTTCGCGCACCCGAAAATCTACGTTTTCCTGATCAAGACGCATTGTGATATTTTCGCGGGCATCTTCATCTCGAATAACAGTTGTAAAAAGCGGCACTCCGGCAGGCGCGGAATTTACTCTGAACATAAGAGCAAGCGCAACGACAACAAGAAGCACAATGCCAATGAAAATTCCTTTCTGAACAGGTTTCCATTTAGCCCAAAGTTCTTTGATTTTAGCCGGCAGCTGTTTAAGCCATTCGATCATCTGTCCCCTCCCGTGACCGAATTTCAAGAATTTCTATAAAAAAAAGGAAAAACCTTAAAATCTCAGTTTTAAAGATTTTAAATATATTCTATAATAACATATATTTTTTACAAAGAAAAGACAGAAAAGATATTTTTTATGCGTTAGCGGGTTGTCTGAAGTTCGCTCCAGCCTGTAAGAAGCCTGTCAATTACTGTCTGGGCAAGATTCAGCGACATTTGAGCCTTTGCCATTGCGGTCGTAACATCGTGAATATCTACGGAATCAGGATCTGTAATAAGTTTTTGCTCAACACGGCTTACATCAAGCTGTTTTTCATTTACAGCATCTACCGCTTCAAGGATATAAGACTCAAAAGAGCGTTTATTTGTATTTTGAACTGAATTTTTTGCGCTGTTTGGCTGAAAAGAATTTATGTACGTCAAGTCAGAAACGTTTGAAATATTCATAACATTCATTTATTGACCTCCCATAAAAAAGTCAAGATTAAAACTCCAGTTTTAGGATTGACTTTTTAAGTTGCTTCGCAACGAAGTGAGAAACAACCGATGATAAGAGAGTTTGCAACGCAAACTTGTAAAGATAAAAACAGACGCTATTTTCGGCTGTTTTTATCTTAACTCCTCCCTTTTCCTCATAAAAATTTTAATCAAATTGCAAATGCTTGTCTACAGAATCATTTCGATAATCAGAAAAAATTAGCTTCTTCCAATTTCAAGCGCTGCAGAAAACATATCCTTTGCGCCTTGAATTACAGTTGAATTTGCCTCGTAAGCGCGGCTTGCTGAAATTAAGTTTACCATTTCGTTTACAATATTTACATTTGGATATTCAACATAGCCTTTATCCGGACCAGATTGAATTGCGTCCGGATTTGACGGATCATAAACCATGCGGCCTTTTGAAGTATCTTTTACAATTTCTTTTACGCGAACGCCTTTTCCAGGACCGTTATCCTGCTCAGCATTTACAAAAGGCATTCGCCATGTCGGATGAGCGGAAGCGATTGGTTCAACAATTACAGAAGATTTTTTAAATGCTCCGCCTTCAGGAGTGCGTGTCGTAGAAACATTTGCAATATTGTTCGAAATTACATCAGAGCGAAGACGTTCTACGCTCATTCCTGTCGTCGCAATATTGATCGAAGTAAACATTCCCATAAAAAATTCTCCCATAAAAAAGTCAATGAAAAAATTTCAATTTCCGATTTGACCTTTTAACGCAATTTCGCAGCAAAGTGAGAAATTGCAGTTGATAAGAAAGTTTGCAACGCAAACTTGTGAATAAAAATTTTGACGCTATTTTAGACAAAGTTTTTATTGCAATCCTTAACTCATTCCCATCTTATAAAAACAAGAAAAAAACTATTTTCTCATTGCAAGTTTTACCTGGCTGAATTCAAAATTCTGAAGCTGGGCTAAAAGTCTGTAGTTCATCTGCGTTTTCAAAACAACAGTCGCTTCATATTCCGCATCAACGTTATTTCCGTTGGCAGCCGCAGTTGTCGTCCAGTCTGTAACACGACGTGGTTCAACGGATTTCCAGTCATAAGGCTCTTCAAGGGCAAAATGCCTGCTGTCTGTTCTAGTCAATTCAAATCTATGAGATTTATCTGCTTCGCTTTCAAAAGCACGTTTTAATTCGCTTTCAAAATTAACAGTCTGTCTTTTGTAATTCGACACTTCTGAGTTTGCTATGTTATTTGCAGAAACCTGATACCGCAACGAATTAACATCCATTGCACGGTGTAAAAGTTCAACTGACCTTGTAAATGTATTCATATTAAATATATCGGCAGTTGAATTTTTTTGTTTATAAATTTTTACCGATTGTTAAAACGTTTTAAGAATTCTTGCATGCGGACATTTTTAGGATTGTTTATGAGTTCTTTTGGATCGCCGTATTCAACAACATGGCCTGCATCAAGAAAAAGAATTTTATCGCTTGTGTCGCGGGCAAATGCCATTTCGTGGGTTACGACAATCATTGTCATTTTTGACTTTGCGAGTCCGCGGATAATTTCAAGAATCTCTCCTGTGAGCTCAGGATCAAGGGCGCTTGTCGGCTCATCAAAAAGCAAAACCTTTGGCTTTAATGCAAGAGCGCGCGCAATGCTAACACGCTGCTGCTGACCACCGGAAAGTTCGCATGGATAATTATTCTCTTTTCCAGAAAGTCCCATGCGCCGGATAAATTGAATTGCGTTTTCTTCGGCTTCTTCCTTAGAAACACCAAGAACCGTAACCTGAGGATCAATTATATTTTTTAAGACAGAATAATGCGAAAAAAGATTGAAATTCTGAAAAACAAAGCCGAGATTTAAGGCGATTTCTCTTTGAGTTTTTTTATCTGCATAAACGCCGTCTTTGACAAGCTGCCGGGAGCAAATTGTAATTGTTCCGCTGTCAATTTTTACAAGCTGGGCAATAGAACGAAGAAGAGTTGATTTTCCAGAGCCGGAAGGACCGATAATTCCAAGAACTTCGCCCTGCTCAACTTCAAAAGACACGTCTTTTAAAACCTGAACTCCGTCTCCAAAAAATTTATTTACGTTTTTTACAGAAATTATACTCATCTTTATATATCCGCCAGTTTTAAATTTTCAATCTAAAAAGATGCTTTATTTATAATAATCAAGTTTTTTTTCAAGGTGAATAAAGACAGCCGTTACAACCCAGTTCATCAAAAAATAAAATACGCCGGCAATAAAAATCGGTGTCGTGCTAAAAAGCCTGCTTGAATGGGTTTGAGCCGTTCTTAAAAGCTCGACTACTCCGATTACGCTTACCAATGCGGTATCTTTTACGAGAGTAATTACTTCGTTTCCCATTGGAGGAACTATTCTCTTTACAACTTGAGGCAAAACAATCTTAAAAAAAGTCTGTATCTTTGTATAGCCAAGAACTTTTGCAGCTTCATACTGGCCGACAGGAATCGACTGCAATCCTCCGCGATAAATTTCTGCAAAATAACAGGCATAGTTTACCGAAAGCGCAATAATTGCCGCTGTAAAGCGATCCCAGGAAAACTTAAAAAGATAGAAAGGCCCAAAATAAACGACAATCAACTGGAGCATCAATGGAGTGCCGCGGATTATAAGCAGAAAAGCATTCGCCAGCATAGAAAGCGGCTTAAATTTTGACATGCGCGCCATTGTAATCGGCAAAGCAAGAGGAATTGAAAAAAACAGTGTTAAAAAGAAAACTTCAAGCGAAACCAAACTCGATTGAAGCATTGTTAATATAAGTTTTGCCATATTTTTTATAAGCTTAAAAAACTGAATCTGCAAAAAAGCAAATTCAGTTTTTTTTTCTTACGAATTTTTATTCAACCTAAAATCAAGTTATTTTCCGATTACTGTAATATCAGAACCGAACCATTTTTCAGAAATTTTCGTAACAGTTCCGTCAGCAGCCATAGCCTCGAGAATTTTTTGAACTTCGTCCGTAAGTTTTACATCACCTTTGCGGAAAGCGATTCCATATTCTTCAGGAGCCAAGCCTTCAGAAAGAACTTCAAACGGTTTTCCAGAAGTCTTGATTGCGTAGTTTGCAACGATAAGATCCATTACAACACCATCAACTCCGCCAATCTCAAGATCATTTAAAGCCATGATATTGTCTTTGAACTCGATTATTGATTTTACAGAACGCTTAAAATCAGGAGAAGCTTCAACTGCATCTGAGGCAGATGAACCTGCCTGAATACCGACTTTTTTTCCTGCCATGTCGGAAAGTTTTTTAATTCCTGAATTCTTTTTTACAACCAGAACCTGCGCGTTTTTAAGATAAGGCTTAGAAAATGAAAGAGCTGCTTTGCGTTCCTCGGTAATTGTAAGGCCGTTCCAAATACAGTCGATGTTTCCAGTAGCAAGCTCCTGCTCTTTTGAATCCCAGTTAATCGGCTGAGCGCGGAATTTTACGCCAAGACGAGAAGCAACTTCTTTTGCAAGGTCAATGTCAAATCCAACGATTTCGTTTGAAGAATCACGGAATCCCAATGGAGGGAATGAATCGTCAAGACCGAGAATAAATTCTCCACGGCTTTTGAGCGCTTCAAGAGAATTGTCTCCAGCTTCTTTTTTAGAACAGCCGGCAAAAACAGTAAGTGCGGCAAAAGCACATACAAACAAAGTAATTTTTTTCATTTTTTACTCCTATTAAAAATAAAAACAATTGTTTCTATAAATAAGCTAGATTTTTCCTTCGCAAAATGCAAAAAGAGATGCAATCTGCTTTTCTGTTTGCTCAGGACTTGGCGCGCCAGTTGTTTTTCTTGCACGCATGCACGATTGCGGTGTAATTTTTGCAAACAAGTCTTCTTCAAAAAGCGGGCTGATTGACTTGATTTCTGAAAGCGTCAGCTCTTCGATTGCTTTTCTTCCAGTATCAATTGCAAGGCGGACACACTGTGCAGCGACTCCGTGTGCAGTTCTAAAAGACATCCCCTTGCATACCAGATAATCAGCGACATCTGTCGCATTTGCAAAACCGCCTTCACAACTTGCAGCCATCTTTTCCTTGTTCCAGCGTGCACTTGCAATCATCGCCTCAAAAACAATGATGTTTCCTTGAACACAATCAAGAGCATCAAAAAGAGGAGCTTTGTCTTCCTGCATGTCGCGGTCATAACTCATAGGAAGAGCTTTCATCATCGTAAGAAGGTTTATAAGGTCGCCGTAAACCCTTCCTGTCCGTCCGCGGATCAGTTCTGCAAAGTCAGGATTTTTTTTCTGCGGCATAATTGAAGAACCAGTAGACCATTTTTCACTCAATTCAACAAAACCGAATTCTGTCGTAGACCAATAGACTATTTCTTCGCACATGCGGCTCAAATGCATCTGAATAAGCGAAAAATCAGAAGTAAATTCGATACAGTAATCACGGTCGGCAACACTGTCCAAAGAATTCTGTGTTACTCCATCAAAATTCAAAAGTTCCGCCACATATTCACGGTTCAAAGGAAGGTCAGAACCTGCAAGAGCGCCGCTTCCCAAAGGGGAAAGCGCGATTCTTTTCAGGCTGTCTGAAAGCCTTTCATAATCACGCACGAGCATCCACGCCCAAGAACACAAATGCTGCGCCAAAGTTCCGGGCTGAGCGTGCTGCATATGTGTGTAACCGGTCAAAAGAGAATCTTTATGTTTAGAAGCAATATCTGCAAGAGTTTTTATTAAAGAAACGAGTTGTTTTTGAAGCTCAGGAATTACGCGTCTAAGGTAAAGTCTTTCATCAAGGGCAATCTGGTCGTTGCGGCTTCGTCCAGTATGAAGTTTTCTCCCGCTTTCGCCAATTCTGTCCGTCAAAGTAGCTTCGATAAATGAATGAATGTCTTCGGCAGAATAATCAATTGAAAGTCTTCCAGATTTTAAGTCCTTTTCAATTGAATCCAGCCCTTTTTGAATTTCTTCATTTTCCTTTTCAGAAATAATCTTCTGTTTAGAAAGCATCGAGGCATGCGCTTTTGAACCGCGAATATCATCCAATGCCATGCGTTCATCCACGCGAATTGAAGTTTCAAACTCAACTGCCGCGGCATCCGGTCCTTCTGCAAAACGTCCGTGCCACAATGCAGCATGATTGTCTTTTGTAATTGTTCCGTGCGCTTTATTTTCCGCCATTTTTAGTTTCCCCAGCACATCATCTGTTCATCAATTGGTTTTCCAGGAATTGCCATTGGAAAAATCATCTCGTCAATATCGACAATCGTGTCGACAATGTACGGTTTTTTTTCGGCAAATGCAGTCTTAAAGACTTTTTCAAATTCATCATTATTGTTTGCCTTTACATAACCTACACCGTAAGCATCTGCAAGTTTTTTCCAGTCGGGACCAAAATCAAGCGTCGTGTGGCTGTATCGTTTTTCGTAAAAAAGTTTTTGCCATACGCGGACATTCCCGAGCGTGCCGTTATTTACAAGGACAATTACGATTGGAAGATTATAGCGTGCAATTGTACAAAGCTCATTGCAATTCATTCTAAAAGAACCGTCACCTGCAATATGAACTACACGTCCACAAGGATTTGCTACCTGCGCACCAATCGCAGCGCCAGTGCCGTACCCCATAGTTCCAAGACCGCCGGATGTAAGGAAAGTACGAGGCTTTTCAAACGGATAGAACTGGGCTGTCCACATCTGATGCTCGCCGACTTCAGTAGTAATAAAAGCATCGTCGCCTGCATATTTGTGAACAGTTTCGAGCATAAATTTTGGATTTACAGAGTTTGGCTTTACAATTGAATAGCTTGTAGGAATTTCTTTTTTCCATGCGTCAATTTTTTCAAGCCAAGCTGAATGTGATTTTTTTTCGATTAAAGGCAAAAGACGTGACAAAATTGACTTTAAGTCGCCTACAAGTTCACCGCCAGCGTGAATGTTTTTATTGATTTCCGCAGGATCAATGTCAATATGAAATACAGTCGCATGTTCAGCAAATTTTTTTGGATCGCCGATTACGCGGTCAGAAAAACGAGAACCAAGCGCCAAAACAAGATCGCTTTCTGTAACAGCCATATTGCTAGCGCGAGTTCCGTGCATTCCTACCATCCACGTACACAGAGGATGATCTGAAGGAAAAACATCGCGTCCCATAAGGCTTTCAGAAACAGGAATTGAAGCTTTCTCTGCAAATTCCAAAAGTTCTTTTTCTGCGCCAGAAATCTTAATTCCGCCACCAGCGTAGATAACCGGCCGTTCTGATTTATTTATGATTTCTGCGGCCGCTTTTATTTCTTCGTCGGAAGGAACATTTACTCTCATAACCCGCTTGAAATTCGGATTTTCTTTTGCTAAAGCAGCAGAACCGTCATCGCCTTTTTTGAGCGGTTCAAACTCACACATTGCGGCTGTAATGTCTTTTGGAATATCAATCAAAACAGGACCAGGTCTTCCAGATTTTGCAATTATAAAAGCCTGACGGAAAATATATGCAAGGTCTTCAACCCGTCTTACCATAAAATTGTGTTTTGTAATTGGCAGAGTTACGCCAGTAATATCAATTTCCTGAAAAGTGTCTTTTCCAAGCAAAGGAGTTCCAACGTTACAGGTAATAGCAACCATCGGAACAGAATCCATGTAAGCAGTTGCAATTCCAGTCACAAGATTTGTAGCTCCAGGACCGCTTGTTGCCATGCAAACTCCAACACGTCCAGTAGAACGTGCATAACCATCGGCAGCATGGGCAGCAGCCTGTTCATGAGCCGTCAAAATATGAGTAATGCGGTCAGAATTTTTGTAAAGAGCATCATAAATATTTAAGATATTTCCACCAGGATAACCAAAAACAGTGTCTACACCCTGTTCAATCAAACACTCAATAACAATTTGAGAACCATTAATTTTCATTTTGCTTCCTAAGACCAATTATTATAATTTTTTATTTTAATGATTTTGAGAACCTTGCACAACATCAACATAATCCGCAATTTGTGAACACTCTACACCCAAACCTGCAATTTTCGTATAATACTCGGACAATGCGTATTCTTCTTTATTCAACTTCTTCAAATATTTTTGAACCAAAAACAGCCGTAGTAAAAAACTTTCCATCTTCCGCACAGCAACTGGAACTGCTTGCAAAATCTTTTCCAGAACACAGTTTTATCGTTGCAACACAGCTTCCAGGAATGTTTCTTTTAGATATAAGCGGCAGCGAAAATTTTCAAAAAGCAAACAACGTCCAATACGAAATCATAAAGAGCGACGATGAGGCAGAAATTGCAGATTTTTTATACTCTCTAAACCCCGAAATTGCAATCGCAGCTACATTTTTTGTAACACCATTCGACTGGCTCACTGCAAAAGATGCTCTTGTCGCAGATTTTTTAAGGCAAAAAGGAATAAAAACGGTCTGCCATAGCGTAAAAACCGCGCTCACCTGCTTTGATAAATGGCAGACTCACCAGAAGCTCCTTCAGTTAAAAATCAATACGCCAAAAGCCTTGTACATAAATCATGCGCTTTTTATAAATGCAGGAAATCGTAAAACCGTAAAAAGCAACGTTTACAAAACGGCACTTCTCTCAGAAATCAAAAAGCTCAACTTTCCGGTCGTAATAAAAGATACAACTGGTTTAAGCAGTTACGGAATGGACGTTTTAGAGAATTTTTCACAGGTTCACGACTGGTTAAAGTCAAAAAAATTTACTTCTGACAGAATAATCGAAGAATTTATAAAAGGAGATCAGTTTGGCACGGAAATTGAATCAATTCTTTCAAAATCCATTCAGCCTAAAAAAAACGGCGGCTGTTTTTTACACAAAATTTTGCCACCAATGATTTTCAGCGTAAACAAGTATGGAATCACATCTCCAAAACAAAGCGTAAAACTCGGACCTGTAACAAATTCTGAATACAAAATAGAAGATTTAAACAAAATTCTAAAAAAAATTGCAGCCTCGCTTGATTTTGAAGGAATCACCCAGGTTGACCTTGTTTTCTCTCAAAAAAAATGGTTTGTAATTGAAATAAATCCAAGGCTTTCCGGAATGACCGCAAGCTATGCGGCGATGCAAAATATGACAATTTTTGAACGGATTCTAAAAACCGCAGGAATTCGAAACAAAGACGAGCAAAAAGAAAATTTTGTCCTGAACATAAAATTTCCGCTTTTAACAGAAGAAGAAATGAAAGAACTTTCTAAAAAAAACTTTGTAAAAAAAGTTTACCAAACAGAAAATCTTGCGGCAAAGCAGGAACGCGAAAAAGGCTATTGCGAAGTAATTTTAACTTCTCCAGCAAAAGAAAATTTAAGCCAGGACATAAAAAAACTTTCCGAAGTTCTGCCTCAAAAAACAGAAAAAGTCTTTTTTGAAACCGCCCTTGAACTTGCTAAAAAAATTTAGGCATTTTCAGATTTTTCTTTCTCAGAAGCAGCTTCTTCAGATTCTATTTTTTTTGCAGTTTCGTTCCATTCGTCCTTGTCCATAAACTCGGCGTGAATTTTTCCGTCTTTTTCGCCTACAAAAGTTATTCCGTATTTATCGTAATTTTGAATCAGCCAGTCATCGTAGCCAGTCCAATTATCAAAATCCAAAGCCTGTGTCATATTTTTATTATAAAGAAAATAAAGCTAAAAATCAAAAATGAACTTAAAAATCGCAATTTTTAAGACAGTTTTTCTCAAAACAAAAGAAAGAAGAAAGAAAATTTTTCAAAAAAAATCAGTCAGGCTGTCTTTTAAAAAACCTTCCCAAAATATCTTTCGATTCGATTACATTTATAAAAGCATTTGGATCTACAGTACGCAGCTGCTTTTCCAAACTTCCGCTTTCAGCCGCAGAAACGACCGTATACACCATTTTATGAGTTTTTCCAGAATATTCGCCTCTGCCTTCAAAAACAGTAGCGCCATGATTCGTCAAATTTTTTATTGTGGCATAAATTTCATCACTTTTGTCAGTAATAATCAAAAGCGTGATTTTTGAATATTTCTTGTAAAGCAAAGCTATAACTTGACTTGAAGCGTATTGAAAAATTATTGAATAAAGAGCTTTATCCCAGCCAACAAGAATTCCTGCAAAAAAAAGAACGATGCAGTTAAAACAAAAAATCAGATTCCAGGCAGAACGTCCTGTCTTTTCTGAAATATAAATTGCAATAAAATCAGTTCCACCTGAAGAACTTTCCGCAAAAAGACAGAGAACAACAGAAACCGCGTTTAAAATTCCTCCAAAAACCGTGCACAAAAGAATATCGTCAGTAAGATGGAGCCATTCAAAACCAGAAAGAATATCCGTAAAAAGACCGGAAATAAAAATCATCACTACGCTAAAAAAAGTAAACCGTTTTCCGATGAATTTAAAACCAATCCAGACAGGGACAAGGTTAAAAGCATAGACAGTAACCGAATACGGAAGGTGAATATTAAAATATTTTAAGAAAATATTTTGCAAAAGCAAGGTAATTCCCGTCAAACCGCCAGGAAACAAATCAGCAGGCTGAACAAAAATGACAATGTTCAGAGCCATCAAAAAACCGCCAAAAGCAACAAGCAAAAAGCGTTTTAAATCGCGCAAAAAAACGGACATCGTCTTGCTCCCAAAAAATAAAAATCCTCATTTAGAAATTTGTTTAGATTTTCTGTTAGAATGTCGCGGTTATTATACATCGAAACACGTTTTTTACAAATAACAGAAAACACCGTAAAAAAAGCCGAAACCAGAGAAAAACTGCTTTCGGCTTTCATTTTTACAAAACTTAAATTATTCTTGAATATTTTCGTTCCAAATCTTTTATAAGCTTATATTCAAACGAATCTACAAGAGCAATATAAGAAGCTTCAATTACGTCGCTTGCAACTCCCATTGTGCTCCATGAATTTTCTCCGTCGCTAGATTCAATAAGAACACGGACAGCGCTTGCAGTCGCTTCTTTTCCATCAAGTACACGGACCTTATAGTCTGTAAGGTGAATTTTTGCTACAGCTGGATAAAATTGAACCAAGGCTTTTCGCAAAGCAGTATCCATTGCATTTACAGGACCGTCGCCTTCTCCGGCAGTAATTACAGCAGTACCTTCAACATCAAGTTTTACCTGAGCAAATGCGCTTTGGTCGTCAGAAAATCTCGGAAATTCACCGCTTGTTTTATAATAATGAAGATTAAAGAACGGCTGATATTTTCCCATAGTTTTTCGCACAAGGATTTCAAAACTTGCATCGGCGCCTTCAAACTGATAGCCTTCATGCTCAAGTTCTTTTACACGTTTTACGATTTCGGCAACGACAGGACTATTTTTTGTAAGCGATTTGTCAAATTTCTGCACTTTTTCAACAATCATGCTTTTTCCAGCAACTTCACTCATCAAGAAAACTCTTTCGTTTCCGACAGTTTCTGGTTCAATATGTTCGTATGCAAAAGGATTCTTTATAACTGCGTCAATATGCATTCCTGCTTTATGGGCAAAAGCGCTCGAACCTACAAAAGGCATTCCCGGTTCAAGAGCAATATTTGTAATTTCTGCAATTCTCTTACAAATTGGAGTCAAAAGCTTCATATTTTTTTGAGGAACACATTCAAATCCAAGTTTTAACTGCAAATCAGCAATAATCGTAGAAAGATTTGCATTGCCAGCCCGCTCTCCAAATCCAAGAAGAACGCCCTGAACATGAGAAGCGCCAGCTTCAACGGCAATCAAAGAATTTGCAACAGCAAGTCCGCAGTCATTGTGAGTATGAATTCCAACTTCAATCTTTGAGCAAAAACGACTTACGACAGCTTCAACAGCACCTCTACATTCTGACGGCATTGCGCCGCCTTTTGTTTCGCAGAGGGAAAGACAAACAGCTCCGCCTTCTACAGCAGCTTCAAGTGATTTTAATGCGTATTCTGAATTTGCCTTGTATCCAGTAAAAAAATGCTCAGCATCAAAAATCACTTTCTTGCCTTTTGATTTTAAATACTCCACCGTATCCCGAATCATCTCTATATTTTCATCAAGAGTTGCATGAAGAATATCCGTCACCTGGAAATCCCAAGTTTTTCCAAAAATGCAGACATATTCCGTATCAGCAGATAAAAGACTCTGCAAATTAACATCTTCTGCACAAGCCAAATCCCTCCGCCTTGTAGAACCAAAAGCAACGATTTTAGAATTTTTAAGCTGCAATTTTTTTGCTTCTATAAAGAACTCCATGTCTTTAGGATTGCTTCCGGGATTTCCGGCTTCAATAAAAGTTACTCCGAGCTCATCCAAAGCCATGACAATATTTATCTTATCTTGAACTGAATAACTTATACCTTCTCCCTGCGAGCCATCACGCAAAGTCGAATCTAGAATCGAAATCTTTTTTTTATCTGCCATAGGTGCTATTATGCAAAAAAAAACCTGATTCTTCAAGAACCAGGTTTTTTAAGTTTTTCAACACATTTGACACAAATCAAGTGCGCTTACTTTACAGCTGCACCGATACGCTCAAGAACCTTTTTACGGTCAAGAGGCTTTACAATATAGTTTTTCGCTCCAAGCAAAAGAGATTTTTTTACAAGCTCTTCTTTTCCAAGAGCAGAAACCATTACAACCTTTGCGTTTTTATCAAAAGCCATAATCTGTTCCAAGGCTGTAATACCGTCCATACGTGGCATTGTAATATCCATTGTAACGAGATCCACGTTCGGACAAAGTTCCTTATACTTATCAACACCGTCTTTTCCATCAACAGCCGTAGCTACGATTTCATAACCCTCGGAAGTAAGAATCTGTCCTAGCTGTTTTGCAACGAAGATTGAGTCGTCAACGATAAGCACACGAATTTTTGTACCGTCAACTCTTACGCCTTCTGGCGGACGCTCATTGATTGATGGGAAATCCTGTTTAGTTTTCATGTTGCTGCCTCCTCAATTCTACATACGTTCGCGAATCGCAACGTTAATTTCTACTTTGCCACATTCTGTAATAAGAGGAACAATCAGCGCTTCAACACTGTCTGTCTGTCCACCCAATGCAGCAATTTCCATTTTTTCTCCAGCAAAAAGCGCCGGAGGAGTCAAGTCGAACTTAAATCCCAATTCATGAAGTTTTGTTACTGCCTGCGCAGTAATAAGGTTTGCAAGTTCGCTGATTGTAGCCTTTGCCAAATCATCAAAAGTAGCAAGTGTTTCTCCGTTCATTTTTGAAGCAATGTTCAATGCTGTTTCGTAAGACATATCAAACAGAACACGTCCTTCAACATCACCAGCAAGGCCGACCAAAGCGGCAACTCCCATAACTGGCATTGCGGTCGATTTCAAATACAAATCACCGCGTTTTACATCCGCACCACCAAGAACTTCTTTTAAAATCTGAAATGAAGTTTCAACGAATGGGTTGATATATTCTACTCTCATAAAATTCTCCCAATTTTTATTTATTTTGTAAAAAAGGTTACAGTTCCGTCTTTATGAGCAAGCCACTTGCCCTCTCCCTCCAGAGTTTCGTTTTGACCAAGAATGATAATTCCATTGCCCTTAAGTTTTTCATCAAAATCAGTTTCGAGAACTTTTTGAGAAGCCAAAGGCAAGAATGAAATCAAATCCCTTGCAAATATAATATCACATACAGGCAAAGAGTTTGTATTTGCACAGTCATGATACTCAAACATAATACTATTTTTTATGTCAGTTGTAAAAGTAAAATCAGAATTAGCCTTGTTCGTAAGATAAGGAGCATACCAGCCATTTGCAATTTCGGCAGGAACGCTGATTAACGGAGCATTTGAAACATTGAGCAAATCAATGTCATGCGCATAAATTCTAATCTTAGCTTCTGGATAGCGCTTTTTCAAAATACAAGCAAGTGAATAAGTTTCCATTCCTTTTCCACAGCCAGGATTCCAGACAGTAATCTGTTTTGCGGCATTGTCCGGCAAAATCTTAAAAATTGAATCAGCATATTCTTTTGTCCACCAAGCACCTGAACAAGGAGAATAAAAATTTTTTAAGAAAGCATCTGCATCTTCCGCTGAAGAAAGTTGAATTTTATCCTGAGAACGCTCTTTCTGCCACGCATCAAAACGAGCTTTAAGCCAAGGTTCATTTACAGCAGAAACCGTAAATTTTCTCATCTGCGCCAAAGATTCTGTAATAAACTTAAGCTCATCGCCAGGATGCTTTTCAACCTTAGTTTCAGCCGCAGAAACAGAAGTTTTTTGATTTTCAGAATTTACAAATTCTTTTTCTAAAGAAGATTTTACGGCAACTTTTGCATTGTGTGCCATATTCATACGAACATTTTCTTCTTCAATCGCCTGAGCTTCTGTCTTAGAACCAAAAATTCTTTCTATATCAAGAAGAATATAAAGCCTGTTGTTTACTTCAACAACTCCCTGAATATATTTTATGTTTATATCGCCAAAAAGTGGATGAGGCGGCTGAATTGTTGCTTTTTGAATTCCAACGACTTTGTCAATTACATCTACGACAATTCCGAATGTCTGCTCGCCAATCGAACAGATAAGCATATTTTCCAAGGAATCTTCTTTTCTTTCTGGAACTTCGATATTGAAAAAAAGCCTCAAATCGACAATAGGAATAATATCTCCACGAAGATTGTAAACTCCAAGAACAAATGGCAATGTATTCGGAACATAAGTAAAACGTCCGGCCTTTGCAATTTCCTTTATTTTCATAATATCAATTGCATAGTCTTTTCCAGCGAGAGAAAAAGTTACCATTTTATAGTCAATCTGAGCAAGTTTTTCTTTTCTTTCTGCAGATTCCCGTTCCGCATCAGGAACAATACTAGCATAAGCACCAAGATTTTGTGCAAGAGCCGTATTGATATTTTTTGTTTCTGTCTGATTCTGAACATTTTCGTTAGCCATGATAAACCTCTTTTGCCTTAGTCAATAGTCCCATATTCAGAGCGAGCTTCAATTTCCTGACGCACTCCAAGCTCAAGAAGCTGGCTTACATCAATAATAAGCGAAACAGAGCCGTCACCAAGAATAGAAGCGCCTGCAATTCCTGGAGACTGCGTAAACTGATCACGCAAAGGTTTTATAACCACATCTTCTTCTCCAATCAAGGCATCGACCATAATACCGATTTTTTTATCTTGCGTGCCAACAATTACAACAAAACAATACTCACCATCTTCGGTATTGCGGATGTTAAACAGCCTGCTAAGACGAAGAACAGAAATTACTTCGTTGCGGACATTCAAAACTTCATAATTGTCAATTGTATTGATTTCGCCACGTCTAATGCGATGGCTTTCAATTACAGACGCAATAGGAATTGAATAAACTTCTCTTCCAACGCGCACAAGAAGACCTTGAATAATTGCAAGAGTAAGCGGAAGCCTAATTGAGAATTTAGAACCACGGCCTTTTTCTGTTGTTACGTTTACAGTTCCGTTCAATTTATCAATCATTGTCTTTACGACATCGAGACCTACGCCACGACCAGAAACATTTGTAATTTTGTCTGCTGTTGAAAAACCTGGTAAAAATATAAGATTTGCAGCTTCCTGTTCCGAAAGGACTTTATTTGGATGAATAAGTCCTTTTTCTACGGCCTTTTTCCGCACTTTTTCCGCATCAATTCCGTTACCGTCATCAACAATATCGATGATAATCATGTTTCCTTCGTTTGCAGCTTTTAACAGAACAGTACCTGTTTCGCTCTTACCTAAAGCCTTGCGTTCTTCAGGAGATTCGATTCCGTGGTCAACAGAATTACGAACACAGTGCATGATAGGATCCATAAGATCGTCAATAACAGTCTTGTCCAACTCCGTTTCTTCACCTTCAATCTGAAGGTTTACCTTTTTACCGAGATCTTTCTGCAAATCACGGACAACCCGAGGGAAGCGGTCAAAAATCTGGCTGATAGGAACCATTCGGATTTTCATTACGCCTTCCTGCAATTCTCCGGCGATACGCCCAAGATTTTGGGTTGCAGAATGGAACTTTGTATTTAAATCCTTAAACTTAGCTTCAAACGAAGCAAAATATTCAGGAATCTCACCATATTCCTGCATAATATTATTTCTTATGTCTTTTACAGAAACTCCGTTTTGAATTTCTTCCAAATACTGCGGAAGCTGTTCAAACATCTTACGGATTTTTTCTCTAAATGCAGAATCAAGAGCCTGAAACTGAACAAGCATATCCGACTGTTGTTGCGCGCTCTGGTTAAACGAAGCCTTTGTAATTACGGTTTCAGAAACAAGGTTCATTAAAGTATCGATGCGTTTAGAATCAACACGCAAAATTGAACTTTGCTGAGCATGTCCTGAAGCAGAAGCCGTTTTTGTCGAAGAAACTGTCTTTGATGGCTGAACAGGAGCATTTTCTGTCTTCTGCTCTGCAGAAACCTTTACTTCTTCTTGTTTAGGAGTTTCTGCCACAGGCTGAATTTGAGCATTTTTTTCTTCTTTTTGTTCTGGCTGTACATAAGACTCTTTTGCAACTGCATTTTCAAGACACTGGGCATCAACGCTCAAAGTTACATCATCGAGAAAAGCTACATCTTCGAGCTGCTCCTGAGAATTTGAAGAAGCAACGTAATAAACAACGTCTTTATGAAATTCATCTTCATAAAGCGCTTCAAAATCAGGAACGGTCTTTAAAACAGTGCCACAGGCTTTTAATGCTGCAAAAACTTGAATTCCTCCTACGCTATTCATAGGATTATTTTCATCGAAAACAACACTTATCGACCAAAGCTTTTGACCTGGCTGACAACTCTGTTTGAGTTCAAGCAACTCAAATTCTGACATGTCAACAGTTTCTGAAGCAGAAGCCGATGCCGCTGGAACACTCTGAACAGTCTCTGGTCCAGGTTTTGAAACTGATGACGACTTTTTACCTTTTCCAGCCTTTTCAGGAATCAATGATTTTATTTTATTTGAAATTTCTTCTACACTTTCGGCATAAACAGAACCATTTTGGCGAGCTTCAAGCATAGCTTTTATAATATCAAGAGAATTTAGAAGAGTATCTACAACATCTTCGGAAACTTTTACACGGTCTGAACGAACTTCATCAAGAAGATCTTCCATTTTGTGAGCAAATGTAGAAATTTCTGTAAATTCAACTGTCGCAGAATTACCTTTTAACGTATGTGCTGCACGGAAAATTTCATCTATAGCATCATGGTTTGTTGGATCATTCTCAATTGCAAGAATATTGCTCTCAAGATTGTCAACCATTAGTTCAGCTTCAGAAAAATAATCTTTTAACAGTTCTTCGTTGTTAGCGTCAAGAAAATCACTCATATCTAATATTTTAACCTTTAACATCTCAAAGTCAAGCAATAAAATTTTATTAACAAGATGTTTTTTAAAAACAAAGAGTAAAAGAATGAATAAAGTTTCATACTTTCCTGAGGATAATTTTCGATTTTTATTAAAGTTCAGACTTTTTTATGCCGATATAAAAAGGTACGATTATAACTGACGGGGAAAAAGCTATGAAAATGATAAAAAAACTGTCTTCGACTGCTGCCGCATTTATTTTTACATTGACAACGCTCTCTGCTGCCGCTTCATTCAACGGTTACGGAGGTTTGAAAGGCGACTTAAAATCAAAGGAAAATTCCGAATTTTTCGATCCGATAATGAATTTGACAGGATTTTTTCAAGGGCAGTTCAATTTTTCAGAAAATTTATTTTTCAATACAGAAATGAGCATTTCGACAGATGACGTAATCGACACAAAACTGACTGAAGATACTCAGGCTGTCTTTTGCTTTGATGAGCTTTCGCTTACATACATAAAAAATTTTTTGGGAGCAACCCAGTTTTTCAGCATTTTTAAGGGAACTTACACTCCTCTAGGCGCAAATCAGTTTTTATCGCAGCAATTTGGAATTTCACCAATCAACAGTTTTATTACAGACAGTTTTTACGGCAACAAATGCGTTTCCCCATATTCAATAAACGGTTTCGGACTTTCGTATTCAATCCGGCTGAACTCAAGTCCAATAGCTTTTGCCGGATATTTTTACAAAAACAATGATAATCCGGACGATTTAAGACAATTCAATCTCGATTTTCGTTTTGCAACGACACGCAAATACCTCACCCTGGACTTTTTGGGAGGAATTGGTTTTCCTTCAAAAAATAAAGACAAAAACGATGACGATGTAATTCTTCTTGTCGATGAAATTTACCTTCATTCTGGAATGAATCTTCTTATCGGAAATTACTACACAACCTCTCTTTTCCTTCAGGCAGGATTTTCTTCGCTTCCTGTAAAAAAAAGCAATGCAAAGATTGAAATTTCTGACGAACAGCTTTTTTTACTGGTTGAACCGCGGTTTCATTTAAAAAATTCGCAGATGCACATTTCTTTCTTCAATATTCCTGACAATCAAAACGAAAAAATAGAATTTGCAGACGGGAATTTGGGCTTCAACGTAAATATTTTTACAGAAAACTTTTTCATCCGCAACAAAAACATAAAATTCGGATTCAGCACGTCGTTTAGCTACGAAGAACGATATTTAAAAGACTTGCCAAACCTAAAAGATTTTTACAAAGATACCTGTTCTGTAAAAACAAGTCCTTACATTGTAATTCCTGTTCTCTCCGGAGATTTAAGCCTCATGTTCCAGGCAAAATTAAGCGAGTTTCCGGCAGGAAAATGGAAACAAAACATAAACTTTACACTAGGTTATAAATCTTATTTCTAAAAACAAGATTTATAAAAAAAGCACCATCAAAAACTGAACTTTATCCGTTCAATTTTAGTGGTGCATTTTTAGCTTTAAAGCCTTTATTTTAAAGTTTCAAAAGCGAAAGTCTCTTGCAGGCTTCTTCAATATCCGCGCGATGTCCAAAAGAGCTAAACCTTATAAAACTTTCTCCGGCAGGTCCAAAACCAGAGCCTGGAGTCGTCACAACATGGCACTCATCCAAAATTTTATCAAAAATATCCCAGCTTGCTTTTCCAGGAAATTTTGCCCAGACATAAGGACCGTTTCCTGTAAAATAAGCGACAACGCCTGCAGATTTAAAATTTTCTCCTTCAAGAACATTTTTTATAAGATGTCCGTTCTCCAGATAATAGTCAACCTGTGCGGTCATATCTTTCAAGCCCTGTTCGTCGAGAGCGGCAAGACCACCAGCCTGAGCAATATTTGAAGCGCCGTTAAAAAGAGTTGTCATTACGCGGTTCCAATCCCTGTTCACGCTTGAACCGTCTTCAAATTTCAATTCGTTTGGAACAACAGACCAGCCGAGGCGAACTCCTGTAAAACCAGCAGGTTTTGAAAAAGAATTTACTTCAATCGCACAAGTTTTTGCGCCAGGAATTTCGTAAATTGTTTTTGGAAGATTTTTATCGCGGATAAAAGCAAAATATGCGGCATCGTAAATGACAATGCATCCGTTTTCGTTCGCAAAATCAACAAGTTTTTTAAGCTGCTCTTTTGTTGCAGTAGCGCCAGTCGGATTATTTGGAGAACAAAAATAAATCAGAGTATTTTTTTCAATTTTTGAAAGATCAGGAAAAAAATCGTTTTCCGGCGTGCATGGAAGATAAGAAATTCCTTCGTAACCGTTTCCGTTATTTTTTCCGGCAGCACCAGCGACAACAGAACCGTCAACATAAACAGGATAAGCAGGGTCTTGGACGGCAACTTTTACTTTTGAGCCAAACAAAGTCTGAATGCGCGCAATATCACATTTTGCACCGTCAGAAATAAAAATTTCGTTTGCATCTGCCATTTTTGGATAAAAAACTTCCGCAATTTTTGAGCGAAGGGCTGAATTTCCCTGCTCATCTCCATAACCGGAATATCCTTCAGGAGTTGAAAGAGCAAGAGCATAATCTGACATTGCCTTTGCAATATGCGGAGAAAGAGGCTCTGTTGTATTTCCTATTCCAAGGCTGATAATTCTAGCATCTGGATGACCAGCCGCGTATTCACGGCGACGACGAGCTACCTCTGGAAAAAGATAGCCTGCTGTAAGATTTGAAAAACCTGTATTTCTTTTAATCATAATAAAATAATTTTAACGAAGGAACATTCTAATTTCAAGCCGAGCGAAATTCCTGTAAAATGTTTGAATCCGTATAATTTTCAAAAAAATAATAAAGGCTCTGTAAATTTTTTATCCGTTTGAATAGCCTTCAGGCCCCTTTATATCTGAAAAATCTGGCTTTTCGTATTTTCCGCGCCGTACAAATCCTTCATCGTAATAAAAAACTACGCTTTTTACGTTTGCACGAACTTCATCTTTTTCGTCACGGACAAAAATTTTTACTCCGGCATAGACAGTTCCAGAAGCATAAACTTTTCCAATGTTTTTCAATTCGCGAAGGTGCGCCAAAATCGTTTCGATTTCTTTGTTGAATTCATCGTTTTCGTTAGCAAGTTCATTTTTGCGAAGTTTATAACTCTTCAAGCTCTCTTCTTTTTCAGCTGGCAAAATTCTGCGGACTTTTTTTGTATTTTCCAGTGTTTGAATGTTCAATTCCAGCTCATCAATTTCTTTTACAGTTTTTTCCTGCATTTCGCGCAAGTCTTCAAGACGATGTTTTGCACGAGGATCGATTCCGACTTCGATTACAGTTTCTGTACCGCCGCCCGCGGAACCGATATTTTTTGCAAGAACTGTTTCTGTTGCGAAAAGATGTCCACCTGTAATCTGGGCGCGCTTTCCTTGCAGAATAATTCTATGCTGAGCAGAAACTTCGCAGTTCATCAACGAATCCTGAACAATTACGTTTTCTTCAACCTGAACTTTTGAATTCTGTACAAATTTTGCCCAAAGCGAACCACCGCACAAAATTTCACATTCATCTCTACCAACAATTCCTTGGCTTACAATAATATCGCCGTCACTTTCAAGCCTGCTTGCTCCTACAGCACCGTTTACTTCGATATTTCCACTTGCCTTTACGTTATAACCGTCTTCGATATTTCCGTTTACAATTACAGTTCCAAGGAAAGTTACGTTTCCAGACTTGATGTTTACACCATCGATTTCCATAATCGGCTCGACGTTAATTTTATCGTTAATAAGCAAAACTTGCCCATTGCAGGCTGCAAGAATTGTTCTTCCATCTGAATCCAATGTAACATTTTTTCCAAGCGGAAGATTGATATCTTTTCCGTTTTTTGCTTCAAGATAGCGGCCGTAAAGTGTCTTTCCAGCTTTTCCACGCTCAGGAAGCATTTTTTGCGCAAGTGGCTGTCCTTCGACAACATTTTGAATAAGGTTGAGCTCCTTAAAATCAACTTGACCGTTTGCAGCCTCTTTTGCCCGAATTTTTGAACGGTCCGTTTCAAAGTTGTAGGCAATATATGCATCGCGTCCGTCAACTGGCAAGACAGCTTCCGCAACGACAACAGGAACATTGTAAGTTGGCCTGTCAACAAGAGCGGAGATCTTCTCATCGGAAATTCCGGCAACAACGCCCTGCCCTTTTAATGCGGTTTTTATCTGCTCTTCGCTGACATCAGCTCCGCCCAAAGCCGGAGGCGTAATCGTACAAGTTGCCTTTAATTCGTCTTTTGTAATATCAATAACGTAAATTGCATCTCCAGCAGGATTTCTTGAATAATGGCCGACAGGCTCGTAAATTCCACCTGTTCCATCTTCTGTATATTTTTTTACGATTTTTTCATCAAAATCTACAGTATCAGAGCGTTTTATATCGTTTATGACATCTGAAAGATTGATGTTTTTTCCGTCTCCGACAGGAAGATTTACTTTCAGACAAATCTCTGTTCCAAACCGATGAACAAAATACTCTCCGTCTTTATCAAAATTCTGAATCTCTTCGTCCATGTCCATAAAGCCGGAATTCTGAAAATCCTTGCTTCTTTCACTTTTTGATACCGCTTCAGCATTTTGATAAACGGTTATAAACCAAGGTCGTTTTGCAATTCCAAAAAATCCATCAAATCCTTTTTCTTTTACTTCATATTCAAGATTCGCAATTTTTGTGTTCAGCTGAACAGCTGCATCTGCGAGCGCTTCATCAAGAGTATCAGCGCGAACTTCTACGCTTTTTACGCTTTGGTCTTTTTTTTGAAGCTCTGCAAGGTCTAATCGGATTTTTTCAAGTGTAACCATAAATTTCAAGACCTTAAACTAGATGATTCCCTTACGAAAATTCGTCAATTTCGCCTTTAAACGCAAATTTGCCTTTGTATGCAACTGAGAAATTCTCGATTCGCTTACCTCAAGCACCTGTCCAATTTCTTTAAAAGTCAAATCTTCATGGTAGTAAAGAACTATTACCATTTTTTCTTTTTCTGGAAGTTCGTTTATAGCCTGCACAATAACTTTTCTAATTTCCTCGCGTTCAACTTGAACATCTGGATTCAGGCTTGCAGGAGACTCGATAGTATCTCCAATTGAAAGATGATCGCTGTCGTCTCCAGAACTCCAAACATCATTTAAGGAAACAATGCTTGACGCGCTGACTTTCATTATAGTCTGATGATATTCGTCCTCAGAAAGATTCAGCTGCTGTGCAATTTCTGCATCAGTCGCAGTACGGCCAAGCTTTGACTCAAGCTCGCTGATTGTATCTTCAATTTCACGGGATTTTTGACGTACAGAGCGTGGAACCCAGTCAAGCTGACGCATTTCATCAAAAATTGCGCCACGGATTCTAGTGACGGCATAAGTTTTAAATTTTACACCCTTTTCTAAATCATATTTACTGATTGCATCAAGAAGTCCAAACTGACCAAAGCCAACAAGGTCATCAAATTCCATGCTTGCAGGAAGACCTACAGAAACTTTTCCAGCGACATATTTTACCAACGGCATATACTGCCTAATCAGCCTGTCGCGTAGTTGAGAAGATTTTGTTTTTTTATACTCAGCCCAAAGTTTATCTTCGTCGCTGCTGTTGATTATCAACGTCTGCTCTGTACCCATAGCTTCCTGTCTCTTTTTCTATTTATTTATCTTTTTCAAGCAGAGTCCGAACAGCCTGCGCCATTACATCTGCATTTTGTGAAACGCTTTCTGTTCCGCCAGAAAAAACAGCTCCGGCAAAACCGTTTCCGCCAGAAGAAGCAAAATCACTGTCATTTATTATATCACCAGATGAATTATTTTTCACGTCATCTGACAAATCCTCAATTTCCGGCAATTCATCAATATTTTCAATCGAAGAGCCATCGGCAAATGCGTTTATCTTATTTTCAGAATCGCCTGCATTAGAAGGAACATCTTTTTTTAAAATTGAGTTTTCCGATGAATTTTGCAAATCAGAATTGGCTTTTCCGAGATTTTCAAGTCCGGCAGAAATAAATTCGGCCTTTTTACTTTCGCCTTCTTTTTTTGTTCCGGAAACAGAATTTTTTGTTTCCGAAGAAGACTTTTCTTCTGTCAAAGATTTTTCTTCCGTCTGAAAATTTTTTGAATCTTTTCCTGAAAGACCAGGGCGGTTATTTTCTACAAAAAATTTTGGACTGGATTCATCATCTTCAAGCCCGTCATCCGTAATAACGATATTTACATTGTCACCGGATTTCTGTTGCTTGGACTGCGGCGAATTTTGAGAAGAATCAGTTTCAAGAGAGACGCCCTTTGAATCATTTGCCAAAAATTTGGAAAAAAGGAAGGAAATTGAAAATGAAAGAACCGAAAAAACAGCTGCAAAAATCAGCGACCTAAGCAAAATAGCCAGAACTGGATTTTTTGCAATCATTCCAGTAAGAAATGACAAAACAAAACCGCAAACGGCTGCAAAACCGATGATTTTTTTGTTCATCATTACTTCCTCCCTTATAAAAGATTAAGACAAAATTTGCACAAGGTCAAGTTTTTAAACTTTTTGTTAATTTTTGTAAGCATTTTTTTTCATCAAATTACCGGCTTTATTTTTTTCTGAGAAATTTCTTAAGAAAACTCGATACGCCGTCGCTTGTACCAAGATCAGTTTTTTCAATGCGGCCAACAATATGTTTTATGCACTGAGCCGGTTTTGAAGTTGGATTTATAATCATAAACGGTTTTTGGCGGATTACAGACGCAGAAACAACAGAATCATCATAAACAAAGCCTATGTAATCAACCTTGTAATTTAAAAACTGTCCGACAATTGTAATTATTCTGTCAGAAATTTTCTTACCTTCTTCTGCAGAGTGGACTCTATTTACCAAAAGCTTTATATTTATATTTCTTTCGCCAAGTTCCGTAGTGATAATTTTTATCATTCCGTAAGCGTCTGTGATTGCCGTAGGTTCAGGAGTTGTGACAACATAAACTTCGTCTGCCGCGGCAACAAACTGCAAAACGTTGTTAGCGATTCCAGCTCCAGTATCGATTATGATGATATCCGCATTTCCAAGCTGAGCAAATTGCTTTGCAAAATAGTCAAGCTCTTCAACAGAAAGATTTGCAATTTTTGAAAAACCGTTTGCTCCGGCAATAAATTTAATTCCAACTTCCGTATCGAGAATTATTTCCGACATTGTCTTCTGACGGTTTATAACCTGCATAAGGTTATACTGAGGAACAACATTCAAAAGAACGTTTACATTTGCCATTCCAAGGTCACCGTCAATAAGGATAACCTTCTTTCCAAGCTGGGCATAAGCAATCGCCATATTGACCGCCATATTTGTTTTTCCAACACCGCCTTTTCCGCTTGTAATGGCAATAATTCGGGTTTTGTGAGATGATGCCTCATTTTTTTTCTGTGTTGATGAAAGCGTGTTTCCCATCAATTCACGCAATTCTTCAGCCTGGTCTTCCATAATTATTCATCCTCCGGAAACATGTCATCAATATAAACTTTACTAACCGTAAAATCTGAAAGTCTGTATAAAAACTCTCTGACAGAAGCTTTTTTTATGTCATTTGGAACTTTTTGTCCGTCTGTTATATAAGAAATAGTCTTGTTTAGTTCGTACAAAACGCTCAGGACATTTCCATAAGAAGTCGTTTCGTCACATTTTGTGATTATAACTGAATTGAAATTAAAAAGTGAAAAATTTTCAATTGTTTTCTTTAAATCCCGCGCCTTTGTCGAAGCCGCAACAACCAGATAAGTATCCAGAGAAAATCCCTGAAGATTTAAAATATTTCTCATTTTTGCAATATTGTCGTAGTCGTTCGGGCTAAATCCTGAAGTATCAATAAAAATATAGTCCGCGCTGTCCTTACATTCTTGAATTATATCATTTAAATCAACAGGAGACTCCGCCTTGTCAACGCGAACATGCATAAGTTCCCCAAATTTGCGGAGTTGCGCTTCTGCACCAACACGGGTATGGTCAATCGTAATAAGGCGCACGTTAGGCAATGGCTCGCCTTTCTTTTTTGCATCAAGAATAAGTTTTGCCGCCATTTTGCTGATTGTCGTTGTTTTTCCAAGACCAGTCGGTCCGATAAGGACAATTATATGAGGAATTTTGTAATAAACTTCTGGAGCAACTTTTATCGACTGACCGATCCAGCCGACTACTTTTTCCTGAATTTGCTCAAAATCATTTAAATCTTCAAGAGTCGATTCATTTTTTAACTTAGAAGAAATCATATTTATAAATGCATGAGTAAATTCATTGTCCTCGAGAAGTTTTTCAATCTTTACGATTGACGGATGTTTTTTTTCGACAGAAGTGATTTTCAAATCTTCAATCTGACTATTCATCTGTGCCATCATGTCTGTAAGCTCGTTATATTGCTTTACAACAAGTTTTGAATAATCAACTTTTGAATTTTTTATAATGCTTTCTTTTGCCGCCGAAAAATCCTCCTGCTCAGAATGTCCCCTGTCTTTTACGACAAAAGAAACTTTTATGCGGCTTTTCTGAAAAAAGCCAAGGAATCCGCCCTGAAGGACTGTCTGCTGGTCAATAATCCGATAGTTGTTTCCGTATTCCTGCCAAAGACTATTTCTTATTTCATCGACAGATTTTCCAGTCATTGTCAAAGTCGTCGGTGTGTATTCACTGCTATTCACTTATTTCTCCCAAAATTTCAAGATTTACTGAATTTCCAGCCGCAAGAACTTCGTCTACAGAAAGAACTGCTACGGTTCCCGGAAAATCTCTTTCAATCAGTTGATAAACAAGCTGTCTGACATCGGGAGTTGGCGCAAGAATTATAGGCAAAATATTTCTGTCCCGTAAAGGTATTATATTTGAACTGACCGCATTTTTGAAATTTCTTGAATCAACCGGATCAAACGCAACTACAGGCGCAGAACCGTCATTCTGCGAAACTATATGCTCTATAATTTTTTGTGCCCATCCCTGGCTCAATTGAATGACGCTGAGCTTTTTCTGCTCATCATTAGGATCTACATACTGAAGACAAATCTGAAGTCCAAGCGCCTCACGAACTTTTCCAATCAAAAAAAACGGATTGTGCGGCATGTTTCCGTAGTTTGCAAGCGTTTCCAAAATTGAAACAATATTGCGAATAGATACCCGTTCCCGAAGAAGCCCCTGAAGAATTTTTTCGATCTCGCCATAAGTATACTTATATGTATCCATAACTTCTTCAACTACAACAGGATTAGTTTCTTTTATTTTTGCAATTATCGCGCTTACTTCCTGTCTTCCCAATATTTCTGCAGCATGAGAGCGGATAATCTCAGTCATGTGAGTTGCAATTATCATAGGAGGATCGATTACCGAATAACCGTTTCTTTCGGCTTCCAGACGGCGATCTTCACCAATCCATATTGCCGGTATTCCAAAAGTTGGATCTTTTGTAGGTTCGCCTTTAATTTCTTCGATTACAGAACCAGTATTAAGGCACATGTAGTATCCGATCTTTAATTTTCCCCGGCCAGCTTCAATCCCGCGGATTTTAAAACTGTATTCCTGTGGATCGAGCGTAAGGTTATCGATGATTCTTATTCTAGGAACTACGAGACCAAGGTCAATTGCGGCTTCGCGGCGGATTCTCGTAATTCTCTCAAGAAGCTCTGCGCCTTTTTCTTTATTAACCAAATCAAGCAAGGCGACTCCCAGCTCAAGACAAAGAGGATCGAGAGGAACAACCGGACTAAGCTCTTCAGATTTTTGAGAAGATTGAGAGCCTGCTTTTTTAGCCGCTTCTTCCTCCAGTTTTTTTGCAAAAGAAAGCTTTTCCTGCTTTTGCATTTTATAGCCAAAAAAGATAAGCAAGGCGCCCATACCGATAAGAATAACGACAAGAAGAGGCGTTGTGTGAAAAATAATAGCCATTACAGCAAGAATTCCGCCTGAAATCATATAGACAGAACTGCTTATATTAAACTGCTTTTTAATTTCTTCGCCTAAAACTTCGTCAGAATTACCACCGGTTACAAGAATACCAGTCGCAACAGAAATCAAAAGAGACGGAAGCTGGCTCAAAAGACCGTCGCCAATAGTAAGCTGGGGAAAAGTTGCAATAGCTGAACTAAAATCCATCCCCTGTTTTATCATTGCATAAAGAACACCGCCAACCAGGTTTATCAGCGTAATAAAAATTCCAGCCTTTACGTTTCCGCTTACAAACTTTGAAGAACCGTCCATTGCAGAATAAAAGTCGCATTCACGCTGAATATCCGCTTTTTTCTGTCTTGCCTGTTCATCCGTAATTGAACCGGAATTCAATTCAGAATCAACAGCAAACATTTTTGAGTTCATGGAATCCAGGGCAAAACGAGCCTGAACTTCAGAAACACGCCCGGCGCCCTTTGTAATTACAACAACCTGAATAATGATGATGATTAAAAATATTATAAACCCGATAACCGGCTGACCTTTTGCCACAACGTTTGCGAAAGATTTTATCATCGCTCCGTCAAAAGATTTAAAGCCGACATATCCGTGAGTGAGAATATAACGGGTTGAACAGACATTGAGTGCAAGACCAAAAACTGTCACAAAAAGAACGACACGAGGAAAAGACGACAATCTTGAAGACTTCGGGGTATACAAAACGACAAGAAAGATGATTATGGAAATCGCAATGTTTACAATCATCAAAAAATCGAGAACCGCTCCGCTTACAGGCATTAACAGCATAAAAACGATGAGAACGCCGGCAAATGCGATAAAAGAATTTGAAATTTTTGTCTGTTTAAAAAAATTGCTTAAACGGTTAGCCACTCCCCACCCCTGGTTGACTTGCTACTTTTTCCTATTGAGATAATTTATCTGTGCATAAACGATTGAAATCGCTTTTATATATGTATCAGGAATTATATCACCAACTTCAACATTTGAATAGAGTGCGCGCGCCAAAGGAACGTTTTCAACCCTTGGAATTCCGTTTTCGTCAGCCAAATCGCGTATTCTTTTTGCAGTTAAATCCGCACCTTTTGCATTGACAATCGGGCGATCTGTTTTTGCAGCATCATATTTTAAAGCGACTGAATAATGAGTCGGGTTTGTAATTACGACATCGCTTTCCGCGACCGCCTTCGGCAGATTTCTGGTCAAAAGTTCACGCTGGGCCTGCTGAAGTTTTCCTTTAACTTCCGGATCTCCTTCCTCTTCTTTAAATTCCTGCTTTACTTCCTGCTTTGTCATTTTTAAACGTTCCAAAAATTCACGTTTTTGCATAAAATAATCAGGAATCGAAATTGCAAGAAAAATTATCGAGCAGAAAGCAAGAATCTGAGTCGCGCATTTTCCGATAAGTCCAGAAGCCATTCTTATAGAACTAGTATTTAAAAGTGCAAGAATATCAGCCACATTCATTCTTATAACGACAACAGCCGTTATAATTACAGCGGCAATCTTTACAAGAGATTTTACGATATTCATTGCGCCTGTAAGCGAAAAGACAGTTTTTTTTAAATACTGGCCGATTCGCGGAACTATGTTTGAAAACTTAAATTCAATAGGCTTTAGCGAAAAAATAAAACCACGGTTTTGGATAAGGTTTCCGGCAATTCCTGCAATAACTCCGCAAAAAGCAAGAGGAAGAACCATTTTTGCAAAATTCACTAAAAAAAATACAAAAAACTGCGAAGATTCAATCTTAGCGTTCGCGCATTTTGTAAAATAATAAACAAGAATTTGCTCGCACATTCTCAGATAATGAGGAGCCGCAACAATCAGCGCGACAACGCACATAATCATTACAATTGCGCTAGTAAGCTCCTGGCTTTTTGCAACACGGCCTTCTTCACGCTCACGCCTTAAGCGAGTTTCTGTTGCATCCTCTGTACGGCCTTCATCTTCTGCGGCAAACCACTGAAGGTCAATTTCATCAAAACTCATTGCTGGCCTCCAGAACCTCTAAAAAACGCAAAAAGCGATTCCAAAACAGAAAATCCGCTGGCAAAAGACGAAATAAAATAATCACACAGACTGCCCATAAGGCTCATAATTATAAAAAACGAAAGCAAAATTAAAACAGGAAAACCTTCGGAAAGAAGGTTCATCTGAGGAGCAGCTTTTCCTAAAATTCCTGTCGTAATAGAAACAAGAAGAAGAATTCCCATAATCGGCAAAGCAATTACAAAAGCGCAGGCAAAAAGTCTTGTGAGCGACGAAAGCAAAAAGGTAATTATCTCCTGCCTTCCAGCCGCCATTACGATGTTCATGGCATTCATCGTTTCAAAACTCGCGGCAAGGCCTTTTCCAAAAAGAATCTGCGCCCAATGCCCCTGCAAAAAAATCAGCATTGCTATTAAATTAAAAAACTGGCCCATAAGGGGATTTTCGACCTGACTCAAGGCATCGTAAACTTCAGAAGCAGAAAATCCCATCTGAAAGGCAAAAAACTGTCCAGCCGCGCTAAAAGCGCTGAAAATTATGCTCACAAAAAATCCAGTAATTATGCCAATCAGAGCTTCTCCAACAAGAATCAGTATATAATCAATCGAAAAAGAGGCATTTTCTGCAATGTACGGAAGATAATCTTTTGTATCAATATGAGGAAAAATTAAATACGCCATATATCCAGTCAGAGCAATCTTTGCAACACGAGAAATTGTCCGCATAGAAAAGAGAGGCATTGTCATAATCAAGGCAAAACACCTGACTGCCACAAGTAAAAAAAACGGTGCCTGCCACACAATCTGCTCAAGCATATTTTATTTTTCCGTTTATTGCGCCAATTTTGGAATCATATCAAAAAGATTTAAAGTATATCCGCGCAAAGAAGCAAACATCCAGCCACCAAGAAGAGCGAGCATTGCAAGAATTACAAGCATTTTAGGAAGGAAAGTCAAAGTCTGTTCCTGAATCGATGTCGTAGCCTGAAAAATTGCAACGATAAGACCGATGACAAGAGCCGCTCCCAAAATCGGAGATGTCATAATAAAAACCTGATAGACCGCATTCCGAACAAGACCTACTAAAAATCCAATACTCATTTTCAACTCCTGTTAACAAAATCAATGCTGCAAAACAGAAACAAAAAGCTGCTGAGTCAAAAGTCCCCAGCCGTCGACAAGAACAAAAAGCATAAGCTTAAAAGGCATTGAAATCTGGACAGGAGGCAACATCATCATACCCATACTCATAAGAATACTTGCAACCACCATGTCGATTACAATAAACGGAATATAAAGAATAATTCCTATTTTGAAGGCGACTGTAAGCTCATGCAGAATATAAGACGGAACAAGAACATACATTGGAACATCGTCAAGTGTTTTTGGAGCATCAAGCTTTGCCATTCCCATAAATGTCTGGATATACGAAGTATCGTTAAACATCTGCGAATACATAAAATTTTTAAGCGGTTTTTCTGCTTCGCGGTAGGCCTGCTCAATTGTCAGCTGGCCGTCGCTCAAAGGCCTAAAAGAAGATGTATAAACCTTCTGGAAAACAGGCCACATTACAAAAAGCGTCATAAAAAGCGCAATTCCATTCAAAACAGAAGTCGGCGGAACCTGCTGAAGCGAAAGAGCGCGCTTTATAAAATCAAGGACAATTGAAAATCTCAAAAAACATGTCATCAGAATCAAAATGCTCGGAGCAAGCGAAAGAATCGTAAGCAGGAGCAAAAGCTGAAGGTTAAAAGCCATCTGAGTTCCAGTACGCGGCTGAGTGATGTTTATGTCGATATTTGGAAAAGTAAGCCCGCGCACAGACTGATTCATCTGCGTAGTTCCCTGTGCAGAACCGGACGGAAAATTCCTGTTTTGAGAAGACTGGGAAGCAACCGGCAAAGTACAAAACGAAAGAAGAAGTCCCAAAAAACAAAGTTTAAAAAGCCATTTTTTTCTAAAATACAGCAATGCGTTTTTCATAAATTTTCCACTTATCACTTACATTATTACTTTTTTATATAAATTTAAAAATATATTAAGAATTTTCTGAATTAAATTTTTCCATCTGCTTTTTTAGCTCATCCGCAGAATTTGACGAAGAATTTTCGTAAATACTGCTTTCAGGTTCTTTGCTTGAGCCAGGCATAAAAATATCAAGAATTTCGCGGAACGAGCGTGGCTTTGAAACCTTTTCGTTTTTGTCGGCATAAAGATTCATAGCATTAATAAGTTCCTTGTCCTCGATTTTTCCAATCAGGCTGATTTTTTCATCGCTTACACCGATTAAAAATGCATTGTCCTGCAAAGTTATTACCTGAACTGATTTTCCAGGGCTTAATGTCAAATGGCTTACTTTTCGCAAAAAAGGATCGTTATCATTTTCTGTTTTTATGCCTTTTTTAAGGAAATGAAAAATTCCCCAAGCGATTCCAACGACAACCGCCAGAGCAAAAATCATTTTTATAAAAAGCCACAATGTCGAGCCTGAGCCGGGCTGTCTTTCATTTTGCTGCTGAGAAGATGACAAATTAAGCTGAATTTGAGAAGGATCTGTATTTATGCTGAAATTCTGAGTCTGCTGAGTGTTTTGAGCCTGAGAATTATCCTGCGCAAAAGTTTTTAAACTTCCCGCAAAAAAAAGAATGACTGCAAAAAATGCAGTAAAGATAATTGATTTTTTCATTTTTCCACCCATTTTAAATAGTTTTGTCTATACAGGATAATCCCCTTTATCCCAAAACAAAACTGTAAAAAGTAAAATCAAAAAGTAAAATCCCTAAATTGCAGCTTTTAGGCAATTTCAGATTAAAAAAAGGGGCTTTTTAGTCAGCCCCTCAATTTTAGCGAATATCCGAAACTCTTTCCATTGGAGAGAGAATTTCTGTTACGCGCACACCAAAGTTTTCATCGATTACAACAACTTCGCCTTTTGCAATCGGTTTATGGTTTACAAGAATATCAACAGGTTCACCGGCAAGTTTATCAAGCTCGATAATCGTACCTTCGCCCATCCCCAAAATTTCTTTTATCTGCTTTTTAGTGCGTCCAAGTTCTACGGTCATTTCCATGAATACATCCATGATAAGACCGATATTTCCCTGTTCAGTAGAAGCGGCTCCGCCCATTAAATTCGGAAACTGGATTGACTGAACATTCGGCGTGTTCATTCCGGCAACTTGTCCCATTGGCTGCTGCATTCCCATACCCATTCCCATATTAGGCATTGCACCCATTGGCTGCTGCATTCCCATACCCATTCCCATATTAGGCATAGCGCCCATTGGCTGCTGCATTCCCATGCCCATATTTTGAGTATTCTGGGCTGAAGAAACTGCGGCATTGTCAACATTTGCAGCAGTTCCACCACCAAGCGCCTTTACCATCTCTTCTGCAACACTGCTGGAAATCGCTTCCCAAAGAACGTAATTTTGAGAATCAACAGAATAAGTATATGTAAAAAGACAAAATTTTCCCTGAGGAATCCGAACCATTGCCTTTGGAACATTAACAGCTTCTGGAGGATTTGCAGCAAGCCCAGGAAGTTTTCCGTCTTTGCTCAGTTCGGTAATTTCAGTACCAGAATGATTTGAAACAACTTCAGAAATAACAGAAAGAGCCATATCATCGAGTTCAGCCTGCTCTTCCTTATTGATTAAGCTTGTCAACTTTTGGGCAAATTCTGTAGAAAGAATAAAAAGATGGTCACCCTTTAAGGCAGTTGAAAAATCGGCCATTACAGCAACAACCATTTCTGGAAGTTTCGCAAGCAACTGGTCACGCTCAAGAATCTCTACCGATGGCGTTCCAACAGAAAATTCACTGCCTGTCATTGAGTTGAGTTTAGTTTTTAATTCGTCTTTTATACCGTCAGCAAACTTTTCAAGGACAGAAGTATCAATGTTTACAGAAGAGGAGTTCCCTCCTGTAATTCCACCCATGTCCACGCCTGACAGCAATGCATCAATTTCGTCTTGAGAAATAGCACCATCACTCATATGATTCATCTCCTTCTACGGATAATTCTTCAAAATCTTCATTTTCGCTGTCATCAATTTTTCCAATTATCTGAACAGCCATTTTTTTACCGACAACACCCGGCTGACAATAAAATTTTTTCTTATTGCCGACACTAAGCGAAAGCGGATCACCGACGCGAACAGTTGAAAGCCGCACGACATCTCCAACTCGCAACGCAAGAACATCACGAATCGGCATATTTATTGTTCCAATTTCTGCAACAACATCCATATCAACGTCAGAAAGCTTTTCTTTTAACGTTCCAAGATACTGCGTTGTAGAACTTCTTCGCACAGAACTAAACCAGAACTGCGAAGAAAGTTTTGAAATAATAGGCTCGATAGTAAGATAAGGAATACAGAAGTTCATCATTCCTTCCTCTTCGCCAACCTTTGTTTCCAAAGTTACAAGAACGACCATTTCTGACGGAGGAACAATCTGCGCAAACTGAGGGTTTGTTTCAATCTGTCCAAGACGAGGACGCAAGTCAATTACCTGAGTCCAGGCTTCGCGCATATTTGCAAGAATTCTTACGATGATCCCTTCCATTACCGACTGTTCAATATCCGTCAAATCGCGGCTAACTTTTGCTCCCTGTCCTGTACCGCCAAAAAGACGGTCAATCATACTGAAAGTAATCGCCGGATCAATTTCCAAAACCGCATTTCCCTTTAAAGGATCCATATTGATTACAGCCAAAGTTGTCGGAGTTGGAATAGAACGGATAAATTCTTCGTAAGTCAGCTGGTCAACCGATGCGACATGAACATGAACCAGCGAACGAAGCTGCGCAGAAAGAGATGTTGTTGTAAGACGTGCAAAAGTTTCGTGCATAATCGAAACCGTTCGGATCTGCTCCTTAGAGAACTTATCCGGACGTTTAAAATCGTATATTTTTATTTTGCGCGTGTCATTTACAGGTTTAAAGTCAGTGTTTTCGCTTTCACCAGAACTTATTGCCTGCAGGAGTTGGTCAATTTCATCTTGTGACAGAACTTCGTTCATGCCTGTTCCACCTTTATAATCCGCTTTTACTGCTGAATAACATCCAGCTGCATAAAGCGCACATCTTTTATTTTTGAACTGCTTAAAATTGAATCGTTAATCGCATTGCGAATTTCAATTCTAAGCTCTTCCTCATTCTGTGGTCTTAATTCGTCTGCGGATTTCTGTGTAAAATAGCGCCGCAAAAAATCTTTTAATTCAACTGTTCTCTGCGTAATTTCTGTTGATGTCGCCTTATCGTCCTTTTTGTAACCCAATACAACTTCTACAATTACAGACGAAGGGTTTACATCGCTCGTCTTCGTTCTTGTTACGCCAAGAGAATTGTACCAGTCAAGAATTTCTTTAGTTGAACTGTATTCTTCTGCGACAGGAACAAGTGCGGCCTGCGATTGATTTCCGCCGACAACTTTCATTGTAATTACAACTACAGTCACAATTAAAATAACCGCAACCAAACCGATTGCAACCCATTTTAAAAGGACAGGGAAAAGACCGCCCATCCCCTTCTTTTTTGAAGATGCTGATGAAAGGTCGTCTGAACCGCCAGCATCATCGTTAATATCCAAATCATTATCATCAGCCATAAATTACTCCAGTTAAGAAAACACTCTGCGTGCTTTCATTGTTTTTTTTAATATCGGATTTTTTCCAGCACAACTTAAGGATATAGAATAAAGTATTTTACCCTTTATTTTGCGCCTAAAAAGTTAAAAATGCCCTTCATCAAGAATTATTATATCAACACGGCGGTTGTAAGCCTGCCCTTCCCTTGTATCGTTTGAAAATACAGGTCTAGTATCGGCATAGCCTGCAATTGAAAATTTGCTTTCATCCACTCCAAAATCCGAAAGATAGTGCAGAGTATTCAATGCGCGCGCAGCAGAAAGTTCCCAGTTAGACGGGTATTTTTCGTTTGAGACAGGATTGCTGTCTGTATGTCCCTCAATTCTAAAGCGGCGTTTCTGAAGTTCAGGTTCCTGAAAAAATTTCGAGAGTTTTAAAAGAATTTCGCGGGTTTCTTCGATGTTGAGCTCGGCGCTTCCTTCTTCAAAAAAAGAATCGGAAGCCAACGTTATTACAAGCCCTCGTTCATCCGAGGAAATTGTTATTTTTGCAGAGTGAATCTCCGGCGCAAAAAGAGAAATGGCCTTTTTCTTGGCAAGACCAAGCGATTTTCCCTTTTCAACAGAAGGAAGGCTGTTTACTGTATTTCCCAAATCTGCAAGACGACCTGCAGTAAGAGACATTCCGCCAGTCGTCGTTGGATTTTCCATTGACTCTTCCTGAATTGCAAGCGATGCCTGAATCTGAGAAAGAGTTGTCGTGTCTACTTCGGAAGGATCATAAAGCATAACGAAAAAGCAGAGCATGAGAGTAATCATGTCTCCGTAAGTGCCCTGCCAGGCGGTTGAAGGTTTCTGTGGTTCATTACTTTTTCTAGCCATTTTCAACCTAATCCTTCAGAACGTCAGCCTCAATAACCTTCCGAGTTTTTGGATCCAAATAAGTTAAGAGTTTCATTGCAAGAATGCGAGGGTTATCTCCAGCCTGAATCGAAAGAACCCCTTCCAAAACCATTTCGCGAGAACGAAGCTCCGCGCTGTTCTGCGAGATAAGCTTTTGAGCCATTGGACCAAAAAGCCAGTTTGCAAGCATAGAACCGTAGAGTGTAGTTACCAAAGCTACGGCCATGTTCGGACCAAGAGAAGATTTATCTTCAAGATTGTTAAGCATACCAATAAGTCCGATTACGGTACCAAGCATACCAAAACCAGGACCAAAACCAGCCCACTGGGTTATAAGGTTAATACCAACCATGTGCCGCGCTTCCATCTGATTCATTTCGTTTTCCAAAATCGTGCGAATAACATTTCCGTCCGTACCGTCTACAACCATTCTAAGGCCGGATTTTAAGAACGCATCGTCCAAATCATCAAGTCCTTCTTCAAGTGCAAGGATACCTTCACGACGCGCCTTTTCTGAGAGAGCAACCATATTTTGAATCAGATTTTTTTCACCATAATCAAAAGTCTTAAAACAGCGCCCCATTACCTTGAACATTCCAAGAACATTTTTTAGTGAATCACAAAGAAACAGGGAGAAAAAAGAACCGCCGACAGTTACAAAAACCGAAGGAATATCAATAATACCGCCGATTGAACCACCTGATGTAAGAACACCTAAAAAGATTACACCTATACCGCCAACAATGGCAATAAGCGACGCAATATCCATAAAAAGTTTCCTCCCGCAAACCCAACAGACTTCTTTATTATTTTTATGTAGGGAAACCTCTAAAATTCATTTTTCAGAGGCAGCTCAGAATATTCTATATTTCCTGAGCAGAGATTCCAAGCCGCCGTCTGTAATCCACAATCCGCTGAATCAATTCTTCAGGCGAATCTTTTACCACGACTTTCTTGCCAGACAAAAAAGTGATGGTAAGGTCGGGAGTTTTTTCCATACTTTCTATCATATGAGGATTTATCCAGTATATATTCCCATCTAAACGCGTAACCGAAATCATCTTCTTATTTTTACTTCTAATTTGCTTATCGTCAAGTAGAAACATAAATTATGCCGACCTGAACAATATATTTTATAACAAATTCTAAAATAATTCAAAAAATTTAACGAACTGTTATAAAAAAACTTGCTTTTTTTTTTGTTTGTGATAATTTAAATAAAAAGAAAAATAAGGAAGTAAGATAAGAACAGCCTAAAATGGTGTCTATTTTTATCTTTAAAAGTTTGCGTTGCAAGCTTTCTTATCATCGGTTGTTTCTCACTTCGTTGCGAAACAACTTAAAAAGTCAAGGTTAAAACTCAAGTTTTAATCTTGACTTTTTACGGGAATATAAAATGAATTCTAAAATTCTTGTTGTTGAAGACGTTCCAGAAATGGCAGAACTTGCCTCTATGTATCTGAAAAAATCAGGAATGACAGTTGAATCCGTTGGCAGCGCAGAAGAAGCGCTTGAATACATTGATAAACAAATGCCAGACTTAATCATTTTGGATTTAAATCTTCCGGGAATGAGCGGTTTTGACTTCCTGAAAAAATTCCGCGATGAATACAATTCATCTCTTCCAGTAATTATAGTCTCTGCCCGCGATGCAGACGAAGATATTATAAAAGGTCTTGGAAACGGCGCAGACGAATTTGTTACAAAGCCGTATTCACCAAAAGTTCTTACAGCAAGAGTCGAAGCAATTCTTCGCCGGCAGGCAAAAGTTACCGCAGCAGCAGAAGCTTCTTACGAATTTGGCCCGTACACTGTTCTGCTTAACAGCTGCGTACTAAAAAAAGGTCCGGAAAAAATTCCTCTCTCTACAAAAGAATATGAAGTTCTCGAATTCTTAATTTCTCACGAAAATGAAGTTTTGGGACCAGAAAAAATCTACAGAGAAGTATGGAAGGCTCAGTACGGAGATATTACAGCCGTTGCTGTATATGTTCAGCGCCTAAGAAAAAAGATTGAAGAAGATCCATCTTCGCCAAAATATATAAAAACAGTATTTGGCATGGGCTACAAATTCGAAAAAGGCACAGTTTAAATGAAAATAAAACGGCAGCTACATATTTTTCTTCTTCTTGTTGTACTTATTCCGCTAGTTGCCTTCGCAATGATTCCAATCAACAGACAACTTGCAGTCGAAGGAATTTCTTTTGAAAAAATCATAAGGATTTCTTTTCTTGTTGCCTCGGTGATTGAACTTGCCTGCATAATTTTTACACTGCATATTTCAAATACAATTTCAAGGTCAATAACTTTTCTTCAGCGTTCTACAAAAAGACTTGCGGACGGACAAGTATCAAAACCACTGGAAAGACGGAAAAATCACCGCGGAGAAAACGAGATTACTGATTTAATCGGGAATCTCGACAAAATGCGCATAAGCCTTCTTGAAAACGAAGAAAGAAGAAAACGTTTTATAATGGGAATGAGCCATGACCTGCGCACACCCGTCGCAGTCATAAAAGGTTATCTTGAAGCAATTGACGACGGAGTTGTAAGCGGCAAGGAAGAAATTGCAAAATCCATAAATATAATTCTAAACAAAACAAACCAGCTCGAAGCTATGCTCAATTCGCTGATAAATTTTGTCAAACTTGAGACGGCGGAACATAAAAATAATCTTACATTGCAGCCGATTCTTCCTTTGCTTCAGGAATTTGCAGAATCCTGCAAAAATTCTGGAACAATTTTTAACAGAAATGTAAAAACAGAGATCCAGGTTTCGCCGGACACGCAAATTATGCTCAACAAAGAACTAGTTTTAAGAGCCTTAGACAATCTTTATTCAAATGCCCAACGCTATACAAAAGACAAAAATGTAATAATAATCAAGGCAAACGAAACAGAAAGCGAAATTAAAATTTCTATAGAAGATACAGGCATCGGAATAAACGAAAAGGACATCCAGTTCATTTTTGATATTTTTTACCGGGCTTCAAACAGCCGAAACGAACCTGGCTACGGAATCGGACTTTCGGTCGTAAAAAACATAATCGATTCTCACGGCTGGAAAATCGATGTAAAATCGCAGGTTGGAGTCGGAACAAATTTTACAATAACGATTCCAAAAACAAATTCAAAAGCATAAGTCCGCGTTCGTTAAGAGCATAAAAAGTTTTGCCGTCTTTTTTGTAACTGCGGGCAAGATGTTTTTTAGACCATTCAAAAAAAAGTCCGTCTTTTACGCCGATTCTCTCTTCAAGGCTTTTTCCAAAGCGTTTTTTAAATTCTTCTGAACATACGCCTTCCAAAAGTCTAAATCCCATCATAAGCCATTCAAATTCCTGGGTCTGTAAATCGATTTTTTCAACTTGCCGTATCGATTCCGGAATTTCTGATTCAGAATTAAAGTTAAGCCAGAAATTTTCATAATTTTTAATAGAACAGGTATTCGTCCAGCGTTCTGAAACATCGCCGTAAACACTGCCGCACGCGCCGCTTCCACAGCCAATATAATTCTCAAGATGCCAGTAAACTTTGTTGTGACGACTTTCTGCTCCTGTTCTTGCAAAATTGCTTACTTCGTACTGAATAAATCCATTTTCTTTTAAAATTTTTCTGCCCAAAATCCACATTCTGTCTGTTTTTTGCTGGCTCCATTTTATTTTTCCAGACTCGATTTTTTTATAAAGCGGAGTATTTTCTTCCAAAGTAAGCGAATAAAGTGAAATATGCTCGATGTTTTTGCAGTTAAAAACCATCTCAAACTGTTTTTTAAAAGAACTGTAAGTCTGTCCAGGAAGACCTGCTATAAAATCGACAGAAAGCTTTTTTTTCCATTTTTTTTGAAGAAGTTCAAGCGCAGAAATTGCAGTTTTAAGCGAGCAATGCCTGTTTATGCTGTCCAAGGCCTTTTGGTCGAGAGCCTGAACGCCTATTGAAATTCTGTCCACGCCGGCATTTTGCGCAGAATCCAAAATATCCTCTGTCAAATCTTCAGGGTTCATCTCAACGGTAAATTCATCTGCCGTCTTGCCGGAAACAGCATTTTTTATGCCAGAGACAAGTTCAAAAAGAAGTTTTGCTCCAAGCTGGCTCGGAGTTCCGCCTCCAATATAGACAGTTTTCCAGCGTGAAACTGAGTATTTTTTTCCATAAAAACGAATTTCAGTTAAAACTGAACGGACATATTCCTCATCTGGACAAATACAGGAAGCGCGATTTGAAGGAATACTGAAAAAATCGCAGTAATCGCACTTCTGCCTGCAAAAAGGAACGTGAACATAAAGGGAAATCTCCATTTAAATTTCCTTAAAACTAAAAAAGCTTCATTTTTGAAAAAGGAAAATAAATAAAAAGCGCCCTGCCCTTGAAAGAAGCCGAACTTACAGGTCCCCAAAGCCTGGAATCAGAAGATTCAAGACGGTTGTCCGCAAGAACAAAATATTCGTTTTCTTTTAAGATGAATTGTTCCATATTTCCTACAGTGCCGATTCTGCTGTCAGTTTTTGCGGAAATTTCCGGAACAGAGAGAGTGTATTTTATCTTTGTAAGTTCAAATTCCGTAAGAAACTGGGACTGGCCTTCGGGTTTTATGTAAACAAGATGGTTTGAAATATAAATCGTATCTCCCGGAAGACCGACAACGCGCCGGAAAGACGGCGACAGTTCGTTTTTAGCAAAAGGAGAATACTGCTGGACTGTAAAAAAGCGGCAGACAAAGTCAACAGATTTTTCAAAAAAAGAATGAACAGGCTCATCTTTTGGACTTACAAGCATAACCTGACCGCGTTCAGGATTCCGCAAAAGAGGAGCAATTTGAACAACGCAATCAGAGGCAATACCTGGCGACATAGAATCAGATTTTGAAAGAACTGGATAAAAAAGCGCAAGCCGGATTAAATTTATGCTTGCAAAGCAGACAAAAACAGAAAGAAGAATTAAAAAAACACGGTGATAAAGCTCCCTTTTCATCCTGTAGGAAACTGAATAAATATCTCGAAACATAAATAAAACATACATCTTTTTATGGCAGGTTGCAAGGTAAACCCATTAAGAATATAATTACTTCTATGTCTGAAAACGTAAAAATTATTGCACAAAATAAAAAAGCCCGTTTTGACTATTTTGTCGAAGAAAAATACGAATGCGGAATTGTCCTCGAAGGAACAGAAGTCAAGTCTGTAAAAGAAGGAAATGTTTCATTCAACGATTCTTTTGCCGAAATTCAAAATGGTGAGTTATGGATGCGAAATTTTCATATTTCAGAATACAAATATTCGTCCATTTTTAACCATAATCCAGACAGAGTAAAAAAACTGCTCGTCCACAAGGAAGAGTTAAAGCGGATCCAGCGCAAAGTTGATGAAAAAGGTTTTACTTTGATTCCATTGGATTTTTATTTAAAAAATGGACGCGTAAAACTTACGCTTGGCGTTTGCAAAGGTAAAAAGCAGTTTGACAAGCGGGCTTCAATTAAAGAGCGCGATGTGAACAGAGATTTACAGAGAGAATTTAGAAATTCAAACCTGTAAAACGGGGATTTTATTTGAAAAAGTTATCTGCAATTTTTACAGCAGTATTTCTCACCGTAATGCAATCAGTTTTTGCAGCCCCGCTCCAGCTCGATTATTACGGCGTCATTTCATCGTCGGCAGATTCAAACATGCTGAAAATGGCCCAGGATTTTTTCTTTACGCAGCTAAATGCAATCGACGGAGTTTCTGTCCATGACAAAAGGCAGAATCCAGGAACTGTCTTAAGTTCAATTCCGGACACATCTTCGACTCATGCGCCAAAAATTGCTTTTTACGCAGAAATAACCGAAGACAAAAAAGACGAATCAGCAGTTTTTTGGAACTGCATTTTTTTTGCAGGGATTCCAGATTCTTCAGGCGGAACAACTTACCAGAAAAGCAAAAATTATGATTCATACTACAAAATGCTGACAAACTCAAAAGACACGATTCACGAACTTTTAGACAAAATAAAAATGAGAAATTCCGAGAATGAATCTTTGTCGGCTTCTTCAAAAAATTCAGCTTTCGCGCAAAAAAGCTTTAACATTGAAAAACTTTCTGGAATATGGAGCGGAGAGCCTTTTACAGACAAAATCGTTATTTTGCGGGGCGGACGCGGTTTTATAATCTTTAAAAACGGCGCAACTATGAACATTTCTGTTTCGGCAGAAGAAAATTCTGAACACGGAAGCATCATAAAAATCCGGCAAATCGGAAAACCAAACGCCTCTTTTTATCCAGAACTTCCGCGTGAAATTGCGCTTTCTGTTGCACCGAACGCTTCTCCAATCGAGTGGAATTTTACAATGAATGATGAAAATGCGCTTTCCGGCACAAAGACAACTCTTTTAAGAGACGATTCAAAGGCCGAAAAAGTAAAAGCCGGAAATCAAAACGTAACCTGGCACAAAAAATAAAATTTTCTTTTAAACCGCGCAGTCAAGTTTTATCTGCCCCTGCCGTACAAGCTGGACTGTTCCGTCTTCTTCCAAAGCCACTATTGTAGAAGGAACACCTGAAGTTTTGTCTCCGTCATCAATAATCAAGTCAACAGCAGAACCAAACTCTTTTTTTATTTCGCAAAGATTATTTAAAGGAGCAGAACCGCTTTTATTTACACTAGTTGAATAAATTGGCGCGCCGCATTCTGCAATCAATTTTCTGAGCCATTCGTCGCCAGGACAGCGGAATGCAGTTGTTGCAAAATTTCCGTCTTGTTCAAAAGTATGAACGATTATCGTAAGCGGACCGGGCCAAAAAGAAAGCAGCTCATCAGGAACAAGATCGCGAGTATATTTTTTTAAGTCCTCTGGTTTTGAAAGAAGCTGGATGCACCTTTTTCCTTCTTCCCTTCCCTTTATTTCTGAGATTTTTTGCTCTGTGTGGTAAGAATAATGTCTTCCGTCAACAATTCCAGAAAAACCGTAGACCGTGTCGGTTGGAAGAATGACAATTTTTCCGCGGCGAATGTAATCAGCGGCAATAAAAATAGATTCCGAATCAGACTTGCGGCAAATCATAAACAGGAATGCCCTCCATAAAGACAGGATTTTTTCTTCGCTTAAAAAGTCCAGATTTTATATCTTGATAAAGTGAATACAGGCAGACCGTCAAAAAGGCTGCAATTCCAAGAACTTTTCCGACCCATTCAGGAAGATATTCAGGCTCACGGGCTTTTATAGGCGTAGCTGCATCATATATCTTTTCCTGTTCAAAAGGAAGACCGTTTATCTTAACGATTTTGTCGCCGTCAGAAACATAACCGAGTTTTTTTGCAAGACCTTCGATTACTTCTTTGTCGTTTTGCAAAGCCGTACATTCAAGCTTGAGAGAATTATTTGTTTTTTGGATTGATTCTGTCCGGACTGCAAGGATTCTTTTTTGCTCCCGCTGCTGTCTTTCTGCCAAAAGACCGTCTCTTCCTGCAAAAACAGAAATAAAAACATAGACAAAAGTTCCTGTTAAAGCCGCTGACAAAATCCTAAACCTTTTCATAATCTAGAATATCGGCTGATTTTTTGATTTTTATAACGGGATTTTTTTATTTTTTGAAATTTAAAAGCGGAAAACAAAAATTTTTGAGAAAAACCTACCCCGGACAAAAGGGGCGGCAGTGCCGTTGCCGAAAGGCAATGAGCGCCTAGCGAACCCCGGCTGGCCGGATAGACAGGCGATGCGGTCCAAACTAAAAAAAGTTTTAAGTAATTTTTAAACTTTCAAAAATAGACTTTGAAAAAAAATTCTGTTAAAATATTGATTTATAAGTCTTATTTTTTAAGTTTTTAAGATGAAGATTTTGAGCGGTTATGCCGATATTTTCTTTGATAAAACTTTTTGCAAGGGGAATTTTATGAGCGATTCAAAAGAAACAAATGAACTTGACAGTTACGGCGTTTGGGTAAAAACCCCTCCAAAGACAGTGGATTCCTCTGAGACTTCTGTTAATTCAGACGACGTTTTTAATTTTGACACGGATTTGCCAGATTTTTCTGATTTAGATGTAATTGATGAGCCTTCAGATTTTTCAGCTTCGGACAATTCTGACGATGCGCTTTCGGCTGAGGATTTGGCTGGGCTTGAAACAGAAAACAAAGTTTCTGATTCGCCAGTTTCTAACACTGAGGAAGAAATTTCTCTCGACGAATTTATCGAAGGCGGTGTCTTTGAAACAGGACCTGATGAAGACAAAATAAAAGAAAAAGAAGCGGAAAAAGCGGCGGCACAAACTGGGCAAGAAACCGACTTTGCTTCACAGCCGGAAATTTCAAAAGAGACTGCCGCTGAGGACGATTTTAGCGTTGCAGCGGATTTAGAAACAGAAACTCCTGAAGACGCATTTGATTCTGACAATTCAGAAAGCGCTTCGGACGATGATATTTTTAATGTAGATCTCTCGTTTGACGAGCCGTCGGATGAGCCAGCTCCAGCTTTGCAGGAAACTTCTCAGAATGCACAGGAAACTTCAAGCGCAGACTCGCCAGCAGGAACTCATGACGTTGATTTGAGCGAATTCGGTCTTGATGATTTGAGCTTTGACAAAAACGATTCTTCTTCTGAAGCAAATGCAGGCAATGATGGAATGGAAAGCGTTGATTTGAGTGAATTCGGTTTCGACGATTCGGATTTCCAGGAAACAGAAAAAGCTCCGGAAAGCGCAGAAAATGAGGAAGCGCCTGAAATTCCAGAACAAAAAGAACCTTCTCTAGAAACAGAAACTACTCCAAAACAGGAAGTTGAAACCATAAATACTGAAGAAACAATTTCTCTTGAACCAGAAGAAGAACAGAGTTTTGAAAGCGAACCTCAAGAAACAGAAACTTCTGAAGCAAGCGCAGACGATGATGATTTTGACCTTGACTCAATTCTCGACAATATTACCGACGAAACAACCGGAGACACTGTAAGCATTTCGGACGTTGGCGGAAGTTCAGCAGAGCCGGTTGAAACAGCTCCAGAAAGAGAAATCATTGACGAGCCGAAAGAAGCAGTTTCTGAAAACACAGTTTCGGAAACAAAACCTTCTGCACAGCCAGTTGAAATCACTCCGGAAAGCGAAATCATTGACGAACCGAAAGCCGATGCCGCTGATTTGACAGAAAAAGAAGTTGAAGAAACAGAAATTCCGGACACATTCGATGAAGAAGCGGCGTCTTTCCTTGAAAATGACGACGAAAAAGTTGCAGAAGTTGCAGATTCGATTACAGCGCCAATTTTGGACGAAGGCGAACTTGAAACAGAAAAACCTTCGACACAGATGACGGCCATTTTCAGCCAGATTGTTACAGAACTTTCTTCGTTAAAAAACGAAATTGCATCGTTAAAAAATGAATTTGAAACCCTCAAAAACGAAAAACAGCCTGGAAATTTAAAATTGGAAAGCAATGATTCCGAAAACGAAGGATTTTTCTCAAATTCAGACGAAGACGACACAATCGCCCTTTCAAAAGATGAAATGGACAATATTTTGAACACAGCAGACATTGCGCAGGCTGAGGAAACAGACGAAGACAAGAAAAAAGAAACAGAATCTGAAAAAACAAAAGAAACACAGGATAATATTTCTGAACCGGAAGAACTTTCTAGCGAAGAGCCAGAATTTAAGGAAGAGCCGGAAGCTGCAGAGAAAACAGAAAATCTTTTTGGAAGCGCAGATGACGTCGCGGATATTTCTGACGAGGACATTCTTTCGGACGATGATTTTGCAATGGAATTTGAAAACGCCCAGACAGAAAATACAGAAGAACCGCCTACTCTTGATGACGTAGATTATACAAATATTTCTAAGGAAAATGATTTACCGGAAGAGATTTCCGTTCCAAAAAATGACGACATCTTGGTTGAGTCAAGCCCAACTGACCTTTTAGAAACAAAAGATAGCGAAAATAAAACCGAAAATGCTTCTGACAGTTTTAATGAAGATCCGTTTGAGCTTTCTGCCGTTGAACCTTCAATCAGCGAGACTCTCACCGATGAAAAACTCGACTATCTCTCAAAAGCTCCTGAAGAATCGGAACAAAACGAAAATTCAGAAGAGCTTTTGGAACTCCCCGAATCAGAAGAAACTGAAGCCACAGAAAAGGTTGAACCAGAAACCTTGCAGGAAGTTAAAGAAGAACCAGAAACAAAAGAAAGCAAAGATATTTCTGACAACCTAAAATCAGAAATTAAATCTGTACTTTCTTACATGGATCAGCTGCTCGAAAATTTGCCGGAAAACAAAATTGCAGAATTTGCGCAGTCAGAGCAATTTGATACATACAAAAAGCTTTTCAAGGAATTGGGACTTGCATAATGGGTCTTTTAAGCCGTATTGAAAATTTAACTACAGAAAAAGCCGGTCTTTTAGCTCGTGCCGATGAGCTAAAAAAATGCGCCGGCAAACCTCAGGCACAGGAAACAGCAAATATTGATTTCTGTGCTTTTGCAAGTAAAAACGGCTTTACACATTCAGGAATTTTTTCTTTAAAGGATGATTTTTATTATCTTTCTGAAACCCAGAATCTTGATTTGACAACGATAACAAATTCTCTTTCAACAAAAGATTTTTGGGACGGACTTATAAGCGGCAAAAAAGGCTGGATTTTTTTTGAAGGAGAAAGCCTAAATCCTTTTTTTCAGCTTTTTTCGACTGAAATCAAAGACAAAATCAAAAAAGTTTCCATATTTCCGTTCTCACACGAAAATTCAACCTGCTATTTTTTTGCGCTAAATTTTCAGGAAGAATTAAATCTTTCTGAGTCAGAATTTGCAGAAAATCTAATCAAAATTTTAAAAACCAAGTCTCTTCAAAACCAAAATTTGCCGGGCGAAACAAAACTTTGCGAAGGATTTGATATTTCAGATGCCAGCCTTTTTATTATTTCTGCAAAACTTTCGCTTGAAGAAGCATTTAAAAATTTTTCTTCGCCTTTTAAGGAACTTCTAAAACAGACAGCATTAAAACAGCTTTTTGAATACTTAAAAACTCTCTTTTCTTTTCCAAACTGTTGCGCTCTAGGTCAAGATGAAGAAATTAAAGCCGTAATTTTTTCAAAAGAAGAAATTGATGAAAAATTTTTACAGTTTCAGTTGAACATTTCTGCAAAAAAGTTTTTTTTGAATTCAAATATGCAAAATCTTCTTGTACTCTGCGCAGGAATCTGTAAAACTCCGCACGGAACGCTCACATTTTTATCCCAGGACTAATTCAAATTGAGCGAAACTAATTTGAATTTTGTTTTTTTTAATGCAAAAAACGGCGAGCAAACCTGCAGACTGAACGAAAAATATTTCCATTCTGCTTACGATCCTTCAAAAGAAGCGCAGGCATTCTGCAGTTCGATTGAATGTACTTTTAAACCATCTTGCGTAATTATTTTGGAGCCGGCTCTCTCCTTTTGCGCCGCTTTTTTAAGAAAAAGTTTTCCTTCTGTCGAACTGATTGCAATTCGCTTTACAGATGTTTTTTGCAAAACAGACAGTCTTTGGGACAAAGTTTTTTATTTTTTTCAAACAAAAAATTTCGCTCAAAAACTTTATTCTGCGCTTGGAGAAGAAAAAATTCTTTCTGCGTTGATTTTTGACTGGCCAGGAAGCAAAAATATTTTTCCAGAAATTTCAAATTCAGTCTGGCAAGAAATTAAAATTGCAGTTTTGACAGCAAGAGACGTGCTTTATACGCGCGAAAAATTTGCAAAACGCTGGTTCTTAAATTCGCTGGCTTTCTGCAAATTCGGACAGAATTTTTATTCACTTCGCAGAATAAAAAAAGACATTCTAGTTACGGCTTCTGGGCCTTCACTTCAGTCTTCACTAAAAAATATAAAAAAGTACCGCGAAAATTTCTTTTTGATTGCGGTTTCTTCTTCACTTTCGGTTCTTCTCTACAATAAAATTTTTCCAGATTTGGTGATTAGCAGTGACGGCGGATTTTGGGCAAAAAAACATCTTGAATTAAACAGCGAAGATTTAAAAAAACTTAAAAACACAGTCTTTGCGCTCACAGACGAAGCAAACTGTCCAAAAAATATTTTGCAAAGCCAAAAAATTCTTCCGCTCGCCTATCCTTCTTCTATCGGAGAAAAAATTTTTACTGATTCAAAAATTGAATTTTTTCCGGCCTTAAGAAACGGAACTGTAAGCGGAACTGCGGCAGCTTTTGCGCTAAACCTGACTCAAAAGAATGTTTACTTTTGCGGACTGGATTTGGCAGAAAACAACGGATTTCAGCATGCCCAGCCAAATATGCTTGAAAAAAACTCTCAAAATAAAGATTTTCGGCTTGGAACAAAAGAAAAAAGGCAGGTTTCTTCGAGATTTAATTCAAAAGGTTCGCTCGAAATCTACCGCAGCTGGTTTAAAAATCAAGGAGACAGTTTAAAAGAACGGCTTTTCAGGCTTTCAGATCACTATAATTTTTCGGAAAAACTCGGACAAATAAAAGATTTGTCATGGGAAGAACTCGATTTTGACAAAAAAAATGCTGATTTTGATTCTACAACGGAAGTTTTTTTCAAAACAAAAAATTCAGCCGAAAAAAAGGAATTTAAATCACGTTTTTTAAAAATTCTTGAAAGCGGAGATTTTGACGGAGAACTTTTTCCGCTTGAATCAATACTTTTAGCGCGAGAGCTTTGCGAAGAAAAGAAAAATGGACAAAAATTAAAAATCCAGCAAAAAAAGGCTGAACTTGCAGAAAAAATCCGGAGACTTTTTGATGAATAGTTCTTACACAACCCTCGAAAATTCAAAAAACGGAATTTTAATTCCAGTAAAAAATCGAATTTACGTCTGCTCAAAATACGATCCTGTTCACGAGGCAGAAATTTTTGCGTCTCAATTTGAAAAAAAAGAAAAATTTTTTGTAGTTGCAGGTTTATGTTCAGGCTGGCATATAGAAAAACTTTTAACAGAAAGCTTTGACAGAAAAATAATCATTGTAGAAAACGATATTGAAGATTTTAAGTTTTTAAGGCAGATTCCGCTTTGCAGCAAACTTTTGGAAGACAGACGGATTATTTTTTCAACACCTCAAAGCCTTTTTACAGACATTTTATCAAATTATCTTCCTGCAATTTACGGAAACCTCAATTTTTGTTTTTTGCGAGGCTGGGAAAACGCTTTTTTCGACAAAATGCAGCTTATAAAAACAATCGTCGAAAAAGCAATAAAAACTGTAAAAGCAGATTTTGCAGTTCAGAGCCATTTTGGAAAAATCTGGAATAAAAATATCTTTGAAAACCTTAAAATTGCTTCTGAACAAAAAAACGCCTCGCAAATGATCGAAAATCTCAAAAAAAACAATAAAGTGACCGCGGCGATAATTGCGGCAGGTCCGACGTTAGATACTACAATCGAAAAACTGAAAAAAAATCCCGGCAAATATTTTATAATTTCGACAGACACCGCATATTCAAGTCTTTTGCGCTCAAAAATCGTTCCAGACGTTGTTGTAAGCATTGACGGCCAGAACATAAGTTACTCGCATTTTCTTCATCAGGCACAAAAAAACAAGACGATTTTTGCCTTCGATCTTTGCGCAAATTCAATTCCTACAAAAAAGATTTCAGTTCAAAAAAATAAAATTCTTTTTTTTGAATCGGGGCATCCGCTTTCAACCATCGCTTCGCACTTTAATGGAACAAGTTTTATTCATTTAAATTCTGGGTCAGGAACTGTTACAATCGCCGCCACAGACCTTGCCTTTTTTCTTGGCTTTGAAAAAATTGAATTTTTTGGAGCGGATTTTGCATATTTAAACGGGAAACCTTACGCAAAAGGAACATATCTCGATGACATTTTTTATAAAAAACAAAACCGGCTTTCTACGGCGGAACAGTCTTTTTGCACTTTAATGTACAGAACCAAACTTATTTATCTTGAAGAAAAAAAAATTACAACAGAAGTTCTGGAAAGTTACAGGTTTTCGCTGGAAACTTATTTGAAAAATCCCGGAAAATCAATTTCTGTCGAAATCAAAGATTTTAATTTTGAGATTTTCAACACCTTTTTTAAGAAAAAACTGCTCTCTCTTCCAGAAAATTTTACAGGCGAACTAACGAACCAATTTTTTTATCCGCTTCTTCCGGTTATGGCTTTTTACGAAAAGACTCATTCAATTCAAGACAGCTATAAACTTGCACGTGCTGACTGCTTGCGATATACTTACTGAATATGAAAAAAAGAACCTTTAACTTTATTTCTGTAGTCATTTCGGCTATTTTTGTTTTTACAGCAGTTTATTTTATTTCTGGCATCGTTTCCGACAAAAAAAACGGACCTTTGCAGGCAGAAGAAATTTTCGATTCTTTAGCTATAAAAACTCAAAATGCCGCAAATTCATATCCGCTCGATTCATATAATTTTTCAGATTCTTTTATTCGTGCCGCAGGAGATTTCAGCAATTACCAAAAATTAAACCTTTCTGTTGACGGAAATTTGATTTATTCTTATCCGCCAAAAGACACATACTTTTCAAGAAAATCAAGCGCAAAGTCTTTTACAAAAAATTTTCCGACAAAAAACGGAAATTCAATTCTCATAAATGCAGAAATTTATACGGCGGTCCAGTCTTCTCTTTTTTATCATGCGCGAACTGCTTTTATAGTTATTTTTGCCGCAACATTGGCTGCGATTTTGATTTTAATTTTTACAAAAACGGAAAAAGACGAAATTGATGAAATTTCATTTGAAGACGAACAGGAAAGTTCTGACAAAGAAATTTTTTCTGAAAATAAAACAGATGAACTTTCTTCAGAAAAACAGAACAACGAATACGATTTGACCGAGGAGGAAAAAAAACAGCTTTTTGACGGCTTTGACACTGTAGATTTTTCTCAAAAAGAAACCCCGGACAAAGAGATTTTTTCTGAAAAAACGGACACTGAAAAAGAAAAATCTTTTCCAAAAATACAGCCGATTGAAAATCTTGAAGCAAAATGCGAAGAAGCACTTGTAAAAGCAGCAGAAAACGGTTCAGACCTTGCGGTTTTTATAATAAAAGTTAATTCTTCCGAAAACGAAATTTCATCAGAACAAATAGAAAATATTTTTGACTCGGACTTTGCTCAAAATGCGCTTGTTTTTTCAAACGAAAACAACCTTTTTACAGTTCTTTTGAAAAACACGGGTCTTGATGACGCAATCACAGTTGCAAAAGAGGTTTTTGAAGATTTTTCTAAAAAACTGGAAGATGACGGACAAAAACTGACAATCGGGCTTTCTTCAAAAAACGGGAGAACAGTGAGCAGCGAAAGGCTTTTGACAGAAGCGAGCGAAGCTCAAAAACATGCAGCGACAGAGCCTGATTCTCCGATAATTGCTTTTAGGGCAAGTCCAGAAAAATACAACGCCTGCATCCTTAAATAAATAAGATTTTTTAACTCTGCCCTAAAGCTTAGGAGTTTTTTCAGGTTCTTTTACAGGGCTTTCATGAGAGCCGGCAGTATTTTCAGTTTCTTCCTTAGGCTGGAGTTTTTCGCGGAGCTTTTCAATTTTATCAGAAAAAGACTGAAGGTTTGCATTGTCAGGAAATTTTTCTGAAAGAATCTGATATTGTTTTTCTGATTCTTCGAAATTTTCCAAAAATAAAAGCAAGGTTAAATAATTTTCCAAAAGAGAAGAATCGTTCGGAAACTTTTCTATCAATTCTTTATAAAGACTCGCAGCTTCCTCGTTTTTTCCGCTCATTCCCTTTATATATGCAAGAGAAATCTGCAAATCCTTATTTTCTGGATCGACAGAGAGAAGTTTTTCATAGCATTTTTCGGCAGATTCATAATCTTTCGCCAAGGCATAACTTCTTGCAAGCTTGTAATAAGCGGCTGCATTGAGCGATTTATTCTTCATGGCAAGTTTATAATACTGAATCGCCTTTTGATAATTTTTTAAATTTAAATATTCGTCTGCAATTGCAAAATATTCTGAGGAGATATTCGTTGTAATAATTTCATTTTCCCCCGGCACACGAAACGAATATTCGCTCTGGCAGGAGAAAAGTGAAATAATTGCCATGAAAACTAAAGCTGCGGAAAAAAATTTGTACTTTTTCAACTTTCTAGTCAAGAACAGTTTCTTCAATTTTTGCAAGCTGATTACGGTAAAGTTCCGAAATATTTGAACCATAATCTGCAATCAGACGAATAATATTGCGGGGATTGTCTTTTTTATCGCAGCCGTTAAGACGGTCGCCAGCATCGCCAAGCCCTGGCATAATATATGCTTTTTCGTTTAAAACAGGGTCGAGCCACAAAGTATAGCAAGTGCAGTTTTCGAGGGCGCGTGTTACGCGAAGACTTCCTTTTAATGCGGAAATCACATTAAAAAATTTAATAGATTTTGGCTTTACACCATTCTGCTGAAGGTATTTTACAACTGTCACAAGAGAACCGCCTGTCGCATTCATCGGGTCGGCAAAAATCAAATCTTTTCCATCGAGATCTTCAAGATTGAAGAATGATTTTTTTAAATCGAGGATGTACTCCATATTGTCTTCGTTTTTTGAATCGTCGCGGTTAATCTTAAAAAGCGCAAACGGAGTCACATATTTATGGCTGGAATATTCTTCGATTTCTTTTGACATGATAATGCTTGGCAAAAGCGCGCCGCGCAGCATTACGCACATTACAGAATTTTCAATTTCTTTATCAATATCAGGAATTTTATGAACCGCATAATTTTGAGCAGGGAAAGTAACAGGAGTTTTTACGACAATGTGGCCCTTGTTATTTTCTGAATGGTCAGTAAAAGCAAGGCGGAAAAGCATTTCGTATGCACGTTGAACGTAATAGATAAATTCCTGATGTCCGGTATTTATATCGCGGAGTTTCGAAATTACGCGGCTAGCCTCCGCATGGCTTCCAGATTCGGTTTCAAAGGAAAAAACCTTAATACGAGGATGTTCGTTGCAAATGCGCTGAAGCTCGTGTCCCATTTTGTCAAAACTGTCGATCACATTCTGTTTGTCGAGCGGTTCAAAAGATTTGAGGGTCTGCCCATACATATCTTCCAAAAGCTTTATATCTTTAAAATCCTGCTCCTTTAAATAACCGTCAAGATCCTCTGCCTTGAGAATAATTTTTTCACTAGTTTTCATAGTTCCTCCTAAAAGCTATTGCCTTAAAATTTTTCCAAGCTGATTATATGATAATGAAATATCCGAAATTTGAATCTGAGAAGCGCCTTTTTGCACAATTTTTGCAGGAATCGGGAACAAGGCAACTTTTAGCATTTTAACAGCAGCCTTTGCAATAGCCGGATTTGAAAGCTCAAGATTAAGGATAAGCGCAAATCTTTTATCGACTTTTGACTCTTCCAAAGAACCAGAAAGACTTTTTAGTCCGAGATTTATCGTTTTTCCGACAATTTTTCCGAAGAGGTTTCCTGGATTTTGTGAATAAAAACGAATCTGAGAAGCTTTGTTGTCTGTCAAGAAATCGTAAATTTCATCTGGAAGAGAATTTTGAGAATTCTTTCCGTTTTCACCAAATTCAAAAATATTTTGCTCATTTTCGTAGCGGGCAAGCATTTTTGAAACATTTTCGGAAGCAACAAAAGTTTTTGAATCAGGAAAAGCAACTTTAAATGGAACGGCAGCTGAAGAATAAACAGCAAAAGGAAAATTCGTTCCTTTTATAATCTGCGTATTCCAGCCTTTTTTTTCAGAAAAAGCCATTTTTATTCCAGTTTTTGGAAAAGAGCCTTCAACTGCAATCTGAATTTTTTCGTCAGAATCCAAAGCAAGGGCAATATTCTCCATTCTTGAAACTATAGACTTGACATTTTTTTGCGAAAAATCAAAAAAATCAGTCATTGCATATTCAACAAAAGTTTTACTGGCAGAAACAGGAATATAAACAATAACCGGCGAATCTCCATCAATCAGTTTTAAAGGCTCAACCTGCTCCATCTGAACCGGAGATTTACAGGAGAAAATTAAAAATACAGAAAAAAAAGTGCAGACAGAAAATAAAATTTTCTGAAAGCACTTTAAATTTTTATGCTTTTGCAACGCAAATTCTCCAGATTTTATCGTCTGCCTCGATTTCTTTTGCACTGTCAATTTTTTCTACCCAAGACTGCTCGTTTGTAAGTGTTGATGTAGAAATCAATGAAGCGAACATTTCGTAAGCCGATTTTAATTCAGAATCGCCGCTCAGTTTAAGATTGATTTTGTCCTGAACTGTCAGCCCCTGCTCCTTTCGGATTGACTGAATTCCGCGGATAAGATCTCTTACATAGCCTTCTTTTTTGAGCTCATCAGTAACCTTTGTTTCAAGGCCGATTGTAATCGTTCCATCGTTAAGAACTTTCAAATCTTCTTTTTCGGTGCGCTCAACAATAATTTTTTCCGAATTGAGTTCAACTTTCTGTCCCTCAACGTCAATTTCGATGTTTTTTCCAGAAAGAATATCAGAAATCTGTTCATTTTTGAGTGTTGCGATAATTCCTGCCGCAATCTTCATTTTTGAACCAAGTTCTTTTCCAAGCACACGGAAATTTGCCTTCGCAGAATAGTGAACAAGTTCATCTTCCCTTTCATGGAAATTTACTTTTTTAACATTCAATTCTTCGGCAATTGCATCAACCATGCTTTCAAGAACCTTGCGTTCTTCTGGATCTCTTGTAACAAGCTCTGCCGAAAGAAGCGGCTGGCGGTTCTTTAAGTTGAACTGGTTGCGCAGAGAGCGTCCCATAGAAACAGCTTTCTGTACTGTAGCCATCTTGAATTCAAGGGCTGTGTCGCGCAATTTTTCGTTATAAACAGGATAGTCCATCAGATGAACTGACTCTTTGTCGCCTTCAAGTTTTAAATTCTGCCAAATTTCTTCAGCAAGGAACGGAATAAAAGGAGAAGCAACAAGACAGAAAGTCCTGAAAGCAGTATAAAGAGTTTCAAAAGCTTCAATCATGTCGCTGCGGTCTTCGTTGCGGGAAAAACGCTTTCTTGAACGGCGGATATACCAGTTATTGATTTCGTCAATAAAGTCGATGATTGGATCGATCGCAGCACTTAAGTCATAATCGTCCAAGGCTTCGGTAACTTCTTTTACCATTTTCTGAGCAACAGAAATAATCCAGCGATCCATAGGATTTGAAGGAGTTTTGCCGTCAAAATAATGGCCCGTCGCCTTATAGTTTTCTACGTTAGAATAACTGATGAAGAAGTTATATCCAGACCAAATTGGAATTATGATGTTTTTGATTACTTCTCGAACACCATTGTCTGAATAACGAAGGTCGTCTGCCCGAACTACAGAAGAATGAGTTAAGAAAAGACGGAGCGCATCAGCACCAAATTTGTTGATAGCTTCGACAGGGTCAGTGTAGTTGCGCAGAGATTTAGACATTTTTCGTCCGTCTTCTGCAAGCACAAGGCCGTTTACAATACAATTCTTAAATGCCGGACGACCGAACAAATGGGTTGCAAGAATCGTAAGTGTGTAGAACCAGCCGCGTGTCTGGTCAAGACCTTCTGAAATAAAGTCTGCAGGAAAATGCTTTTCAAAATATTCTTTGTTTTCAAACGGATAATGCTGTTCAGCATAAGGCATAGAACCTGATTCAAACCAGCAGTCAAAAACTTCCGGAATACGACGCATTGTGCCTTTTTTACATTTTGGACATTCAAAAGTTATTTTATCTACAAACTGCTTGTGCAAATCTTCAGGGTATGTTCCAGAAAGCTCTTTAAGTTCCTGTCTTGAACCTACACAGATTTTGTTTCCACAGTCAGGATTATCGCATCTCCAGATTGGAATTGGATTCCCCCAGTAACGGTTGCGGCTTACAGCCCAGTCACGGCTGCCTGCGAGCCATTTTCCAAAGCGACCATCTTTTATGTGCGCAGGCTGCCATTTAATCTGACTGTTTGAATTTAAAAGCTCCTTATGATAGTCTGCAACTTTAACAAACCAAGAACCAATTCCACGGTAAATAAGAGGAGAAGAACATCTCCAGCAATGCGGATATGAGTGCTCATACTGTTCTTTTTTTACAAGTTTTTTTTCTGCCTTCAAGCGGTCGCAAATATCTTTGTCGCAGTCTTTTACAAATCTTCCCTTATAGTCAGAAACTTCCGAAGTAAATTTACATTCTGCATCAATCGGTTCAACGTTCGGAACTCCGCTTCCTCTAAACACTAAATTATCGTCTTCACCAAAAGCAGGAGCAATATGAACAATACCTGTACCGTCTTCTGTAGAAACGTAGGCCGCATTGAACATTCTGAAAGCGCCTTCAGAACATTTTTGTCCTGAAATTCTTTCACATTCAGAAGGATCTGAAAGACTTGCAAAATAAGGGAAAAGCGGCTCATATTCTGCGCCGATAAAATCCTTGCCCTTGCGTCTGTAGATAATTTCGTAATCTTCAGGATTTTTGTAATAAGCACAAAGTCTAGCTTCTGCAAAGATATAGAAATCTCCAGATTCCTTGTCGAGAATTTTTACATAGTCGATTTCCGGTCCCATACAAAGACCGAGATTTGAAGGCAAAGTCCAGGGAGTTGTTGTCCATGCAATAAAATAAGTTCTGCCGTTTTCCAAATCTTTGTCGTCAATTGCTTCAGGCGCTTTTGTAATCTTAAAACGAACTGTAACTGCCGTATCTTTTACATCTTTATATCCCTGGGCAAGTTCGTGAGTAGAAAGAACGGTTGCACAGCGAGGACAGTACGGAAGAATATATTTTCCTTCATAGATAAGACCTTTGTCCCACAAAGATTTTGCAACCCACCAAATTGATTCCATATAATCAGGATTCATAGTTTTGTAGTCGTTGTCAAAATCGACCCAGCGTCCCATTCTTGTGATTGTCTTTCGCCATTCTGAAGTGTATTTTAAAACTGAAGCACGGCATTTGTCGTTAAAATTGGCAACTCCATAAGCTTCGATCTCGTGCTTAGAGTTGATTCCAAGTTCTTTTTCAATAAGGTTTTCTACCGGAAGGCCATGACAATCCCAGCCAAAACGGCGCTCAACCTTTTTGCCTTTCATAGTCTGGTAGCGTGGAATTATATCTTTTATAGTTGATGGAATAAAATGTCCAAAATGTGGCAGTCCTGTTGCAAACGGAGGTCCGTCAAAAAAAACAAATTCTTCTGCCTTGTCGCGCTGACGGATAGATTTTTTAAAAATATCATTTTTTTCCCAAAATTTTAAAACTTCTTCTTCCTGTCTAGGAAAATCTGGCTTTGGATTTACTGGAGTATACACAGTCGTCTGCCCTCTTTTTGTTGTAGTTTATTTATCGAGTATAATGATTTTTGGCATTTTATACAATTATTTATGAATATCAAGGTTCCGTTTTGACCAAGTACGAGCATCATAAACTTCAATGTCTGAAATTTCTTTCCAGCGAAATTCAGGCTCTTTGACAGGAAAAGGCGGAGCTGAAGGCGGATGACGGCGCTGATTGTTTTTTTCGGCAATATTTAAAATCTGCTCATAATTTCCAGTTCCTGGAACATAGACAAGATATTCTTTTCCATAAGCGTAAATTTTCTTGTCGCTATCGGTAATAAAATTAACCGGAAAATCTTCAATTTTTTTTACATTTCGGATTTTTGAACTTCGCCCCGTTGCGCAGACATAAAGATTTCCGGCAGCTTGAATAAATTTTGGAAGGCTGAATGTTTTTTCTCCATCAAAAAGCTCGGCACGGTCTTCGGATTCTTCCATTTGAGAAAGCCAGTAACGGACAGGATAAAAGTTCTTGCCGTCCACGACATAGCTTAAAAGCTCATTTTTTATAACAGGAGGCGAGATAGTAATTCCAGAAGCAGCTGAAAAATCTTTTAAGAAAAAAACTTCCGTTTCCAAAACTGAAAGATTATTTTTAGACGGAGGATTTTCCTGATTAAATTTTTCGACATCAAGAACAGGATTTTCAAAAAAGGCTTCGCGTATAAAAAAGTTAAGAAAGATTTTTCCGTCAACGACAGCAAGAGGAATATAAACATAATCTTTTAGCGCAGGATATTTTATTCTTAGCTCGAATGCAGCCGCGGTTTTTGAAGGATTTTCAAAAATCGTCTTAAAGCCAATTGAGATGTTTTCCGGATGAATTGCGCTCGTATTGTTTCTGTCGCGGCTTGAAATTTGGGCAAACTGTCCGCTTTCTGCGGCTCGGTCGTCATACCACTGATAAAAGACACGAAGAACGCAGGCAAAAGAAGAATCTTTTCCAGAAAAAAGCAAAAGCCTGTCGCTGCCCTGCCAAACGCCTTCAAGCAAGGGAGGAACTTCTGAAGAATATTCTGAAAAATGAGAATAGTCGCGTCCAAAAGAAGAAAAAACAACGGCAAAAAAAAACAAAAGAAAAATACCTTTCTTCACAGAAAAAATTATAAATAAAAAAAAAGAATTTTTCTATAAGAAGCTAATGCCGGAAGATTTTTGCCAGAACGGTTTGTATAAATTTTGCCTGATTTTTCTGCGTTAAGGATAGGAGCACCTGCGGAGCAGTCCACCGCAAGCGGGCGCGGAGGATGAGCGGCTAGCGAAGTGCGGATAGCCTGTCCCTTGCAAAACTTTAGCTTTGCAAGGGAAACGCCATGAATTAAAATCCGCTTGTCTATTTTTTTTCTGAAAACAATTTTTTGATTTCTTTTTTGTAGATTTCGGAAATTGAGTGGCGCATAAGTTCGTGCTTTGCGTTGATTTCTTTTCCGAGCTGGAAACTCTGGTGCAAAAGTCCAAACTTAAAAATGCGTTCGCAGGTACGGAAACCAGTTTTTGCATTTACGCGCATGTCGATTTCTGTACGGAAAACGTTTTGAATTTCGTTTGTTTCGAGAAGATTTTCGTAATTGTCGTAAAAAATTGAATTTTCTTCTGCATAAGCGATGACATTTGCCTGGTCTGGACAAATAAGCGCGGCAATGTATTTTTGATCCTGCCCGAGGACAACGCAGCGTTCAACAAGAGGCGAAGCGTTTACTGCATTTTCAATTACAACTGGCTCGATGTTCTCGCCGCCAAGAAGAACAATTGTGTCTTTTGCCCGGCCGACAATTTTTAGTTCCTTGTCGCAGCTTATCATGCCGAGGTCGCCGGTGTTGAGCCAGCCGTCTTTATCTATGATTTTTTCCGTCAAATCTGGACGCTTGTAGTATCCTTTCATTACCTGACGGCCTTTTACCATTACAAGACCGCGTTTGCCCGGTTTGAGAGCTTTTGAATCAACTGGCTGTCCGTTTTTTTCTTTTACAATTTTTACTTCGTTGCTCGGAAAAATTTGGCCGACATTGTTTGAGCGCGGCTTTTTTGAATTGCAAACAGAAAGAACCGGAGATGTTTCTGTCATGCCGTAGCCTTCCATAAGCCTAAATCCGATTGCATGGAAAAAACTTTCGGTAGAAGGCTGAAGCGCGCCTCCGCCAGAAATTGCGGCCCGCATTTTTCCGCCAAATTTTGCACGCAATTTTTTAAAAACAAGTTTTTCGGCTGCAAAACGAGGAATCCATAAAATAACATACGGAAGAATTCCGAGCAAGGTGTCTAAAAAGCGCGGATACCAGTGATAGCGGCATTTTAAGCCAAAAACCAGTTCTTTTGCCTTGTAAAACTGTCTGCCGATAAATACTGCCGCGTTGAATTCCCACTGACGGATTCCGCTCTGTTTTTTGATTTCGCGGAAAAGTCCCTGTGCGACAGACTCCCAAAGGCGAGGAACGGCATTCATCCATTGAGGCTGAATAAGCGCCATATCGCTGAGCATTACGGAAACAATCGGCTTTGAATAGGCAAATCCGCCTTCCATTGCAACAACCATATAGCAGAATGCGCGCTCAAAACTATGCCATATTGGAAGAACTGTAAGCCACATGTCCCCTCTCTGCATAAGTCCAAGACAATGATGCGCAACCTCGCACTGTGCAATAAAATTGTCGTGAGTAAGCTGAACTCCTTTTGGAATGCCTGTAGTGCCGGAAGTAAAAATAATAGTTGCCGTATCGTCTGGAGAAATAGTTTCCATTGAGTCTTCGAGCTCTTTCCATTCCTCTTTTGTAATCTCTACACCAGAACTTTCCAAAAAGTGATAGTTTACAACTTCAATTCCGAGAGACTTTGCCTTTTCGATTAGCTTTTCATCCGGATAATCAAAAAGAACCGCTGTCTTTAAAAGAGGAACTTCCTCGACTTTTTCTAGAACTTTTTCAAGCTGTCTGCCGTTTTCAAAAAAACTTACTTTGCATTCGGTAAAATTCAAGATAAAGCGAATTTCAACTCCCATTGAATCGCAGCCACGAGGAACGTCGATCGCGCCGAGAGTTAAAAGCGCATAGTCGGCAATAAGCCATTCGCGGCGGTTGTCGCTCATAAGTCCAACATGCTCGCCGCGTTTAATGCCGAGTTTCTTGAGGCTGTGGGCCATTTCCAGAACATGCTGGTAAACCTGGGAATAACTGTAGCGGACAAAAACTCCGCTCTTGTTCTTTACAGCCTGCAAAGTCAAGTTCGGATTTTTTTTAGTTTTTTCTCTAAGAAGAATCGGAAGGTTTTTTCCGAGCGTTTTGTCAAATGTAGTATCAGGAAAAATTTTCTCAATCATAACAATATGACATTATCACAAAATATGTCATTTTGACAAGCAAAATGTTTTGGCAAGCCAAACAAAAAAAGGCATCAGATACTCTTTTCAAACTGATGCCTTGCCCACATTTTTGTAATTCATTTTTTTTTAATCAACAAGCTCTTTAAGCGAGAGAACCGCGTTTTTGCAGCAGTCAGGACATTCGCAAAGAACTTTTCCTGTTGAAAGGCCTTTTAGCTCTCGGCAGAGAGTTGCGCCGCATTTTTCCTTAAAGTCAGAAAGTATTTTTTTTGCGGCAACTGAAGTTCCTTTTCCTCCGGTCAAAAACCCTGCAACCATTACGGCTCCGATTAAGGCGCCGCATGTGGCTTCCATACAGCCCATTCCGGCGGCAAAACCAGCACCGCTTTTCATCAAATCGTCAGAAGAAAGCGGAAGCCTGTCTTCAAAAACTTTCAGCACCGACTGAGTACAGTTGCATTGTCCAGTCGCCTTTAATTCGGCCGCTTTTTGAGCGCGTTCTTCTAAATTCATTATGTCTCCTATAAAACTCCGCGTTAGCGGCGAGCCACGTAAGTTTTCCAAACATCAAAAAAGTAACTGCGGAAGAATAGCACAAAATTCAAAAAAATACATCGCAAAAAAAAGATTTCACAAAGTTTGAAAATCGGATATAAAAATTGAAAAAAAACTTCAAAACCTTACCGGAACAATTTTAATGGAACAAGATTTTTTTTTCTGTTATATTGGTTTTATGGTTACATATTTGGGAAAACTTGGCGAGCTTACTTTGAAGGGCTCCAATTTAAAATCATTTGAAAAGCTTTTGGTTCAAAACGCTAAATCTTATCTTCTGTCGGTCGAAGCAAAAGTTCACTTGAATTTTGGCAGGCTTTATATTGAATGTGATGAAAGCGCCTGTCCTGCCGTTGAATTTGCGCTTGACCATTTGACAGGAATTACAGGCTGGGCAAAGGCCGAAGTCTGCGGCAAAAACATTGAATCAATTCAAAAAAAAGTTCTGGAACTTGCAGAATCAGAAAAAAAACGCGGTGCTAAAACATTTAAAATCGAGGCAAAACGAAGCGACAAAAGCTTTGAGCTTGACAGCTACGGAATTATGCGCGAAGCCGGAAATCTAGTCTACGAACAGAAAATTCTCGACGTAGACGTTCATTCGCCGGACGTTGTTTTTACTGTGGAAGTGCGCGACAAAGTTTACGTTTACTCGGATTCAAAAAAAGGCTGCCGCGGACTTCCTGTCGGCTGTTCAGGCAAAGGGCTTTTACTTTTGAGCGGCGGCCTTGACAGTCCGGTTGCCGGTTACAGGATGATTCGCCGCGGAATGACGGTTGAATGCGTTTATTTTCACTCATATCCTTACACTTCCGAGGAAGCCCAGAAAAAAGTCGAAAAACTTGCGGAAATTGTAAGCGGCTATGGAATAAGACTGCACTTGAACACAATTCCTTTTACAAAGGTTCAAATGCAGATTAAAAAAAAATCTCCGGAAAATTATACAACTCTTATGCTCCGCATGTGCATGATGAAAGTTGCGACTATGCTCGCAAAAAGAATCGGCGCTGACTGCCTTATAACCGGCGAAAGCCTCGGCCAAGTTGCAAGCCAGACGGTCGAAAATATGGCTGTAACTGAATCTGCCTGCGGACTTCCGCTTTTAAGACCACTCGTTGGTCTGGACAAAGAAGAAATCATTGCGACAGCAAGAGAAATCGGCACTTACGAAACTTCAATTCTGCCTTACGAAGACTGCTGCGTGCTTTTTAGTCCAAAACATCCAGTTCTGCGCGCTCCGCTTGACGAAGCCCGGAAAATTTTTAACAGCCTCGAGGCCGACTCTCTTATCGAAGAAGCGTTCAACAACAGGGAGCTTATGAGATTTGAAGCCGCAGGATTTGTTGCTCAAAACTGGGGAACAAAAGAAAACACAGAAAAACTTTCAAAAGACCATGCGGTCTTGATTCCAAGGGAAAAATAAATTTTCTCGAAAGTCTAACTTTTTAAGGTTTATAAGGGGAGAAGCCTCTCCCCTCGCGGCAAACTTCGTAAGCCGCTCCCCTCTCTGCGGGGACACCCCGCAACGCCCCGGCTCTAATACGTATATCTAAAACCGAGCGTAAAATAGTGGTTTACCCTGTCGGTTAAATTTTCAATCCATTCGCTTTTTTGCCTAGCGGCAACTTCTTTAGCTGCTGCATAAAGTTCGTCTTTTGTAAGTGAACTTTTTCCATTAAATCTATAATATGTTGTCTCGTTACCTTTATCATCTTTATCTGTATAAGGCTCAAATCCAATGCCCTTATAAATATTTTTATTAACTCCGGAATTTTTTACATATTCAAAGGTGTAGCCTGCAAGAAAAGTAAGCTGTCCGCCTCTTGTCTTTGGAAGGTCAATCTCAGCTGTAAGTCCAGCCTGCATTACAGCCATCTTGTGGTCAGAAGTCATAAATCCGAGATTTTCCCAGGCCTGATCAACGTGCGTTCCAGAAGTTCCGTCCGGGTCTGAAAACATCTGGTGCATGTAAGCAGAGCCGTCTGTCGCATACTGGCCCTCTTTTGCAAGAACATATTCCGCCGCGTCATCATCGTCAAATGCTTCCGCCGAATTTGCATGGCGGATAAAATTCGTTGCAAAGCCAAATCTCATAAACGGCTTTGGAGAAAATTCCGCATAAAACGAAACTTTGTCGGAGTTAGGATCTAGCGCGGAACCAATATTCACTCCTGCGTTCGTGTAATTCTGGCGGTTTGCAGTAGCCCCGGAAATTTCTCCCGAATCGTCGCTTCCGTATTCCCAATGCGCATAAACATAAGGCAAGACAATCTGATAATTAAGTCCGATTTTTTTGCAAGCTGTGTTTGACGGAGCAAAAACAAGTCCTGTCTGCCCTGCCACGCGGATTTTTGTGTCAAAATTAAGTTTTACAATGTCGTTCACTTCAATATCATCAACAAAAATATCTGTCGACCACAGAAGTCCGTTTGCCGGTTTTATATTGAGCACAAGTCCCATTTGCAAATTGTCATTAGCTCCTCCAATATTTTGAATCGGCATGTACGGAACAGGGAAAAGATACGAAATGTTCATATTCGGGCCAAAAACAATGTTCTCGTAATATGAAATATTGATAAAATCGTTAAAGCGGTAATTTATAGAATGAAATGAAAGGTATTTTCCGTCGCTGTGGTCGCTGTATTTATAAGGATTGTTCGTCGTTGCGCCAATAATTTCAAAAACCGAAGAATAGCTCCACTTTTTTCTGGTTACGTTCATAATAAGGTTTGCAGAATGAAAAGAAGTGTCGTTAAGGGCAAGTCCGTCGTTCAAAAATGAACCGTAGCCTATTTTGCTAAGTCCGGCAATTGCATAATATTCATTTGTGCCGACAGCAACGTTTGTGTTCCAGTCAAGGTAAATGGCAATCGGGCCAATGCTTGAAGAGTCAAACACTGAATCCGGAGCCTTGTTTTTGTAAAGAGGGGCAATATCTTCGTAATCTGTAGCTTCCGCATACATTCCAAGGTCGTAGCCAACAGAAATGTACGGATTAAAAACTATTTCTCCGGCAATTCCGCCTTCGCCTTTTACGTTTTTTGTGCCTTTGTCGTTTTCTTCCGTCAGGTCTTGAGAAGCCTTGTATTCACCGTCGCCAGAAACATAAAGATTTAAAGACTTTCCGAAAATTCTTTCATATTCATAAAGCGCAAATTCGCGGTCATTTTTGTCGCCCTTGTCTATAACTTCTTCGAGAATAGATTTTATAAGGTTTGAAGGATAAGGACGAATCTGCGGAAGAGCCGAAATATAGCCTTTTAATTCCCAGCCCTGAGCCTGAGAATAAAATCTGTCCGTCGGATCTACGCTGACCTGGGCAAACAAACAGAACAAATTTGCAAATAAAACTGCAGAAAGAAAAAATTTTTTCATAAAAATCCTCGTTTTGAAAAATTATATCAGAACATTCCAGTTTTGCTATGCAAACATCGCGGCATCAACTACGGCAATGGCAGTTTTGTCAGCACGGGAATGGCACTCAAATTGCGGTTCTTATCAAAACCCGACATTTTGGCTAAATAAACATCTCCAGCTTAAAACAATTTACAATTTAATCGAACACGCTCCGGCAACTTCAAGTCCAGCGGCTTTTTTTCCTTCTTCGTGTCCCTTGTTGAATATAAACACAAAGGAAGGCTGCAGGACACATTCGATTTTTGACGAAAAATTGTACGTTCCGCGGATAGAAATTCTGTTTACAAACTCAGGAGTTCCTGTCGGAGTTACAAGCGACTGCAGCTCCTTTGCAGTTAATGATGGAAAAACTGAATTTTTTCCGCTGCTTCCAGGATAACACCAGCCTTTAGTATCCTCATCACCTGTATTAGTAATAGCATTATCATTTGTATGAACTCCGCCCCACAAGTATTTTCCGTCGCTACCTACCATTGTGTCAAAAACACTTGTTCCGGACATTTCGCCTCTTGCCATAAAAAGATAGATAAAGTTCAAAGCCCATTTTTCAGGAACTTCGTATCCCATGTTAAGCTCTCCGCTGATTGTGTCAGGACCAAAAGGAGAACCAATCCATTCGTAGAACGGATATTTTTTGTTTCCCATGTTTTCGGCGTATGTGCGGACCAAGGACCAGTTCGGGCTTTCCTTTATGTAAAGATACGGCTGCGCATAGCTTCCTTCAAGCGCGAATGTAAAACGTCCTTTTGAAAAAGGAAGCGTATACCTTCCTCCAAGCTGGCCGCCCATTGCGTTCGGCGTCGTGTCGTCTGGATAGTTTGAAGTTTCGTAAGAAGTCTGAAACTGTGTCATGGCAAAAAGACCGTAGAATTTTAAATTTGAAACAGGAGCAAACTGAAACTTTATGCCAAGATATGCGCCGGTATGGCTTTCCCTGTCATAAGAATCATCGTCCTCGTCGGGATATTCACGCCACGGAGCCATTCCATGAAAAATCGTAAAAGGATTTAAGTAGCGCAGTTCAACAGGAGCATTTACAAAAACGCCCTCAAGCGCCGTAATTGTCAGTTTCTTAAAAAGCCTTATATCAAACTGATGCGCGTACATATAGCGGTCAACGTTAAACTGGCTTACAATTCCTGTGTATTTTATGTCTGGAGAATAAACCGAAAGCTGGGCATAAGAAGCTCCGGTAAGATATTCAGACCAAATCATTGAACCAGTAAGCGTTTTTCCGATGTTTCTGGCGCCTTTTCCAATCTGAAAAGAAACTCCTGTCTTTTGTGTCAATCTGTGCCCGATCGAAAAATATGCATTGTCTGGAAAGTTGATGTCGATTGAATCCGCAGAAAGAGGAACATTTGAATATACGTCATTTTTTACGGCATTGTTTTTATTCATTCCAAGAAGAATATCCATCTTCATTGCAACAAAATCCGAAACCGTAAAATTTAAAGGAACAAAAATGAACGGCTTACGCTCATATCTGTCATAAACCCAGTCAATATCGTCATTCGTCTTATAAAAAACAGAAAGATTAAAAGAAGGCTCTATTCCAAAGTTTATGATGTCGGATTTTAAGCCAATCTGCTCATATTCAAAATAGTTCTGAATTTTTTTGAGTTCTGCATGGCCGGCTTCGCTCAGCTTAAAAAAATCGATTTCCTGCAAATAAAGCTTTAGCTCAGAAATTGAAGCCGGCTCAGAATCAGCAAAATTTACAATTCCGCTTTCCATGCACAGGTTTTCGATTGAGTCGTAAATCCAGTGTCCGGCTTCCACAAGCTCCTGCTCTCCTCGGGCAAAGGCAAAAAATGAAATTCCGCAAAAGAGAACAGTTGAAAATATTTTTTTCATAACGCTTTTATTCATTTTTTAATCCATTTTTTTCTGAAATTTTTACGGCAACAGCCTTTTCGTAACATTCGACAAGCTTTGGCGTCAAGGAAGAAATTTTCCATTTAGCGCCCCAAGACTTAGCTTCGAGCGATTTTTCTTTTCTGAGATTCTGGTCTTCGAGAAGGAGCTGGACTTTTTGGGCGAATTCATTCACATCGTCTTTTACCATAAATCCGCCGTTATCGCCCTGCATTACGTCAACAGTTCCCAATTCTCCGATTGCAACAACAGGAAGACCGCTCAACATAGCTTCTACAGTAACAAGTCCCTGAGTTTCTGTTTTGCTCGGAAAGGTAAAGACGCTTGCCATTCTGTAAAAATATATCAAGTCCTCGCCGGGAATGTAACCTGTAAAAAAAACTGAATCTGCCAATTTTTGATTTTCTGCCAGTTCCTTGAGCTCTTCAAGATAAGGACCGTTTCCAACAAACAAAACAGCAGTCTTTTTATTCTTTTTTTGAATTTCACGCAGAACATCGAGCAGAAATGCGCAGTTTTTTTCTTTTACAATGCGGCCAACAAAAAGAAGTATTTTTTTGCCTTTTATTCCTGGACATTTTGAGTAAAGTCTGGAACGAACCGCCATTCCCCGTTTTATCGAATATTTTAATTTTTCTTCGGGAATTCCTGTCGGAAGAATATCCGGCGTTTTGTCTATTCCGTATCTTGAAACGACAGAAGCAATTCTTTGAGTTGGAGCAATTATCTCGTCAGCGCGCTTAAGATAATACTTTACGATTCCTGCGCCGATTTTGCGAAGACTTATATCAGGCAAAAAATTGACGTAATTTGAAAGATAATCTTCCCACATCGTATGAAAGGTAAAAACGCATGGAAGTTTTCGGTGACGCGCATAAATAGAACCCAAATAGCCGATAGTCCACTCAGAATTCAGGTGAACTACGTCCGGTTCGAATTTATCAAGAGATTTTTTGAGATAGTGCCAGGTATTCAGACGCACAATGCGGTCTTCCTTCGAAAAAACAACTGAGGTTGAAGGAATACGGAGGATTTTAAAAGGCGCAGTCGCATCGCTTTCTTTTTCGTTAAAAAAAGAGCTTCTCTGCTGTTCCTGAGAATATTCGAGGCAGACAACGCAGACTTCGTGCCCGATTCTTGAAAGCTCAGTGGCAAAAGATTTGACAGAAACAGAAACACCATTGATTCTCGGAAAATAGGCGTCTGTAAACATTGCTATTTTCATAGAACTTGTATTCTACTCAATTAAAACGGCAACTTCAAGATGAAGACTGACGGACAGTTTTATATGCCAGGAATTAGCCAAGCCTTTCTTTATAATTTTTTTCATATGCTTTAAAACCGCAGATTTTATGTTTTTCGGATGAATTTTTCCAGAGAATTCTATAAACTTATTTTATATGACTTCAGAACAAAAACAGCAGATTTATTCGCTTTTAAAAACCGCATCAGATTCTATTTTGGGCTACAAATCTAAAAGTTTTGACGAAAATGCTCCGTTTTTTAAGGATGATGAAAAAATTCACACTCAGGAAAAACAGCAGCCACAACAAAAAATTCAGCCACAGGAAAATACAAAAAGCTTAAATCAGATTTTGCCGCAGCCGATGCAAAACGTAATCGAAAAAATCGCGCAGTGCTCACGCTGTCCGCTTGCAAAAACCCGCCACAACACAGTTCCAGGAACAGGGGTTTCTTCTCCATTTGTTCTTGTAATCGGCGAAGGACCGGGCTTTGAAGAAGATATGCAGGGGCTTCCATTTGTAGGGCCAGCAGGACAACTCTTGGACAAAATGCTCGCCGCAATCAATTTGAGCCGAATTTCAAACGTTTACATTGCTAATATCGTAAAGTGCCGTCCGCCTCAAAACAGAAATCCTTATCCTGAAGAAGCAGATGCGTGCTCTTCTTTTTTGCAGGCGCAGATTGCGCTTTTAAAACCAAAGGCAATTCTCTGCGTAGGAACAGTTGCCGCAAAAAACCTTTTAAAGACCGAATTTGGAGTTACAAAACTTCGCGGACAGTTTTTTGAATATCAAAATATTCCCGTCTGCGTAACTTACCATCCAAGCGCTCTTTTAAGAGACAATTCACTAAAAAGACTTGCATGGGAAGACTTGAAATTCTTTAAGACAAAACTGCTTGAATTAAACCCAGGCTACGAAAGCCAATATATTCCATATATAAAACAATAAAAAATGGCAAAATATCTTCAGGTTGCGCTAAACGTTCCCTTAAACCAGACATTCACTTACCTCAACATAGAACCTTCCGAAATTTCTAGAATCGGATGCAGGGTTGAAATAAAATTCGGAGCACGAAAAACAAAAGGATGCGTCGTAGACGAATTTGAAAACCTTCCGCCAGATTTTCCAGTCGAAGAATCAAAAATCCGTCCAATCACAAAAGTTATTGACGAAAAACCGCTTTTAACTCCGGAACTGATCGAACTTGCATTCTGGGTTTCAAAATATTACATCTGCGCAATCGGCGAAGCTGTAAGCGCCATGCTTCCTTCTGCAAAACGAGAAACCGATGCCGGAGGATTTTCGTTCGTAGATGAAATTTCTTCGGAAAAAGCGGCTGTCTTGAGCGAAGAACAGGAAAAAGCCGTAAAAGAAATTCTTTCGCCAGAGGCAAATACAAACCTTCACTATCTTTACGGGCCGACAGGCACAGGCAAGACGGAAGTTTTTCTTCAATGCGCGCAAAAAATCCTTGATCAAAAAAAAGGCGTAATCTACCTTGTGCCGGAAATAGGCCTTACACAGCAGGTTATCGAGGCAGTCGTAAAAAGATTCGGCCAGACGGCGGCTGTTCTTCATTCAGGCCTAACCCCAAGCCAAAAATTAAGCGAATACCACAGAATCTTAAACAGAGAAGCGCGGGTCGTAATCGGCGCGCGAAGCGCGGTCTTTGCGCCAGTTCCAGACCTCGGCCTTATAATAATCGACGAAGAGCACGACGGCTCTTACAAATCAGGCTCAACCCCGCGCTACCATGCAAGACAAGTTGCAATGTACCGCTGCAAAAAACAGAAAATTCCTCTTGTAATGGGTTCGGCGACGCCGAGCGTTGAAGCCTGGTATCTTATGAACACAAAGACAATCGCCAGGCACACTCTCTCAAAACGTCTGGCCGGCGGAAAAATGCCTCAAATCAAAGCAATCGACCTAAAAAACGAGCCCGCCGACACACTCTGCATTTCCCGCGAGCTCGATCACGAAATAAATAAAACCCTTGCGGAAAAAAAACAGACAATTCTGTTTTTAAACCGCCGCGGCTTTACCCATTTTTACCGCTGCCGCTCCTGCGGATTTGAGTTAAAATGCAAAAACTGTTCTGTAAGCCTTACCTACCACAAGGCAGAAAACCGCCTTCGCTGCCATTACTGCGGCTGGAGCACAACGCCGCAGCAGCAGTGTCCGCAATGCGGCTCTCTTGATGCAGGCTATTCGGGCTTTGGAACAGAATTTATAGAATCCGAAGTAAAGGCAAAATTTCCGAATGCAAGAATCGTGCGAATGGACACGGACAACCTTACAAAAAAAGGCGAGCTGCAGGAAAAAATCAACGCCTTTAAAAACAACGAATACGACATTATGCTCGGAACCCAGATGGTCGCAAAAGGACTCAACTTTCCAAACTTAAAACTGGTCGGAGTAATTCTTGCGGACACAGCGCTTCATCTGCCGGATTTTCGCTCAGCAGAACGCACATTTTCTCTCATAACGCAGGTTGCCGGCCGGGCAGGAAGATTCTTTCCAGACGGCAAAGTCCTTGTACAGACATATTCGCCAGAACGAGAGCCAATCCTCTTTTCGGTAAATAATCAGACTCAGAAATTTTACGAAATGGAAATAAATAACCGCCGGATGCTCAATTTTCCGCCTTTTTGCCGCCTTGTCCGTCTGGTTTTCAGAGCGCCGACAGAAAAACAGGCAGTCGAGGCCGCAGAAGGAGCGTCATCAATTCTCAGAAACGAACTTTACGCCATCTACAGCCAGAAAATCTCGCCTGACTTTACACAAGAACAAAAAAACAAGGTCGCATCCACAGAAATTCTCGGTCCAGCCGAGTGTCCGCTTTCAAAAATCGCAGGAAGTTTCCGCTGGCAACTCATTTTAAAAGGCCAGGATATAACAATTCTTCAAAAAGCAGCCTCAAACCTTTTTTACAACTATTCGCGCCCCACAGACGTCTACATCGAAACCGACGTTGATCCTGTAAATCTTCTTTAAAATATTTGGGCGCCGCCCGCTTTTGCGGGCCGGAGTATTACGGGCTTCGGTGCCCTCGGTGCTTTGCACCGGCTTCGCCGCCCTCCATGTTCCTGGCGCATAAAAAACTCAAATATGACGCCTGATTCCATCAAATTTTATTTCATGCAAAAAAAGCCCCTTTGCAGGCGCTGTCGGACCTGCATTTTTGCGTTCTTTGCTTTCCAAGACTTCCTTAAAAAATTCAGCGTCTTTTCCCATCCGCTCAAAATAAATCAGGCTTCCTGTAATCGAGCGGACCATTTTCCACAAAAAGGCGTTTGCTTCAATTTGAAAAACAAGATTTTCGCCTTCGTAAAAAAAATGCGCATCATCAATATAACGGAACATCGAAACGCTTTGGTCTCCGGCCGCGGCAAATGTCGAACAGTCAATTTCGCCATGCAGACATTCGGCCATCTTATTCAATTTTTCAATATCCGGTCTGTAATAAATCGGCCAAACATATCTCATCTGGCTTGCAAACGGTTTTCCTGTATTTATAAAATATCTGTAAACACGGCTCGTTGCATTTCTTCTGGCAGAAAAATCTTCATCAACCACACTTGCATCCATAATCCGCACGTCGTCCGGCAAAAAACAGTTTAAAGCCACAGGATATTTTTCTACAGGAATCGAATCCACTGGAGAATAAAAATTCGCTGCCTGCGCAAACGCATGGACACCGCTGTCCGTTCTTCCAGATCCCTGCAATGAAATTTTCCGTTTATGGAGTTTTTCCAGCGCATCTTCCACAGTCTGCTGGACAGTTCTGACTGCTTTTCCCTTATCTGCAAAATCTTGCCGCTGCCAGCCGCAAAAATCGGTTCCGTCATAAGAAATTGTCAAGAGTATATTACGCAAAATAACCGCCTTTTTCTCGCAAATTGAATTTTCAAAAAACTCTATTCATCGTCAACCGAAATAATATTGGCTTCGTTCAAAGTTGCCGTCAGCTTGTCGTAAAGGTCGCGGGATTTTTCCAAAAGCGGTCCAGGTTTTGATTTTGAAGATTTTCCAAGTCCAAAAATTCGGGCAATAGAACGCTTGTTTGCATCGAGTTTTTTATACCGCATCTGCATGTCTTCTTTTTGTCCGTATTTGTATTCCAAAAGCGAATTAAGATAGATTACGCCGTCATAACCATAATTTTTGTCTACATCAGGTCCAAAATTCGTAATTTTTGCAATCGTTTCGATTCTCTGAGTCTCGTTAATCAAAGTCTGCTCGTAAAAAAACTGGGCTTTTCTGTAAAAAACTTCGGCCGCATAGTCATAATTATGTTCAGGGACAAGTTTCTGTAAATCGCGGCAAATCCATGCCAGGCGAAGCGAAATTATCGCCCTTTTCATAGTCGGCGCATACGAAAGATCTACTTTTTCGTAAGACAAAAGCGCAAGATAATACATTGCCGCTCCGTCAAGAAGGTTTCGTTCTCTCGTCAATTCATAATAAGGAAACATGTTGTTTACAATTTCCTTGCGTTTTTTGCTGTCCGCCAAAAGCTCATTTAGAGAATTATTGTCCTGAATTTCTTCAAAATCGCTCCAGAAAAGCGCAGTATGGCATTTCGGGCAGGCTCCGATTGAATAAATCACCGGATAAATCTGGCCGTATTTTGCAGAAGGCTCAAAAATGCGGTGCAGTTCGTCAGTCAGTTCGCCGGCAATCATTCGGCCAGAACCGGAAAGCATTTCCTCACGCTCAAAATTATTCTGGCAGACCGGGCAATGGCATTTGTTTTTTGACCAATAGGAAATCTTTGGCTTTTTTCCAGGATTTTCAACTTTTTTTGAACTGCGGTACAACATAGATTCTCCAGATTTTTACTTTATAAAAATATTCTAACCCAATTTTTCGATTATAACAAAAGCAACTGCATATTCTTTTTCATGGCTTATAGAAAGCTGAATATTGAGGTCTTTTCCTATTTTGGCTTCCAGATTTTTTTTAGTTTTTTCTCCAAATTCAAAAAACGGCTTTCCGGCTTTATCCTTGGCGACGTAAAAATCATTCAACCTCAGGCCGGTAAATCCTGTACCCAGAGCCTTGGAAAACGCTTCTTTCGCGGCAAACCGAGCCGCATAGTGACGGCAGGTCGCTCCTTCATTTTGACTAAAATCACCGGAAAACTGCTCTTTCTCGTTAAAAAAACGCAAGAATAGTTCTGTTTTTTTTAGCCATTTTTCAAACCTTTTTACTTCGCAAATGTCCGTTCCGATTCCATAAACCATTATTCGCCTGACTGTCCGCCTGTCAATTCAATTTTTTCTGGAAGAATTTCATTCGCCGGAGAAGCAATCACATCTCCAACTTTTTCTTCAAGCTCATCTACAACCTTAATTTTTTCGACGGTAATTTTTATTTTTTTAGGAGAAAAATCCTGAACTGTAAATTTTGCAGGAACTGACGATTTTACATCGAGCTCATAAACTCCTGGTTCAGAAATCTCCGACGCATTTACAAAAAGAGAACCATTAGGAACGCTAAATTTCTCTAAATCAACCAGTTTTCCGCCTAAATTTAATATTCCTGAATTTTTTTGAGATGAAACTACAAATTCCTTCGGCAAATATTTTACATCTATCGTCTGAACAGAAAAACTTTTTTCCGAAACAACAGGCGCAATTTCGACCGTAACTGTAAGTTTTTCATCATTATTTTTAAATTTTAAATACAAGCCAGGATTTTCCGGCAAAACAGGAGAAGCAAAACTTTTATCCGCATTTTTTACAGAAACAGCCTTTGTCTGAAGCCTCGTGCAGTTTTGAACCATCGAGCGCGGTCCTGTAAGTTCAACTGTGTCCGGTTTTACAGTAATATTTTTTATCTCATAGCCATGCGCAGGACTTCCGTTTATAAGAGGCGAAATCGGCACAAAGGCTGAAATTTTTTCCTCAACCTTTAAATTGACTTCCTGAGGCGAAACAGTAACTTCAAGAGTATCCAGCAAAAGAGCCTGCTGAGGAAGCTCAACAAGAACCGGCAGCTTGTAGACTCCGTCTTTTGGCAGATAGTTCAGATCAAGGTAGGCAGAAAAACTGTTTTTTTGAAGAGAAGCAATATCTTCTGTCTTTCCCTTTAATTTTATTTTTACATTTGCAGGATACGGACTTACAGGCACAATTCCTGAACCGTTTTTTATTTTTAATGGAACTGTAAAAGACCTAGAATCTTGAAGCGAAAGCGTATAAAAAACATAAATACATATTGCAAGCAGAACACAACTCGCCTTTACCGGCCAGTTTTCCGTAATTTTTTCAATAAAGTCCTTTATTTTCATCAATAGTGTCCTCTATCGTTTTTTGCGCAGGCGTCATTTCCAACAGTTTTTCGAGCTGTTTTGTAATCTGGTTCGGGTTCAAATCGTAGTGAAGCTGACTGTCGTAAGCAAGGGAAACCGCTCCAGATTCTTCTGAAACGACAAGAACAACAGCATCGCTTATTTCGCTCATTCCAAGGGCGGCACGGTGTCTTGTTCCAAATGTTTTTTTAATATCATATTGCTCGCTCAAAGGCAAAAAACAACCTGCGGCGATTATTTTTCCGTTCTGAACGACGCAGGCGGCGTCATGCAAAGGCGTGTCATGACCAAAAATCGTCACAAGAAGAGCGCTTGAAAGGTCTGCGTCAAGACGTGTTCCAGTTTCAATAATGTCATCAATTTTTGTATGGCGTGTAAAAACTACGAGCATGCCTCTCTTCATTTTTGAAAGCATTTCGGCAGCTATGATTACGGTATCGACATAAGTATGCCTTGAACGGTTTCCAAAAGTGAACCACTGGCTCTGTCCAAGTTTTAAGAAAACCTTTCTAAGTTCCGGCTGGAATACAATCGCAAAACAGACAACAAGTCCAGGAGCAAGTTTCTGAAGAACCCACAGCAGCATTGAAAGATGAAGCAAAAGCGCCACAGCATAGGCCATTGCAACGACAATTGCGGCTTTTATTATCTGAAGGGCATTTGTTTTGACAATTATCTCGTATGCCTTGTACAAAATAAAGGCCATTACACCAATATCTAAAAACGGCCGTATAAAATCATAAACATGAAGAAGATTTTCAAATCCGTTCAATCTATACTCCAATTCCTTTTAAAACATTTAGAGAATCTATTGCTTCTTTTACATCATGAACGCGGACAAGAGTTGCTCCGTTCATAACAGCAATCAAATCCGCAGCAACAGTTCCAATCATTCTGTCCTGAATTTCACGGTTGCAAAGCTGACCGATTACAGTTTTTCGGGAAAGCGCCATTAAAACCGGATATTTTGAATCGCACAGCTGTCCGCATCTCCTGATCAAAGTGCAGTTGTCAGTCATATTCTTTCCAAAGCCGATTCCTGGATCAACAATAATCTTATCAGAAGATATGCCATGCTTTAAAGCGTATTCAACTCTCTGACGCAAATAAAGGTCAACTTCATTAAAAATATCCTGATATTCGGTATTGCTCTGCATAACGTCCGGAGTAGAGCGCTTGTGCATTAAAATTACAGGAATTTTTGATTCCGCGCACAGTCCTGAAAGTTTTTCGTCGTCTTCAAGGGCGGAAACATCGTTCAAAATGTCAGCACCTTCGTCAAGGCAGGCTTTCAAAACAGAGTATTTTCTCGTATCTATCGAAACAGGAATATCCGAATGACGGCGAATTTCTCTTAAAACCGGAACAAGCCTTTTTATCTGCTCATCTTCGCTTACATAATAAGAGCCAGGCCTTGTAGACTCTGCGCCAAGGTCAATAATATCCGCGCCTTGTTCAATCTGTTCAAGAGCCATCTTAGCTCCGCCGCGGCTTCCTTCCCAAAATGAATCTGGAGTCGCATTTACGATTCCCATTACGAAGGCGTTTTTTTCTGTCGTAATAGTCTTATCTGCAAGTTTTAATGAAATCATTTTCTATAAGCCACCTTATAAGCACATTCCGCAAGGCTCCGGGGATCCATTTTTACATCTTCGCAAATTTCACCGCGGGTTCCTTGATTTAAAAATTTTTCCGGCAAAGCATTGACCGCAGTTTTATTAAATCCACGTTTTAACAATTCATATTCAAGCTCTTCACTCACACCGCCGCGGCATATTCCGTCTTCAACAAATATAACCGCATCTCGATTTTTTGCATATTCAAAAAGATGATTTATATCAACCTTATTTAAAAATCTCAGTGAATAAATATCAGCCTCAATGTTTTCAATCATAAGATTGCGGCTCGCCTGAATCACTTCCGAAAGCATGCTTCCTGTAGAAACAAAAAGAACGGATTTTGACTTTTTATTTTTTTGAACTGAAACAGCTTCCAATTCATTTTCATCAAATTTCAGGCTCAAAGCAGGCGCAAATTCTTCACATTTTACGTAAATGCCCTTTCCTTCTTCGATTTTTTGAGAAAAACATTTCAGTTCTGTAGGACAAGTTGATTTTGGATAACGAAGCACGACAGGTCCGTTTTGAGAAAGCGCCCATTCAAGACTGAGCTTAAAATCAACAGCGGTCGCAGGAGAAAGAATTTTTAAATTTGGAACAGTCCTCAAAAGCGCAATGTCAAACATGCCCTGGTGAGTTTCGCCATCGCTCGGAACAAGTCCTGCCCTGTCCAAACAAAAAACTACCGGAAATTCCGGCAATGCAACATCATGAATAATCTGATCAACTGCCCGCTGCATAAATGTTGAATAGATTGCAACCACAGGTTTTAGTCCGCCAGCCGCAAGTCCAGAAGCAAAAGTTACCGCATGCTCTTCAGCGATTCCAACATCAAAAAATCTTTCAGGAAAATGCCTTGCAAAAGCATCAAGACCAGTTCCTTTTGCCATCGCCGCCGTAATTGCAGTAATTTTTTTATCTTTTTCCGCAAGCTCAAGCAAAGTCTGGCTAAAACATTCGGTAAAGCTCATCGTATCAAAATGCTCAACTTTTCCGTCAGAAATTAAAAACGGTCCAATTCCATGAAAAGCCGCCGGATCATTCTCAGCAGGAGAATACCCTTTTCCTTTTTTTGTAACTACGTGAACCACGACCGGTCCTTGAAGTTTTTTTACGTCCTTAAAAACATTTTCAAGCTCACCGATATTATGTCCGTCCAAAGGTCCGACGTATTCAAAACCTAAATCTGTAAAAAAATTATTGCTTAAAAAAAGAGCCTTTAGCGAACGCTTAAATCTGTAGACAAATTTTCCGATATGCCTGTTTGAATTTGGAATTTTTGAAAGCGCGAGATCAATTTTGTGGCGAATATTCTGATAAAAACCAGACATTGTAAGCTTAGAAAGATATTTTGAGACAGCTCCAGTATTCTCGCTGATTGACATTTTGTTGTCGTTCAAAACAACTATAAGATTTTTTCCAAGCTGGCCTGCATGGTTCATAGCCTCAAGCGCAAGTCCGCCGGTCAAAGAGCCATCTCCGATTACAGCGACAACCTTTCCGTTTTTTTTCTGTAAATCCCAGGCGGTCAAAAGCCCAAGCCCCTGAGAAATCGAAGTCGAAGCGTGACCGTTGTCAAAAAAATCATGCTTGCTTTCAGTTCTTCTGGTAAAACCAGAAAGTCCATTTTTTTGCCTTATAGTTGAAAAATCCGAAAAACGGCCAGTGAGCATTTTGTGCGCATAGCACTGATGGCTTACATCAAAAATTATTGCATCTTCCGGTGAATTAAAAACCCTGTGAAGCGCAATCGTAAGCTCGACAACACCAAGGTTTGAAGCAAGATGTCCGCCGTTTTTTCCGACTACTTCAATAATTTTTTTTCTAATTTCTTCTGAAAGTTTCGGAAGCTGGTCTTCCGGGATTTTTTTTAAATCATCAGGCGAATTTATTTTGGAAAGCAACATAACAATCTTCTATTATTTTTATTGTAAGACAAAAAACTGATTTTTACAATTTTGAAGAAAAAAAAGACCGCGAAGTAAAAAACTACCGCGGTCTATTCTACGGGCATATATCAAAACACCAAAAAAGATGTTACTTGCTCTTATGCCGATTGCGTCTAAGCATCTTCTTGCGCTTATGTGTAGCCATCTTCTGGCGCTTTCTTTTTTTACCACAAGGCATTATGGGCACTCCTTAATCAAATTAGTATACTAATTATCATCAATTTAAAGTCTTTCGTCAAGAGATTAAATCCGATGTAAATTACTTTTGTTCAATTCTTTTGTATTGAATAGTGTTGTTAAAAATCTGCTTTGCTGCAAGAGATACAACCTTGCCGTCATTACGGTCAATTTCGGCATCTTTCATCATTGCCAGCTGATAAGCCCGGCGACTTGCTGCGACAGTAATCTCATAAACGTTTCCTGAAAATTTTACAAGCTGTTCCAAAGGAAAAATCATTACACTATCCCCCAAGTTAATATGAATACTCGATTATATTATAATCTAAAAATGCTGTCTAGTATTTATTAAATCAGTTTTTCAAATTATAATAAATTTATGCGCAGTTCATCTACTTTTGCAACAATTCTTGCTCTCAAACAGTCTGGAGAAAACAACCGTTCTGTAACGCTTCTTACTCCTCAAGACGGAATTGTTTACGCAACTCTTTATGGCGGACCAAAAAGCAAATTTCGTTCGCTTGTAAGCCCGTTTAACTGCGGAACTGCGTATCTTTACAAAGACGAAACAAAAAATTCCTGCAAAATAACCGATTTTGACGTAAAATCCTACCATCCGTCGTTTAGAGAAAATCTTTTTAAAACCTATGCGGCAAGCTTTGCTTCGGAAATCATAATAAAGTCGCGCTGCGCAGGAAGCCCGGAACAGGCATTCTGCCTTCTTAACGGACTTTTGGACGGAATGGAACAGAGCACAGAAAACAACAGCCGGCTCGGTCTTATCCGTTTTTTGTGGCGTTACATAGGAATTTTGGGAATGAGGCCGGACACGCAATTCTGCCGCCAATGCGGAAAATCTTTTTTAGCCGGCAAAATTGACCAAAACGCGCAAACTTACTGCGGAATGTACAGCGAACGCGAAAACGGATTTGTGTGCAACGACTGCCTTTCAAACGCTCAGACAGAAAATCGAAACAGTTTTTTTCTTTCCAAAACTTCGCTAACATATCTTCAGGCAGTTTCAGTTCTAAAACCAAAAGACGTCCGCAAAATAATAATTGATGAAAAAACAATGATTGAATTAAAAGACTTTTGCTATTTTTTAATTCAAAATGTATGCGGAACAAAATTCCTTTCGCTTGAATCAGGAATTGCTATTCTTTAAGTAAAAAAAAATAAAAACAGGATATAAAAAATGAAAAAATGGATAAAAAAACCGGTTCTAAAAGAATCAGTAAAAGAAATGACACAAAAATACGGAATTGACGCAATCACCGCTTCAATTCTGATTCGCCGTGGAATTACAAAAAGCAGCGACATACTTTATTTTTTGGAAGATGACAAAAGATTTTTGCACAATCCGTTTGAATTTTCTGCAATGGAAGACGCTGTTGACAGAATTCTTCAGGCTCAGGAGGAAGGAGAAATCGTACTGATTTTTGGAGACCGCGATGTAGACGGAATTTCAAGCACTACAATTTTATACGAACAGCTCAAGTCTATGGGAATCGAAGTTGAATGGAAGCTTCCGGGCGGAAATGACGGTTACGGACTTTCTATCGAAGCCGTAGACGAATTTTACAAAAAAAACGGAACACTCATCATTACGGTTGACTGCGGAATTTCAAACAACGCAGAAATCGCACATGCGGCAGAACTCGGAATTGACACAATAGTTCTTGACCACCACAACCCTCCAGAACAGCTTCCAAGCCCGGCAATAATCATTGACCAAAAATGCGAAGATTCACAATATCCTTTCCACGATATTTCTGGAGCAGCAATCGCCTGCAAAACCGCCGCGGCCCTCCGATTTGCAAAATCTGAGCTTTACAAACAGGAAATTTGCCTGCTTGCAGCGCGAAAAGAAAACGAAACAAATGTAATCGAATGCATGAAAGTCCGGAACCTCGTAAAACAGGAAATTTTAGTTCAAAAAATAGCTCCATTGAGCGTGCCTTTTTCAAAGACAAAATTTCTCTCTTTTTTGACAGGACAGCAAATTTTTGTATGGAACAAAAACGAAACCATGAAAATTTTGAATGAAACGTTCGGCTCTGCAATCGAATTCAACGTTCTCGATCTCAGAAATGAAATTTCAAAAATATTTCCTCAGTTTTCAGAAAAAAGCCTTTTAGATTTAAAAAAAGCGTCAATTCTCGCAAAATACAACGAAACTGACGGAACCCAAATTGAAACCTTTTTCAACATTTTTGTAACCTACATCAATACTGTAACTGCAAAACAATTTCCAAAAGACAGCATTCAGGAAGAAAAAGACCTTCAGCTCGCCGCGCTAGCCGCGCTTGCAGACATAATGCCTCTCAAAGATGAAAACCGCATAATTGTAAGACAGGGATTAAAATCAATAAACTCAGGAAACGCGCGCCCAGGCTTAATCGAGCTTCTCTCAAAACTAAAGCTTTTGGGCACTACGGTAACAAGCACAAAACTAAGCTGGAATGTAGTTCCTGTTTTAAATGCCACAGGCCGCCTTGGGCAGCCGGAGCTTGGAATGGAACTTTTTCTTGAAGAGGATCCGTACAAGAGAGACAGGCTTGCTGACGAAATACTCGAAATGAACGGCAAACGAAAAGAACTCGGTCAAAAAGCCTGGGAAATCGCCTCAAAAACAGCAGAAGAAAGCATAAAACACTACAACGGAAAACTCTGCGTAATAATCGACAAAGAAATAAACCGCGGAGTTTCAGGAATTCTTGCAGGAAGGCTTACATCAACATATAAAATTCCGTCAATGGCAGTCACAGTTGTCGATGGAATTGCAATCGGCTCAATGCGCAGCTGCCGTGGATTTTTACTTCCGCCTTTCCTTGACAAAATGTCCGATATTTTTATAAATCACGGTGGACACAACCTTGCGGCAGGATTCAGTTTTGAAGAATCAAAAATGGAAGAATTCAAAAAACGCCTTGAACTTCTCTGCAAAGAAATTGAACTGAACAACGAAGAAGAAAGTGAAAACATCGAAATCGATGCCGAACTTCCTCCTCAATATCTAAAACCGGAAATTCTAAATATAATCGACCGTTTTGAGCCTTACGGCGAAGAAAATCCAGAACTCACATTTTTGAGCCAGGGAATGAAAATTCAAGACGGAATTCTCATGGGAAAACCAGATCCAGTTCACCTAAAATTGCTTCTTGACGCTGGAGAAACAAAGTGGCCGGCAATATTCTTTGGCGAAGGAGGACGGCTCCACAGAGACTTTGACAAGGGAGATTCGATAAATATTTTGTATCAAGTTCAGCGCAACGTCTTTAACGGAAATGTAACTCCGCAGATTATTTTGTCCGAAGCGCAGCTGACAGATAAGTAAAATCCGGCTTGATTTTAAGAATTTGAAATCGCTTCGCAGGCAGCGCTACTTTAAGAGAGCAAGAAACTGCTCTTCTGTAATTACCGGAATTCCTAGTTTTGCGGCCTTTACATTTTTTGAAGAACCGCTTGCTGTGTCATTTGTCACAAGATAAGAAAGGTCTTTTGTGACAGACGATTTGCATGTTCCGCCGTTTTCCTTTACGAGGGATTCGGCGTCCAGCCTTTTCATCGTCTCAAGTTCACCAGTAAAACAGAAAGACTTACCTGCAAAAACACCAGAAGCGCTTCCTTCTTCAACTTGAATGTAGTTTTTTGAGAGAAAAACAAGTTCGTCTTTGTTTTCTTCAAGGCCTTCAAAAAAGTTTCTGGCAGAAATTTCTGCAAATCCATAGACTTTTGAAAAATCTTCAGCTTTTGCCTCAAGCATTTTTTCCAAAGTGTTAAATCCGCTGTCAACAAGCTTTTGAATCATAGTTTCGCCCATGTCTTCAATATCAAAGCCAGCGATAAAGGCGGCTAATTTTGCCTTTCTGTGGGACTGAATTGAATCATAAACTTTCTGCGCTCCAAGGCTTTCTTTTTCTTTTTGACGGCTTTCTGCATTCAAAAAATACGGTGTCAGCTCTTCGACCGTAAGAGTATACAAATCGCTAATCGAACGCACCCTGGAAGAATTAAAAAGAGATCTTATCAAAGTTTCGCCAAGGTCGCGAATGTCAATCACACTGACCCATTTTAGAAGCTGATGCAAAATTCTTTTTTCGCAGTTTTTATTCGGACAAAAAAGCCTTGTTCCCTCGTCCGTAAGTTTTGAACCGCAGCAGGAACATTTTTCGGGAATTTGAATTTCCGAAAAGCTCTGTCCTTTTTCGGCAGGAACGACGCTTTCGATTTTTGGAATTATTTCTCCTCTCTTTACCACGACGATTTTGCTTCCGATTTTTACGCCAAGTCTTCGCATTGTTTCGGGATTTGAAAGAGACGCCCTCTGCACTGTAGTTCCATTCAGCTGAACTTCGTCAAAAACAGCCACAGGAGTATAAGTTGCTCCAGATTCACTCCATTCGACATTGCGCAAAACCGACACAGCTTCTTCCAGGCTGAATTTAAATGCAATCTGTCTGTCCGGGCGCGCACGGCTTGCGTCTGCATGGTTTATTGTCCGCTCTTTTACAACAAGTCCGTCTATGTCGTATTCAAGATTTTTTCGCTCTTCCATAACTGAGGCACGGTATTCGATCACTTCATCTGCTGAATGGCAAATTTTTAGAGGAACAACATTAAATCCGCAATTTTTAAGCCAGACAATTTTTTCTTCCTCATCTTTAAAAGGCTGGTTTCCATCCGAAGCCCAGGCATCGTAAGCAATGAGTTTTAGATTTTCGCTTCCAAGACCGTCCTTTCTTTTCATAAGACCATTGGCGGCATTCCGGCAATTCGCCTTATCTGCATACAAACTGTCATGAACAGAATGCGTCATTATAACTTCGCCACGCACGCCGCCCGTATAATCAAGAATTTTTCCGTTAAAAGAGCAAAGGGCCGATGGAACTCCGTGCATTTTTTTTGCATTAAGAGTAATGTCATCGCCAACAGTTCCGTCTCCGCGAGTTACAGCTGCTTTTAAAATTCCATGCTCAAACTGAAGCTCAAGGCTTGCGCCGTCAAGCTTGTATTCAACAAGATATTCTGAATACGAATGATTTTTTGTCCATGTTAAAAACTGCTGAGGATCGGCGGCTTTTTCCTGGCTTCCCATAGGCATAATATGGCGTACTTTTGCAAAATTTCCGCTGTCCGCTCCAACTTTTTGCAGAACAGGATTTTTCGGATCCAAAAGTTTTAATTCGTCCCAGAGTTTATCAAATTCAAAATCCGAAATTTCAGCTTCACCGTTGTAATAAGAAGCCTGATATCTTTTTATTAAACTAACTAATTCTGAAATTCTTGCGCTTTGACCTATGTCAAAAAGATCTCCCATAAAATCCCCTCTTTTTTAAGGCTGACGCTCTCACAATTTTGGGCAAACTACTGCTTTATAAACATCATCTCGTTAATTACACGGTTTGCATCAATCCCTTTTTGCTCAAAACGAGTCTCAGGCCGCCACTGCTGATGAGGAGCGTAACCTTCATATTTGTTTTTAAGGCCGGGAGTTTTTTCAAGTTGCTCAAGGCCAAATTCCGCGTAAGGAAGCCAGTCCGTAACAAAATACAGATAGCCGTCTTTTTTTAAGCGCGAAGCAATCAAGTCCGTTCTCGGCCTCTGAATCAAGCGTCTTTTTTCATGGCGCTTTTTCTGCCACGGATCTGGAAAGAAAATATGAAAAGCATCGACGCTTTCAGGAGCAATCATGTTTTCCAAAACTTCCATTGCATCGTGTTCAATTATGCGGATATTTTTTAAATTCCGTGTTCTGATTTCTCCAAGAAGTTTTCCAACTCCAGGCTTATGAACTTCAAGACCGAGATAGTTTATATCAGGATTATTTTCTGCAATTATTGCAGTAGCTTTTCCCATTCCAAAGCCGATTTCGATTACGAGCGGATTTTTATTTCCAAAAATTTTCCCAAAATCTAAAATTTCTTCTCTATATTGCACTCCAAAAAGTGGCAAAAGCTGGGCATAATCTTTTTTTTCACAAGCTGTAAAATGACCGGCGCGAATTGCAAAAGTGCGGATTGTGCGCTTCATCGACTCTTCGGCAGAAAGCGAGCATTTTTTATTTTCTGTTTCTGCAATTTCATTCATAAATCAAATCCTTTTTTATTTTTCAATTAAATTTTCAAGAGGAAGTTTTATAACGACAGTTCCAGAAGCATCCGTCAAAATCCGTCTTTTAAAAAAAGCCCGGCTGTATTCTTTTAAAATATCAGAATTTTTCTTCCAGGCTCTTTTTGCAGTTCCATAAAAAAGCATATTCATGTTTTTGTCAAAAAGAATGACAACTTCGCTTAAATTTATGCCGGTGGCCTTGCGGACATTTTCTGGTTTTGACTTAAGGATTTCTTCGTTATATTTTATAAAAAACTTTTCTTCAGATTCGTTTCCAGCGGCATCTGCATACAAAACTTCATATTCACCGTTTTTTATAGCCTTGCCTTCTGCAGCGCGCAAAGACGGATAACCAATCCAGTTTTTGTTCTGGCTTTCAAAAATCACTGGAGAATAAACATTCCAGCTGTAATTTTCCTCAATTTTTGTAATTTTAAGAAAATCCGCCCTCTGAGCCTCGTATTCGCCCTGAACAAAGACTGAAAGACTTGTTTCTGGAAGCGACTTTTCATCTTTGTAATCAAAAACAACGCTCGCATTTACAGAAAGGATATTTGCCGACGATTCGGAACATGACAAAAAAAGAAAAACTGCCAAAATCAGACACAACGAGAGACAAAAAGACAGGATTCTTATTTTTAAATTCCGATGGCTTTTCATTTGACCTAAAAATTAAAAATAAGGTTTATGACCGTCAAATCGCTTGAAGAGAACTGATTTACGATTGATTCAAACTTTACATTCACTTTTTTGCAGGCGTCATCAAGGTAAGAAAGGTAATAAAGCCCCAAATCTGTGCTTTCCTGCCCTTCAGGCAATTCCCTGTAAAAGTCAATCAACGATTTTTTATTAGTGTCGGCAGAAGCCTTTGACTCGATATTTTCCTTTACTTCCTGAAACTCATCGTCCTTATTGTAAAGGGTTATCTGAAGTCTTCCTTGTTTTCCGATTGCAGACGAACCGCCGCCGAGCTTCCAAGAAATAAAAACCTGTTCATGATTGCGCTTTAATTCGGCAACGATTTTTTCACGCTGCTCAGGATCGTAAATAAGCGCATCAACATCTTCAATTCCTGCAAACATACGCTTCGCTTCCTTACGCATATTTGTATTTTCACTGTTGAGGGCAAGTTCCATTACGAGAATTGAAATATATTCGGCAACACGGCTCTTTTCCATATAAACCTGAAGAAGATGGCGAATTGCGATATTGATCTGAGAAAAACCTTCTGTGCGGTAGAATTTTGTAATTATGTACCAGTTCATCAAAGAAAGACGGTTCAAAAACTTTTCGGTCATAAGAAGATAGATATTTTTTTCTTCGAGAGAATAGTCTTTGTTTTCCATCAAAGATTTCCAGACTGGATCCAAAATTTCCTTTTTTGCAAGCTGAACAGTCGCTTTTTGAGAAGCAAGTATCTGTCTGAGCTGGTTTTCGGACATTTTTGTGCGTTCATCAATCAACTGAGTGGGATTTTTACGGTTGTGTTTTTGAACGGCATCAGTTTGAATAAAATCCGCAAAAAGCTGGCGGTCAAACTGTTTGTAAAGAAGCGAATAAACCACAACTTTTGAAAGATCCATAACTTCTTGACGAACTGAAACAAATTCCGACATGGAAATTTCAATTTTTGAAATGTAATTCACCAAAATCATATTTTGCAACGACTGAGGTGAAAATGGATTCAGCGAAATTCCATATTCTTCAATATTGTCAGCAAGCCTGAAACGCAAAAGTTTAATTTTATTACTGATAAAATGTGATGCTCCCTCTTCTGTCAAAATGACTTTGAGCGGTAGATTAAGTGAAAATTTTTTTTCAGCAGACATCTTTTCTCCAACTAACGTTTCTAATTATACTGCAAGGGGCTTGCATTGTAAACCTTCAAATTATATTCTGTTAGAATGAGTTTTAGAGTTCTGCGGAAGTTTTTAATTTCTTTACTGCTATTGAATTACATCATTTTTTATCCGCAGGCGAAAAGCGCCGAAAAACATTTTCTAAAAGGAGCGGAACTTTCTCTTTACACAGAACAACTGCTTGAAAAATCCGATTTTTCTTTTCATAGACTTGAGCTTGCCCCGACAGGAAACGATGTTTTTCCGTTCAATGTAAACATTCGCCTTGAACCTTCTTTGCCGGCTGCTTCGGCAAAAACAATGCTGGTTCTTATTTCCCAGGAAGATTTTTTTGAATATCCGGACGAAATTTTGTCTCTTGTCGAAAAAACTAAAAAAATGAAAAGGGCTTTTCCAGTTGAATTCGTTTTTACAGCCCTTGATGACAGAAATAGTCTTTTTCCGGAATATAAGTTTTTTTTACAAGGAACTGAAAATTTTGCAGGAAATTTAGACGACGGCTCAGAATATTTTGCCGTCTTGATTAACTTTTCAAAGAACACAAAAGCAAAAGCTGAAATTTTTACAACTGGCGGAAAAAGTTCAACTCCAATGTGGCTTGCAAAGGAAACTGTCGATTCTTTTTTGAGCAAAAACATTCCCTTTTCAGTTCCGCAAAAACTGCTTTCAATTTACAGGGCAGGTCTTCTTTTTGGCGATGAACAGATGGCGGCTTTTTTTAAGGAAGGAGTTCCATGCATAAAATTGCAATTTTCTAAGGTTGAACAGATTTCTGCCCTTGAAAATTTTATTCAAAATCATATTCCTTTTCAAAACGAAAAAAATGATGTTCATTATTCATTTATCACTTTGGCAAACCACACTTTTTGGATAAACGAATTTAAAAATATACTTTCTGTCGAGATTTTCGGAATTCTTGTAATTCTTTTTTTGGTCTGCTTTACCTTTACTGGAAAAAATCGGCTTCAGTCAAAGAAAGATTTTTCAAGATATTGGCTTTTTATTCCTGCAATGCTGTGCGCAAGTGTTTTTTCGCTTTATGCTGGACAATTCTGCTGTAAAAATCTGGCTTTTATTTCCCAAGCGAATCCCGTAATTCAATTTGCGGCAAAACTTTTTATTTCCGTAATTGTAATTTCCGTATTTTTTCTGTTTCAGTCACATTTAAAGCTTCCTGGCACATCGTTCATCTACGGTTTTATGATTATTCTTGTTTCGGCTGCAAATATTTTTCTTTTCAGCATGGCGGACATTACGGTTTTTTGGGTTTTCGCCCTTGAATATTTTATAATTTACTTTACGCGGAATTCTTCAAAATTGCTTTCGCTTATAATTACGTTTTCGCTTATGCTTCTGCCTTTTTTGTCTTATGTTGCAGTTTACTTTGCAAACGTAAACGCCCCGGACATTAAAATTTTAATTTCGAGCGGAAAACAGGTAAACATCATGCTCAGCCTTATTCTTTTTCCGTTCCAGATTATCTGGCTAAAAATTCTTGTGCGCCTTCGCGTCATCAACAAGGACAAATCTCTCAGCCTAAAAAAAATTGCAGGTTTTACCTTTATCTCTGCTGCAATAATTGCCGCCGTCATAACGATTTTTGCTTTTTTAACAACAAAATTTGTTTACAACAAAAAACACAGCTTTGAAAATCCTCAAATTCTTGAAAATTCAACAGAAAAAAATCTTTTTTGTAAAATTTTTAACGATGATTCTTCAATGCTCCGCTCAAGCCGGTTAAAAATAAAATCAAAAAAGCAGGCAGTCCGATGCTCAGTAAACATTTCGAGCGAGCAAAATACGCCGGTTTTAGATTCAAATTACAGTTATCTGGCTTTAAATAATTCAAAAACCGTGGATTTTAATATTCCTGACTTTCCGCCGCAAAATTTTGAAATTGAGTTTTCAACGGAAAAAAACACTTCAAAAATCGTCACGATAACTTCTTTTTACGCAACAGAAAATCAAAATGAATTTGAAAAAGAAACCGTTTCTATTTTTGTTTCCGGGGATAAGTCAAAGTGAAAAATTTTTTCATCCATGCAGATTTAGACGCGTTTTTTGCCTCTGTTGAAATTCTTGACCATCCAGAATGGAAAAATCTTCCTGTAATTGTCGGTGGAAAACCGGAAGACCGCAGGGCTGTTGTTTCGACAGCCTCATACGAAGCCAGAAAATACGGCGTTCATTCGGCAATGCCAACCGCAATAGCGGCAAGACTGTGTCCAAACGGGATTTTTGTTCATCCGAGAATGAAGCGCTATCTTGAGATGTCTGGAAAAATTATGGAAATTTTTTCGCGATATTCTCCTGACGTACAGCAGATTTCAATCGACGAGGCCTTTATCGACCTTACAGGAACAGAAAAGCTTTTTGGACCTCCAGACGAAACGGCAAAAAAAATAAAGGCCGATGTAAAAAGAGAAACAGGACTGACAGTTTCAATCGGACTTGCGCCGACAAAATACCTTGCAAAACTCGCCTCAGAAATAAAAAAGCCGGATGGATTTTTTGAAGTAAAAGAAGGAAACGAAGAAAATTTTATGCTTTCGCTTCCACTAAAAAAAATCTGGGGAATAGGAGATAAAACACTCGCCCTGCTAAACAGAAACGGAATAAACACAACAAAAGACCTTCATTCAAAGCCTAAAAATCTTCTTGCGGCACTTTTTGGACAGGTGACAGGAACTTTTTTATACGATGCCGTCCGCGGTCAGGAAAAAGAAACATTCAATCAAACTCCAAAAACCCACGCAATCAGCGCAGAAAACACTTATCCTTTTGACCTGACATCAAAAGAAGCAATCGAAACCGCCCTTCTCGAATTAAGTTACACGGTAATATGGCGGATGCGAAAAGAAAATTTGAGAAGCTGGACGATCGGCCTAAAAATCCGCTACGAAAATTTTACAACGACAACAGCTCAGGAAACTTCGACCAGAGAAATAGGCAGCATTGACGACCTTTTTGAACGTGCAAAAAAACTTTTTGACAAAAAAGCGGACACTTCAAAAGGAATAAGGCTTTTGGGACTTGCCTTGCAAAACACAGAAAGCGCCTCAAATCCGCATCAGGTGGAACTTTTTAATTTTGATGAAGAAAAAAAACGGAAGGTTGAAGAAGCAGTTTTAAAAGCAGAAAAAAAAATACCGGGAATAAAAATTACAAAGGCAAGGCTTTTGGGAAAAGATTCGTTAAAAAGCATTGTTTTTTTTGTCATTCCGTCAATGTTTTTTATATTTTCCGCGCAAAAAACATTTTCTTCGCCATTAGTTTCTACTCAAACCGAAAGAAATGCAGACGGAGCAGGTTCAATTGTTTTTAATTCGACTTTGCTTCCGCCTCAAACCGATGAATCTGACGAAATTCCGCTTAAAGAAAAAAAAAGCCTTTTTAACTATTCAATTTTTGACAAAAATGTCGATTTTTTTGCCGAAGGCTACTGGAAATCCCTCGTAAACGGAGGATTTTCTTCAAGTTTCGGGTTCGGCTCAACGCCGGCGCTTTCGCTCAGCACTCCAGTTATTTTATCAGAAGTCAATCTTAGCCTGTTTTTTTTGCTTGAAAAACACTGGTACTTTGAAGCTGGTTTTGCAGATCATTTTGACAAAAACACGGTTGCGGCAGGATATTACGGAGACGGAATTTTAAAAAGCGCAAGGATTGCAAACCGCGGAATTGTTTTTGAATCCGGCTATTCAATTGACGATTTAAACCGAAATCCTGGAGGCGGCGAAAATCTTGCTCCAGGAATTTCTGCTCATTTTGAAACACAAACTTTAAGCGCAGATGCAATTTTTAGGTACGACTCTCTCGAAGCAAAATCCAAGACCTGGTACGGGAAAAACAGCGTTTCTGAGCAAAAAATAGAACTTTCTGCATACGAAACAGGTTTTCAATTCGTGCTTCCTTCAAAACAAGCCGTTCTTGCCGTTAAGTCGGTTTTTGTAGAAAATTCGGACGGAAATTACAAAGACGAAAACGGCCGGACATTCAAAAAATTAAATTCATCGCAATTCCTTTTGAGCGCTTCAAATTATTCAATTTTTCTTTCAAAGGAAGCAAATGCTTCTAAAACTTCTGGAATTTTGCCAGCTGTCGCAGTTGAATACGACTCTTCCTACCCGCCTTCAGTTGCGCGTTCCGAGCTTGGAACTTATAGAGAAGCAGAAGAAAAAAATGGCAGCGGTTTTTTAGGCGAAGTTCAAGAAGTTTTTTCAAAAAACTTAAAAAACTATTCGCTTTCGCTAACCGGAAAAATTGACGGAAACGAGGTTTTTTATATTCAATATCCAAAGAAATTTTCACCATACGCTGTCTGCTACCGTTACGACGCAGGACTTTTATCTTCCGGAGAAGCAGCAGTTTGCTCCGGCACAACCTCAGTTCAAAATGAAAATTTTTTTGTTACCCTAGGCGAAAACGATTTTTCGGACGTTCTGACAGATTTTTTTAATTCACCGCACATTTATGCCGATGTTTTTTTTAAAAATTCCAATTCTCCTCTTTCGGCAGAATACAGATTTCCTTTTTGCACGGAAGCTGAGGAAATTTATCTTGGGCTAAAAACTTCTTCAGATTTAAAAGTTTGCGTACGAAGTTTTACGCCTGTAAACCGCTTTGAAATCGGCACGAATGCAACAGGCGGAACAGTCCTTGTTTACAAAAACGGAATTCAGGATGCGAGCGCAGCTTACGACAAGGAATCTGGCTGCATAACGCTCTCAACTTCGGTTTCGGCTTCCGATAAAATAACGGCTCAATGGTACGAAGACTGTTCAGATTCGTCTTCCAGGGCAATTACGGCGGCAGGCGGAATAAAAAAACAGTTCACAAAAAACCTTAGCGGAGATTTTGCTTTTGCAGGAAGCTGGGCTCTTCCAAGCACAGACAGCGAAAAAAATCACACAACCTTAACAACTTCTTCTCCAGGACATGCAGTTTTAGCAACAGGCCTTGAATATTCGGCCGAAAATTTTAAATTCAAGAATACAGGAGCCGTAAGCCTCGAAAGCTCAAATACGACCGGAAAATGCCTGATTTCTGGAATGGACGAAGAAAAAACAGAAACCTTTTATCTTGCAAAAGACGCCGCGGCCACCATTCCAGACGACATTCTGCCGTTTTTAAACTCACGGCCAGGCGAAAGTGAACGGAAGATTGAACTAAAAGGCTCTAAAAACGGTTCAGTCAAAGCAAAAAACGGACAATCTGATTCCTCGATTACAGGTTATTCGGCAAGTTTTGAATGGGATTTTTCCAATTTTTCCGAAAATGCGGCAGAAACATCACCTTTTTGGGCAGGAACTTCACTTAAATTTCCGGCACTTTCCGGAATTTTGCCTTCCTGCAGCGAATTCTCGCTCGCCTTAAAAATTGATGAAAATTCCGACTTTTTTAGTCTTTCGGATTTTGAGCTTTACCTTCAGCTCGGTGTAAATGCCGATGAAGAACTGAGCTTTGAAGACAAAAACCAAATTCCCACCTGGAAAATCGGAAGCTCGGAAGGACAATGCGACTCAGACGTTAAACTTGCGTTCAATAAAGAAAAAAAAGGCGAATGGCAGACTGTTACAGTAAAAATTTCGGACGAAGAAAAATCTCTTCTTGCGACAGACTGCGACGGAAGGCTCATTCTCACTTCAAAATCAAAAAAAATTGGAAGAATTTTTGCAGGACCTTACGAAGCAAAGGAATCGGGATTTTTTGTAAGCACAGAAAACGGTTCAGATTATGAAGTTTTTACTGCACGCGAAAAAGCCGGAAGCTCAAACTACATGACTTTTTTTGAATTCAAAAATTCTTCGGAAGAAATTTTTACGCTCACAAGATATTTTGGCGAAATCAACCTCGACGGCTACAAGTTTTTAAGGCTGAATACAAAATTCTCCTCAAAAAATTTGACTTGTGACGACGAAACTTTTTTAATTTTATCATTTGACCGGCCTCAAAGCGACGGAAGTTTTAAAACCGCTGTAAAAATAAAACTGAGCGCAGAAGAGCTTATAAAACTTTCTCAGACACAAAAATTCTCAGACATAAAAATAAATCTTTCCGACAAAAAATCAAATTACGGCTCAGTCGAAAAAATCGACATTTCTGTCGTTCCAACTAGATTCTGCGCCGAATTTCATTCAGTCTCGCAGACACAGACAGAGCTCGCCTTTGACAGTTTTATGCTTACGGACAGCTCGCCTTATTTTCTTCTTCAAGATATTGTAAAAACTTCATGGCAAAAAAACGGCGAAATTATAAAAATAAAAGATTATGCAATTCTCAAAGACGCAAGTTTTCAAGCTGACGGAAGAACCAGTTCTCAGATAAGCACTGGCAATTTAGAAAACGGAAATCACTTTTCCGGAAGCGCAAAAACAAGCTTTACTTTTTCAGAAATTTATTTTTCGCTTGATGCCGGACGCTCCTTGGATTCGTCAATGCCGCTGTCTTCGGCTTCGCACACAGTCAAAAACACAAGACCTTTTTTTAAAATTTTAAATATTGAAGAAAATTATTCTTTTAACCACGATGACGAAAGCCTCAAAAAATCCAATTCGCTTTTAGCCGACTTTTCACCGCTCAGTTTGCCAATTGTTTTTTCAGCAGACGCCGCCGCAGATTCAGATATTTGGGCGCAAAACCAGAATATTTCTGCAAAAATTCACTTAAAAACCCGGCCTTTTGTTTTTGAAATGCACTCTGGCGCAAAACAAAAAATAATTTCCACAGATTCCGGAGAAACAAAATATTACGATACAAAAAATTATTTCGATTCCTGGAATAAAATCAATTCGCTTGAATTTAGCCCAGGAAAACTGGAAGCCGCAAAAAGAAATGTTTTTGCAAAGGCGAATTTAAAATTCAACCTGGAAAAAAATAGTTTTTCTCCCGAATACAATTTTTCTTCCGAAGAAAGCTTCAAAAATTCGGCATATATAACTTATTCAGACAAGACAAGCCAGACTTTTTCCGTTCCTTTTTCCATAAAAAAGAATAATTTTTCTTTCAGCTGGAAAAAATCCACTGGCGGAACACAAAAAAACGGCAAAACTGAAAACTATTCGGACGATTTTGAACATCTTGCGTCTACTCTGAACAAAAAAATCTGGTACTTTAAGGCGCTTCCGTTTTATGACATTTTCAGCAGCTCAATAAAGAATGAAGTTTTAAAAGATCCGATGATGAATGAAGACTCGGCCGAAAGCATCTACTATTCTTCGCTTTATTCCGCCGGATGGAAAAGAAATTTCTTTGGAAATTCAAAAGACTTTTTTTTGCCTCAAAATGCCTCGGTTTCTTTTGAACGCGACATAAAAACTTCATCTTCGGTAACCGACGTATGCCAGTTAAAAGGAATTTTAGTTTTTAGCGCGCTGAATGTCTTTGGAAAAAACAGTGCAATTCACCTTACGGACCTTTTTGAACAAGATGAATACCTTACGTCTTTTTCGATTACCTTAAAAACTCCCGGCCAGAATTTTTCATCTTCGAAGGCAGTAATTTCGTTTTACCAGCAGGATATTTTTTACATAAAGAAAGACGAGACATTAAAGGCTGGATTTGAATTTTCTTTTGAAGACAAAAACAATCTTTCCGCAAAGTCTACTTTTGTCTGGAAAAGACCTGGCGAATCTTCTTTTATTGAAAAATTTTTCGTTTATTTTTTTAGGCGGTTTGAACTTTTTTCCGCACAAAAAACGCAAAATCAGACAAAAATAAACCGTTCTGACAGCCTGAATGCTGTTTTTTCGAGAGAAAGCTCTTCTTCACTAACAGGAACAAAAGCCTCCGAGCATAATTTTTTTGAATATCTTCATGAACTGGACATTCAACTGAATAAATTCGTCTGCATAAACAGTTCGCTCGGCTTAAGCTACAGCTGCTATTGGGACAAAAACGCAAGTCTTTCGGCAAACGCCCAAATCGGAGCAACAATAAAATTCTAAGTTTTTATTGTTTTTATTGTTTTTATTGTTTTTATTGAAGCGGAGCAAAATATCCGCTGTCATCACGGCCAGAACGGTTCATCAAATACGCTTCAACTTCGACAGGAAGATATTTTTCGCCAAACTGGGTTGATTGCGATGAAGTAAACGACAAAACGTAAATTCCGCACGGAGCATCAATAACATCTTTTACGACATTTTTTAAGCCTTCCGTCCGGTAAACATAATATTCATTTCCTGCTGTATGCTCGCAAATATATGCAAGTTCAGGAGCCACGCTAGTTTTTGCAACAAGAACTGACGAAAGAATAATTGAATTGTTGTTTAAATATGCGGTCAAATCCGTAAGTCCGTATCTGTTAAATGAATTCTCGCTTAATTTTCCTGCTCCGATTAAAACAACCGCTCTCTTTTTTTCGCCGGAAATTAAACCGTTCGCAGCAAGCCTGATTGCCAAATCGACAGTACATTTTTCTGACAGAGGATTTTTCATCGACTGAAGACTAAAATTTAAGGCTTTTTCAGGAGAACCTTCATACTCAAGTACAGGAACAGCCCCGGAAGTTACAATCCTAAGAGTTCCTTTATTTGCGTGTTCATTCATAGAAGATGCAATTTCGCGGACAGCGGCCTCAATTTCTCTCGAATATTGAGCAGCTTCAAAACTTCGGTCAATTACAACCGTAATATCCGCAAAATCGTTCACATAAGAGGCGCCTTCAAAAACATAATTCTGAACTGAGCCTTTTTTTTCTGTAATCACAAAATTTTGCTCTTTAAGACCGACAACTGCTTGTCTGTGGCGGTTTTCAACCTTAACTTCAACCTTTACCTCTGGAAATTTTGAAGCGTCGACTTTTTCGATTTGAACAAAAAGTCCGCCGACAAGTTCAGACATCTTGGACATTACATAAATTTCGTTCGTGCGGTAATCCGTTGCGAGAAGATTTCCGTTTACGTCAGGAACCGCGCATGTCAAATAAGAAGGAGCATTTCCAGTGCGGACATTTTCAAAAACCGTTCCATTTTCTGTATCAACCGAATAAATTTTATTTCCGTCGCAAACAACAAGATAATTTCCCCATTTTTTCATTGATTCCGGGTGAACAAAAGTTTTTTCGAGACACAAAAGTCCCAGATAATTTCCTGCCGCATCAAAACGATAAACAGCTCCGGTTACAGCATCGGCGACAAAAACTTCATTTCCAGAGACAGCAACTCCGGACGGAGCTTTTAAACCGTCAAAACCGGAAGATTTTTCAGCTTTCTGTCCAAAAAAGAAAAGTCCGTTTCCGTCCCTGTCAAAAACATCAATCCGCGCATTTCCAAAATCTGACACGTAAATATTCCCGATTTCATCAGTTGCAAGATACTGCGGGCCGACAAAATTTCCAGTTCCAAGGCCTTTAGAACCAAAATGCTTTAAAAATCTTCCGCTTGAAGAAAAAAGACTCAGTCTGTCTCCGGCAAATTCGCTTATAAGAAGATTACCGTCATTGAGGCGAATTATGTCCATCGGTCTGTCAAAACCTGCAAAAGATCCGTTCGAGCGTTCAAAAACAAAACCGTTGATGTCCATTCTTAAAAGTTCGTTTGAACCATAAGAAACAATCCACATTGAGCCGTCAGAATTTGCAAGAATCGAAACGGGCTGGCTAAAAACCAAATTTTTTCCGTCCGGAGAATTTCCTGAATAACTTCCGCTTTCCGTGTATTTTACAGGGTCATTGTAACTGTTGTTTGAAATTCTTCTTTCACGGACAATTTCTATTTTGTTTTTAAGCAAAAGTCCGCCGTAATTATTATCGCTTGCTGTCTGCCATTGTTCAAGCGCTGTTCCTTCAAGACCTGCACGATAGTAAGCTTTTCCAAGCCATTCGAGAATTATATTTTCCGACGGAAGATAAGAAAGAGCTTTTTCAAATTCCAAGATTGCGTCATTGTAACTTCCGCGGTAATAAGCTTGAACGCCTTTTCTAAATTCCTCTTCAGCAAAACCTGCCTGAGCAGAACGCACGCCAGTTGAATTTTTTACACGGGCTTCCTCGCTCGTAAAGATATAATTCTGAGAAAATGAATTAAAACCTGCAAAAAAAAATGGCAGCAGTATCAGGGTTTTTAGTATTTTATTTTTCATTTCAGTTCACTTCCACCTGGGCGATTTTTAAATGTTCGATGATTTCTGCATTTTCCGGACGAAGGGCATAAGCCTGAAGAAGGTATTTTGCAGCATCTTTTTTTAAGCCAAGCTTGTAATAAACCCAGCCAACAGAATCAAGGCAGGCTGCGGACTGAGGCTCTTTGTCGAGTGCCTTTTTGCAATAAGACAGGGCCTTTGCAAGATCTTTTTCCAAGCAGGCAAGAACATAGCCCATTCCGTTAAGAGATGTAACGTTTTCAGGATCTATTTCAAGCGATTTTTTGTAATAATCGAGGCATTTTTCAAATTCATTCTGCTGCCATGCAACATAGGCAAGAGAAGCGTAAACGTCCGCCGGCTTATAACCAGTTTCGAGAAGTTTATTCAATTCAAAATCGGCAAGGCGTTTTTTTCCAATCAGCGCATAAATCACCGCCAAAAGATAGCGGCACTGCAAAACGCGCGGACTTTGAGTTTCTGAAGTTATAACCTGCTCAAGATACAAAAGAGCATCGTCATATCTTTCGAGTTTTGCATAGCAAAGACCAATGTAATATGCGAGTTCAATATTATCAATTCCAGAATTTTCAGGAAGAGAAATAAAAAATGCAAGAGCAGATGTATAATCGCCTTTTTTATAAAGAGAAATTCCCTCAAAAAGAGGCGATGAACTTTTTTCTGCCATAAATCAACCTCCCGCGCCCATTAACCCGAATTACGATATTTTCCAGCTAAAAAACAAAATCAATCTTACGGTTCAAAGCCGGCTCAAAATCAACAGGCTCAGCGCAAATTCTCGTTATTGCAATGTTTCCCGACTCTACCGCCTCATATTCGTTCAATAGCTCAGGTCCTGTCGTCGTCAAATCTCCGCTTAAAAGAGTGCTTTTCAGCAAACCTTCTTCGATTTCTTCAAATTCTATTTTATCTTTATAATCTCTTGTACACAAGGAAGTTAAAAAGGCTGAATCATATTTTTCCTGAGATTTCGCATTCACGCTCACAATACAGTCAGGCTCATAAAGCGAAATCAATCTTTCAAGGTTGTTCTTTACAAATTCCGCCAATGCGTCATATTCATAACCGTCCTGAGCATATTCTCCGCTTTCTGCTTTTAGGCTTACTGCAATTCCCG
>ERZ808277.35-NODE-35-length-104348-cov-4.254811_pt1 | contig 104348 bp, 102 predicted proteins | sample MGYA00521240_ERZ808277 | MGnify/ENA primary metagenome ERZ808277 (study PRJEB31516, sample SAMN03275599) | gut metagenome | biome: mammalia-associated habitat; material: feces | host: Papio cynocephalus | place: Kenya | collected 2012-07-17 ... | reverse complement strand
TGCGTCTACAGATGATTTAACTGCGTCTACAGATGATTTAACTGCGTCTACAGATAATTTAACTTCGTCTTCAGATGATTTAACTTCGTCTACAGATGATTTAACTGCGTCTACAGATGATTTAACTGCGTCTACAGATGATTTAACTGCGTCTACAGATAATTTAACTTCGTCTTCAGATGATTTAACTTCGTCTACAGATGATTTAACTTCGTCTACAGATGATTTAACTGCGTCTACAGACACATTTATACTAACTTGATTTTCTTTAGTAGGCATAACGTTATGAATACTATTTATCAATTCAAAATTTGGAACTTGATTATATAAAGCAGCTGTATATCTTTCAATCTTTTGTAAAGTCTTTTCTTGCGCCAACTCTTCCAAGCCGACAACATCAACTACAGAACCGTCAAGAGGAATTACGCTTGTTGGATCAACATAAGTTGTATTTACAATCGGCTCCCCGTCCTCATCATCATAAACAAGATTAAGAGAATAGACCTTGCGCCCCATTCCCTCTTTGGAGCCGTCCGCCATAACCTTACCCGAAAGAAAATCATTGACACGGAAAGCCCAACGACCCTTGCGGAACATAAGTTTGTCGTCACCCTCAAAACCATCCCCAACAGGGTTAAAAATAACCTCTACATCTCCGTAACTGTCAACCGTGATATAATTACGGCTAGGAAACACCTGTTTCACTTTTTTCATCTTCTACCCCTCTTATTGCCCATAAACGAAGCAATTAAATACGCAACAACACCGAAAGCACCCATTTTGACAACTTTTTTGGCACCGCTTAAAACACCGCCCGAACTTTCAGAACTTCCGACAGAAAGCCCCGAATTAAGACGCTGTAAGAACTCAAAAGTCATATTCTTGTCATAATGATATTCAATGCTAGGAATTGTATAATTTTCATCCTGAAAATGCGCCAAGTCGGGAAAATCTCCCCACAATCCGCCCCATTCCAATCCGCAATCTTCAGCCAACTTTGTCAGACCGATTAAAGAATAATAATTGGCAAGACTAATAGCACCGTCCGAAACCTTGATAATAGAAGCGGTACCAAACTTGCGCAGAACCAAATCAACCGCAAGCCCCCAATTGTGATAACTTCCGCCAGCCCAAACATTCGTAGAAATTTTCGCTTTGTTGTCAATAACACCCTTGTTTGTCAAGGTATATTTCCAAGCAGGCACGGCAGAACAATACTTATTGGCACGCAACAAGCACTCTGTCTGACTCTCAACACCCTTGCGCCCTTTCTTGTATTCATTTATCTGTTCTTTCGCAGTACGAACCGAAGAAACAACACGGAAAAAAGAACCGTCTTTTTGCATACAGCCATCCCTCTCAAGACGTGCCCATTTTATGCGACTGTCCTTTTCATTAAGTGCCCTTAAAAATTCCTGTATGTTTGGACTGCAACGAGTAAGAGCCGTCAAATACTGCTCATCATTTAGAATTGCCGACATCTTCAACCCCCTGTGTAACATCAAAAACTTTTGTCAAATCATCGCCATTGCATATTTTTTTATATGTCTGACACAAAAGCAACGCAACTGACGACCAATAAACTACGTTTTCAACCCAATCGGGAACTTTATTTCTATTCTTATCCGCCATTTTCTACCCCCTTAAAAAAAAACCCTTTATTCTTGAAAAGAAAAAGGGAGAAAAAGAACAAGCGGAGAATTTCAAAATAACCTAAAAACCCGACTTCCGATTTTTAGGCATTTCTGTAAATTTCAACCAACCAAGAACACCGTCTTTTTTACTGTCGGAATATTCAACTTTGAAAAATTGATTTTTGATTTCAATATATCCCCGTGGAAACCCCTTGCCATTGTCTTTCATTCCAATAACCAAACAGTTGTTTCCAAACCTATCTTTTGAAACATATCTTGCCATTACCTTACCACCTTTTAATTAAGAAAGTTTTGCGCCAAGCGCAGAACCAATAGCAGAACCAACCAAAGCCCCACTTTCAGAACCAATTGCAACATTGCCAAGCAATGCCCCCACCAAAGTCATAACCAAAGGCAGAATAGCCTTGATTACGCTGACACCAAAATTTTTAAAAATGTTTTTTGTTTTTTCAGTCATTACAATACCCCCATAACTTTTAAAGCAAGAGCACCAAGGGCAAGCCCCCCGACACCCGAATCAACAATGCTTTTAGAACTAACAGAACTTCCCGAACTGACAACCAAATTCCCTGTTCCATCAACTTCAGTTTTCGCAACATCTGTTGACGGAACAACTTCCGTAGTAGTCGTTACATTCGAGCCAAGCAAATCTTTTACAACTTTCCAATCATCGTAATATTGATAGCCGTAAGAAACCGCCAAAATATACTCATCACGAGAGGGAAAGCCGTATTTTTTATATTCGTATTCCGAATTATATTCGCCCGACTTGTCAAGTTCCGTCATTGTTTCATTCATCAACGAAACCGAAGCCCCTGTAATCGCCCCAGCAATTCCGCCAGTCTGCAAACCCGATATGGCATTTGTTAGCGTTTCTTTTGAAAAAAGATTTTTAATGCCTGTACTAGCAACAGATACTGCACTTCTTACCCCCGATTTAACAGTAGACGCAACGGACTTGATACCGGACGAAAATTTTGAAGCTGCGCTTTTAAAAGCCTTTTTCAAAGACCAACCCATAAAAGCCCCCTTTATGCCGAAAGTGTTACACCGTATGTGTTTGCACCCTCAAGTTGTAAAGATTTGAATTTATCAGGATCAACAGAAGCAACTTTTGCCATAAGCGCACGAGCATCGTTTACAAACTCACTGTTACCGCTCATTTGTGCGGAAAGATTGAAAACACGGCAACACATCAAAATCTGCTCATCATCGTTAATATTTGGACAATTAAATGTAAGTGTCTGACCTACACCAAATTCATCTTCATAGAACTGTCCATAACGTTTGAATTTCTCGAAACGTCCGACCGCATTTGAAAGAGCGATACAAGTTTCAATATTCAAAACTTCATTTGACATATAGTCCGAAGTGCTGATTGTGTCATTAAGTTCCTTTTCAGTCGAAATGAAAGCGGAAAGAACATTTTCAAATGTTTGACTTGCGCCTGTCGGCTTTGTCTGTCTGTACTGAACAATCTGAACATCAGAACGCTGACGCAATTCTGTTGAAACATAAAGTTTCGATGTGATTTCAGGATTCTGCGTAACGTAACATTGAATATCAAGCGAAGCATTTTCGCTTACTGAAAGATAACCCAATCCAAGATGACCGCAAGCCCGCCATTCCTTGCCAGCCTCCATTGGAGTTTGCGTAATATCCAAACCAGCAATAAAATCAGAATGTTCCATAAGCAAGAACAAATTAACCCTGTCAATCAAAAGCGCATTTTTTCCCGAACCTACACCGTCTCTGTAATTGACATTGACAACAATGTTTTTCAGAACACGATAAGCAGATTTCCCACTTGTTGTACCCTCAATATATTCCTCCGTAGGAACAAAGCGGAAATCAAAAACAATGCCATTCATTTTGACATTCTGCAAATTCGTTGACCTGTCTGTTATTCCGTTTGGCGCAAATTCAGTCTGTAAATAACTCTGTAATCTCATACCGCCCCCCTACTTTTTGCCAAGCGCGCTATTTATTACGCTTTTTACCGAAGTCCAAATCTTTGTAAAAATAGACTGTGTAGGACTAAGCGAAAGCCCCACGCAGAAAACCGCCATACCAATCAACGCAGATTTTACATCTACATTGATTTTACCAACTCTTATACTTTTCATTTATTACCCCCTTGAAAAATAATCAGATATTTAAAGAACTTAAAAAAAAATAAAGTTTTTCTTTTGATTTTTAATTCTTGCATTGGTAAATAAAAAACTAAAAAAAAACTGAAAAAAAAACAAAAAAAAGCCCTTATAACTCCCCTACTCCACTTTTCCTGAACGTTTTTTTTGCAAGCAAAAAAAAACTAAGAAAAGTGGCAAAAGAACCCTATTTTTTTCCCTCACTAGTATTTGTCAAAGAACTATACACATAATGACTAGATAGAATTCATATTATAATAAGTATATTATTTTTTCAAATCTGTAAGTAAAGCAGTTTTTTTTATTTATCTGTTATGTTTTTCTTTTAGATTTACAAATTATTGTAAAAAATCGTAAAAAAAAGTATTATTTTGTATATAGAATACTTTTTGGAGTAAAAAATGGCAGATACAATGCATGCTTTGGAAAAGAATCCAAATTGGAAAGGACGCCGAGGACCGGTTGTTCTGGTTATTATGGACGGTGTTGGTTACGGAAAATATGTTGAAGGCGATGCTGTAAAGGCTTCTAAAATGAAGTATTTAGACTGGTTTACGGCTAATTGCCCGCACACAAAACTTAAGGCTCATGGAACTGCGGTTGGACTTCCGAGCGATGATGATATGGGAAACAGCGAGGTTGGGCACAATGCAATTGGTTGCGGCCGTGTTTTTGCCCAGGGTGCGAAACTTGTTGGTGAATCTATAAAGTCTGGTTTGATGTATCAGGGTGAAACTTGGAAAAAACTTATTAAAAATGTAAAGGAAAAAAATTCTACGCTTCATTTTATCGGACTTGTTTCTAACGGGAATGTTCACGGTCATATTGATCATCTCAAGGCAATGGTTGCAGAGGCTAACAAGGAAGGAATTAAAAAAATCCGAGTTCATGCGCTGCTTGACGGCCGCGATGTTGACCCTACTTCTGCGCTGACTTTTGTTACTCCGCTTGAGGAATATCTTGCGTCGTTCAAGGATTCTGATTACAGAATTGCTTCTGGCGGCGGACGTATGTTTATTACAATGGACCGTTACAACGCTGACTGGCCGATGGTTCAGCGTGGCTGGTACGCGCATGTTCTTGGCGAAGGCCGGCAGTTTGAGTCTGCAACAAAGGCGATTGAAACTTACCGTTCTGAACAGGCAGGGCTTTTGGATCAGGATATGCACGAATTTGTAATTGCGGAAAATGGAAAGCCTGTTGGAACTATTGAGGATGGCGATTCTGTTATTTTGTATAACTTCCGTGGCGACCGTGCCCTTGAAATTACAAATGCTTTTGAGGCTGGCAGTGAATTTAATCATTTTGACAGAAAGCGCGTTCCTGCATGTGAATATGCCGGCATGATGGAATATGATGGTGATGCTCACATTCCGCACCAGTATCTTGTAAATCCGCCGAGCATTGACCGCACAATGGGCGAATATCTTACAAAGACTGGCGTTCATCTTATGGCTATTTCGGAAACTCAGAAATATGGCCACGTAACTTATTTCTTTAATGGAAACCGCCAGGGAAAATTTGACGAGAAACTTGAGGATTACGTTGAAATTCCTTCAGATGTTGTTCCTTTTGAGCAGCGCCCATGGATGAAATGCGCGGAAATCACTGACAAAGTTATTGAGGCAATCAAGTCTGGAAAATATGACCACATCCGTTTGAACTATCCGAACGGTGATATGGTTGGTCATACAGGCGTATTCAATGCGGTTGTTTGCTCAATGGAAGGAATGGATTTGCAGCTTGGACGTCTTAAGGCTGCTATTGACGAGACCGGAGGAATTCTGTGCCTTACCGCTGACCACGGAAACAGCGACGATATGTACGAGCACGCAAAAGACGGTTCTGTGAAATTAGACAAGAACGGCGAACCTAAGCCAAAAACAAGCCATTCTTTAAATCCGGTTCCTGGAATTATCTACGATCCGGAATACAAAGGTGAATACGATAACACAAAGCTGAATGACGGGCTTGGAATTTCTTCTTGGCCTGCAACATTGATGGAATTGATGGGATATTTGCCACCAAAAGATTACGACAAAAGTTTGATTAACTTAAAATAAGTTTTGACAAAATTATAAAAAAACAACTTGCCCAATCACAGAGAAATTAACGTTTCTGTGGCTGGGCTTTTTTTTGCGTTACGGATTGCAAGGGCGCCGAAGGCGTTGTTTTCTGGAAGAAAACAATGACAACCCTGAAAAGCCGGACGGCAACTTGTTGCCGGAACGCCCTACCCTTAAATTAAAGTTTCCAGTTTTTCCCGGATATATTCGCTTTTTTCTTTTAGGCCGATTTTGCCGGTTGAAAGAATCAGCTGGTTCGGTTTTGTGCTGTCGAGACGAATTTTTCCAGAATTTTCCTTTATGAGTTTCATCAGCTTGTCAAGCGGAACATCTGTTACGCGGCCGAATTCTACGGTTATCTCGCCTTTTCGTTCGCGCAATGTTGTTATGCTCAATTTTTTTGCAATAATTCTGACTTCGGCAAGGCTCAAAAGGCTGTACACTTCGTCCGGAATTGGGCCGAAACGGTCTTCAAGCTCGTTGTACATGCGGTCTAGTTCCTGTTTTGTCTGAATTCCCGCGACTTTTTTGTAAATCTCCATTTTGGTCTGGATTGAATGAACGTAAGTGTCTGGAATAAAGCCTGTGTATTCAAGCTCAAGGAGAACTTCGTTTTGCTGGTGATAATCTTTCTGTTCTGTGAGCCGTTCGACCGCATCGCTTAAAAGTTTGACATAAAGCTCAAAACCGACAGAATAAACATCGCCGCTCTGATCCCTTCCGAGAAGGTTTCCGGCTCCGCGGATTTCCATATCTTTCATTGCAATTTTGAATCCGGCTCCAAGCTCTGTAAAGTCAGAAATTACCTGAAGTCTTTTCATTGCAACTTCTGACAAAACCTTGTGCTCAGGATAAAGAAGATACGCATAGGCTTTTCTGTCGCTTCTGCCTACCCGTCCACGCAACTGATAAAGCTGGCTTACACCGTACATATCCGCGCGGTCAATTATGATCGTGTTTACGTTAGGAATATCAATTCCGTTTTCGATGATTGTTGTAGCGATAAGAACTTGAAAGCCGCCAAGTTTAAAACGCCTGAAAATATCGTCAAGTTCTTCTGAACTCATCTGTCCGTGAGCAGTTTCTATCATCATTTCAGGAACAATGCGCTGAAGCTTTAGCCTTGTTTCTTCGAGCGATTCTACACGGTTGTGAAGATAAAAAACCTGTCCGCCACGGTCTGTTTCCCGGCGGATTGCCTGCGCGACTTTTTCTTCTGTGTATTCGGCGACTATTGTCTCAACGGGTTTTCGTGTTTGGGGCGGCGTTGTCAAAAGCGACATATCGCGGATTTTTAAAAGGCTCATGTGAAGAGTCCGTGGAATCGGAGTTGCAGACATTGCAAGACAGTCGATGTTCGCTTTTAAGGACTTTAATTTTTCCTTGTCTTTTACACCAAAACGCTGCTCCTCATCGATTATCATAAGACCTAAATCTTTGTATTTTACGTCTTTTTGAATTATTCTATGAGTTCCAACAAGAATATCCACTTTTCCGCTTTCGAGTTCTGCAAGAATTTTTTTCTGCTCTTTCGGAGAAACAAAACGGCTCATCTGTTTTATTGTAACCGGAAAATTTTTAAACCGTTCAAGACAGGTTTCATAATGCTGCTCCGCAAGAATTGTCGTAGGAGACAAAAAAGCAACCTGTTTTCCTCCCATTACAGCTTTGAACGCCGCTCGCATGGCAATTTCCGTTTTTCCAAAACCTACATCGCCACAAACAAGCCTGTCCATTGGAACTGGTCTTTCCATGTCTCTTTTTATTTCCTGCGTAACCGAATACTGATCTGCTGTGTCTTCATAAGGGAAACTCGCTTCAAATGCTGTCTGCCATTCATTGTCTTTTGGAAAAGGAAATCCTCTTGAAGCCTGACGGCGGCTGTAAAGCGCAATCAATTTTTCAGCCAAATCTTCAACAGCCTTTTTAACTTTGTTTTTGCGGTTTTCCCACGATTTTGAACCGATTTTATCGAGATGAGGTTTTTCGCCCTCGTTTCCAATGTATCTTTGGACGAGGTTTACTTGCTCAATCGGAACAAAAACAAATTCTTCTTCGGCGTATTCAAGTTTTATGTAATCGCGTTCATTGCCCATGGCTTTTACGCGCTGAATTCCTTTAAACTGGCCAATTCCATAATTTACGTGGACTACAAAATCGCCTTCGTTAAGCTCAACAAAAGTGTCAATTGCCTGACTCTTTACATGTCCGAGCGATTTTTGAACATGCTTTCTTCTGCCAAAAATTTCATTTTCCTGAATAACCAGAGTTTTTGTCTCATCAATTCCAAATCCGCCGCTAATCGGAAAAGGAAGAACGGCAAGCGCAAAGTCTTTTAAAATTTCTTTTATGCGAAGCGACTGATTCGGATTATCTGCAAAAACAACTACGCTCCAACCGGAAACAATCGCCGCATTTAGCTCATCTTTCAGATAGTTTATGTTTCCAAAAAAACTTCTGCCAGGATTGCAACGAACAGTCAGTTTTGAACGGGATTTTTTTGAATTTTGAAGAATTTCTGTTTTTTCGCCTTCGCAATGTACAGTTTTTTCAACATCTTCAGCTTCCGTTGTAAGAGTACGGAAGAAAATTGACTTTTCGTGAATGTTTATAACATCATCAAAATTCAAAAGCATCAGCCCTGCTTCGAGAACAGGAAAATTTTGACGCGCAATTCTGAACATTCCGGAATATTCCCTGGCAAAGCTTTCCTGCGCATTTTCCTGACGGTCGTAATCAAAATAAAAAACCGGAGTATTTTCTGCAACGTAGTCTAAAACCGTATAAATTTCATCCCACAAAACAGGATAAACAAGTTCTTCGCCTTCGCTTTGAGCCTTCGTTTTTAATTCTTCAATAAGCTTTTCTTTTGCTTTTTTTGCAGCCTCCGTAAGTTCAAGATGTTCCGAAAACTCTTCTGTTTTTTCAAGCTTAGAAATAAATTCGTCATTCCAAATCACTTCTTTCATCGGAAAAACTAAAATCGAATCAACAGTTCCAATTGTAGCCTGATTTTCCGGATTAAAAGTTTTTATATTTTCAATCTGGTCAAAATCAAAAAGAATTCGGTTTGCGACATCCATTCCTGGCGTAAAAACATCAAGAACTTCGCCCCGAAGAGTAAATTCTCCAGGCACGCTAACTTTTGGAACACGAAGATAGCCCAATTTGGCAAGATTTTCTGCAATTTGAGTTGAATCAATCTGCTGATTTTTGCGCAGGCTAAAGACAAGAGAACGAAGATATTCTGGCGGAGGAACAGGAGATTGAAGAGCTCTTTGCGTTACAAGGAAAATTCTAGGTTTGACTGAAGAACTTAACTTTCTTTCCTGAAATGCAAGTTTAGACAAAAAAGCCGAACGTTTTCCAAAAACCGCAGAACCTACATTTGCCGCCCTATACGGAACAGTTCCCCACCACGGAAGCGTAAAAATTTCCACATTTTCCTCAAATGCAGTCGCAAGATCCGAGGAAAGCTCCGCTGCATCTTTTTCGTTTGGAACGACAAAAACTGCATCAAGCGAAGCAGAATCGTTTGCTTTGATTATATTTTTTTGAGCTGGATTCACCGCAGAATTTGAATACCGTCCGGTCGCCTCATACTGCATTCTGCTAAAAGCCGCATTTTTTGCGCTATCAAGACAAGATGCCGCAAAAAAAGGAACTGCAGCTCCCTGCAGGCCGTTTATTTCGATTGGAAAAGAAATTTCACCGTTTTGAGAAGTAATTTTTTTTACGGCGGAAGAGAATTCCTGCCAACCATTTAAAATTGACAAAACGGAATTTGATAATAATGATTTCATTAAAAGTATCCGATATTAAAATATAACATGTTGAATTAAGGGAGACATAGGTTTTGAAACGAAGCCCACTTTTGATTATAGCGATTTTTTCTTTATTTGCACAGACAGCGTTTTGCAGCGGTCTTTCGGATAAAAAAAATGACGCAAAAAAAGACTTTTCCGATGCGAGCGTAAAAATTAAATTTTACGACAGGACAGTTTATTACACTTCTGCAGCTCAGGATAATCCTGTTTATGTAACTGTTTCTATCGAAAACACAGGCTCTCAGACGCTGCGCTTTAAGCTTGCAGACGACCGCGCATTTAGCCTTGATTTTGTTACAAGAACAATAAAAAACAAAGTTTTGCCGGCAACAGAAAATCTTATTATGAAACGTTCTGCAAACCAAACAGTATATTTTCGGGAAGTTTCTATTGAACCAGGGGAAGCATATTCTTTTGTCGAAAACGTAAAAGATTATATTAAGTTTGAAGAACCTTCGATTTATTACCTTGAATTGAAATTTTATCCAGAACTTTACAAATCAAAATACATTGAATTCGTGTCAAACCGTCTCAGCCTTGAAATCCGCCCTTCACCATCAGCGGCAAATTCTTTGATTCTTCCTGTTTCTGAAGAAAATGGACTTCTTCTAAAACCGGAAAACATTTCTCCAGACAAAGTTGTAGAACAGACAATTGTTGCAAGGCAGAAATCTCTTTGGAATCAGTATTTTCTGTATATGGATATTCAGGAAATGATACTTAGAAATTCACAGCAGCGACGCCGTTACAACGCTGCTTCTGCTGACGAAAGGGAGCGCATATTAAAAAATTACAAAGCCGACCTTATGCAAAACAGAATCGACAGCGATATTGTTGCCGTTCCTGAACATTTTTCAATCGAAAATACATCTTACGGTCAAAATGAAGGAACTGTAACAGTAAAAGAATGGTTCAAATATCCGAATTTCCATGAAGTTAAGCGCTATATTTACAAAGTTCGCCAGCGCGATGGAATCTGGCAGATTTACGACTATTCAGTAACAAACCTCGGAACAGAATAAACAAGTAATAAAAAAATATTAAGGTAAAAAAATGAAAGCACTTTTGGTAGCAGACAATCAGATTGCAATTGACAACATTTCTCAGGTTCTCGAAACAGCAGGATACGATGTTATTATTTATAAATGGCTTTTAAAAGCTCTTGATAATGTTGAAGAAATTGCTCCCCACTTGATTATTGTAAGCACAAAGGATTATCCGCGCCATTGGAAAACTCTAACGCAATACGCGCAGACTGTATGCACATCTTACAAACCTCAGGTAATTTTATACTCGGAAGGCGGTCTCGAAGATGAAGAAGCTCAAAAGGCAAAAGCTTTAAATGTCCGCGGAATATTTGACTCAGTTGATGTAAAAGGTTTAGACGAATTTAGAAAGATTCTTACAAAAGAAACTGACATTTATTCAGGAAAACTTCTTTCTGACGATGGAATTCCGACAGTTGGAAACCTGCTAACCAACAGCGAAAATGATGAAAAAACTGAAACAGAAAATTCAATTCAAAATACTCAAAATAAACAAAACTGCGAAAAAGAAGAAATTGACGAACTTTTAAAAAATGCCGCAGAAATATTGAATTCTCAAGAAACAGAAATCGTTCAGCCAGATAAAAGTTCTTCTATTGAAAAAACTGAAAACTCTTCTGACAATGAAAATTCTCTGCTAGAAATCAAAGAAAATGCAACCCCTTCTGATTTTTCCGATATTGTAAAATCCGGCGAAAAAATAAAATCCATAGCCTGCACTTTTATGTTTGAAAATCCAGTTTCTGGAAAACTTATAACCGGTTATGCCTGCAATTTTGACGGGAAAACCTTTGAATTCAATGCCGACATTCCAGATTTTGTAAAAAATCTTTACAGCGGAATTGAAATTGAAAACTGTTCGTTAAAAACAAAAGAAAGCACAAAAAATGTTCATACAATCGTAAAGCAGAATGAAGAAAATATGATTTTGGAGTTGCGCTGAATAAGATGACGCAAAAAGTAAAAACTGCAAAATTTTTTTGTGAAAACTGCGGCGCCGAAGTTTCAAGAAATGCAAAAGTTTGCCGGCATTGCGGGAGATTTTTTTCAAGCGTACGTTGCCCTCAATGCGGAAAAACCGGAACCCCAGAAGAATTTTCAAAAGGCTGTCCTGCCTGTGGCTATACTGTTGAAGCTTCAGCAAAAAACGAAAGGTCCATTCTAAAAAAAGACAAAAAAGCTCCATTTTTTAAAAGGAAAGCCTTAAAAAATCAAATAACCAGATTCAACAATCAAAGAAAAAGCGAAAAAACTTCTCAAAATGACGAAAATCTTCCTGTCTGGATTTTTCTTTTTATTTTTTTTATATTCTTGCTGATAATTTATTTTTTCTTAAAATTCTTTTAAGTTTTTCATTTTTTGGAGGCTAGATATGAAAACTTTTAAAATTGTTCCTCAAATCGTTGAGTACGAATCTTCAAGTGATTTTTGCAATGAATTTAAAATCGGAAGCGGCGATCTTGTTTTTTTGGGCAAATCTTCGGAAAAATATTTTGCAGGAAAACTAGGAAAAGCACATGTTATTTACAGAGGCGATTATGGCAGCGGAGAACCGACCGATGTCATGGTTGAAAAAATTTACGAAGACATAAAAAATATCGACTATAAACGCGTTATTGCAATTGGCGGGGGTACAATTCTTGATGTAGCAAAATTGCTGTCATTAAAAACTTTCCATCCAGTGGTTGACCTTTATGACAAAAAAATTCCGGCAGTCCGAGAAAAAGAACTTGTAATCGTTCCGACAACTTGCGGAACAGGAAGCGAAGTTACAAACATTTCAATACTTGAACTTACCGTCAGAAACACAAAATTCGGACTTGCAGTTGACGAGCTCTATCCAGACTATGCCGTTTTGATTCCTGAACTTTTAACAGATCTTCCATATAAATTCTTTGCAACAAGTTCAATCGACGCGCTTGTCCACGCAATGGAAAGCTATCTTTCACCAAAATCCACTTCTCTTTCAAGAAAATTCAGTTTTATGGCAATAGATTTAATTTTGGGCGGTTATGTAAAAATGGCGGAAAAAGGACAAGATGAATATAAAAATCTACTCTCAGACTTTTTGACAGGCTCAAATTACGCAGGAATCGCATTTGGAAACGCCGGAACAGGATATGTTCATGCAATGAGCTATTCATTCGGAGCAACTTACCACGTTCCTCACGGAGAAGCAAATTACGTTCTTTTTATGGCAGTTTTTAAAACTTACCAGAAAAAAAATCCGAACGGCTTTATTTCCTCGCTGAACAAAAAACTGTCAGAAATTTTAAAATGCAGCGAAAATGAAGTTTATGAAGAACTCGATACACTTTTAAATAAAGTTCTTCCTCTCAAAAAAATGAGTGAATACGGTGTAAAAAACAACGAGCTCGACATCTTTACAAAAAATACAGTGGAATCTCAAACCAGGCTGACACAAAACGGTTATATTCAGTTTTCTGCCGAACAGGTAAAAGAAATTTACGAAAGTGTATTTTAAACAAAACTGCAAGAAGAGGCTTTCAAGTTTTTACAGTTCATAAAAAATGTTTTTTAAACTTTTTGGATCTGTAAATTCAAACCTGAAAGCTTCAAACTGCATTTTTTCGTCAGGTTTTGCATTCGGATTGTAAAGCTTATCCCCGCAAATAGGATAACCGGAATATGCAAGATGCGCGCGAACCTGATGCCTATAGCCTTCCGATATCCGGCAGACAGCAATATTTTTTTTAATTTTTATATCCGTTGAATAAATTTTATTTCCGCACTTTTTTATATCCGCAGCCGAAGAATTTTCAAAAACAGGTTTTACCATCCGCCCTTTCGGACCAAACGGGCGAAAAGCCGATATTACGGTAAAATTCTTTTCAAAATCGCAGTTTTGGCTTTCGTTTTTATTCAATTCAACCTGGGCACGATAATATTTTATAAATCTGCCATTTTTTTGCTCTTTGCGCAAAAAATCATAACTTTCCTGATTTGAAGCAATCAGAAGAAGACCGGAAGTTTCAGTGTCAATCCTGTGCAAAAGACCATATTCAATTGATTTTTTTCCAACAACCTGTTTTAATTCTGGAAAAAATTCTATGGTCTTTGAAAGGGCACTTTCATCTCCTTCAAAAAGAGGAGCGCTTGCAAGTCCTGACGGTTTATAAATTACTGCAAAAGGATGATTTTTGTCCGGGGCTTGAATTATCTTTATTTCTGCCATTGTCCGTAACCTTTTTTTGCCTCAAAAACCAAAATCTTTTGGTTTTGAACAGTCATTTCAGTTTTAAACTTGGAGTTTATTTTTTCAGGAGGCAGAGATTTTTTGAATGATTCATGAAGTTTTTTTAAGACTTTTTTAAACCTTACAGGAACTTTCGCCGTAAAAACAGATTTTTGATTTTTTCCAGGAAGCATAATTTTTAGCTTGTAAGCATGCAGCATGAGAGTTGCGTTCTCAAAAACCGTGCTTTTTGTCTTAGAATAAATCCTGTCTCCAAGAATCGGACATCCTATAAATTTTAAATGAACTCGAATCTGATGAGTTCTTCCTGTGTAAATTTTCACTTTCATAAGGCTGTAAGGACCATAACAGGCAATACATTTGAATTTTGTAACTGCAATTTTTCCGTTTCCTTCCAAATCAGTAGCTTTAAAGCGTTTTCTGTCGTGAGGATCGCGTGTGAGCTTTGTTCTTATAAGCCCTTCTTTTACAGGAGGATGTCCTTGACATATGCATATATAGATTTTTGAAAGTGATTTGTGATTTTTGAACTGATTTCCTAAAAATTCTTCTGTATCACGGTTTTTTGCCGTTATAATGATGCCCGATGTATCTTTGTCGAGGCGATGGACAATTCCAGGTCTGCGCCCTTCAAAAATTGCAGAATTTTGATTTTTTTGCTGAGGAACCGCTTCCCGTCCCCAATGATACAAAAGAGCATTTACAAGCGTTCCGTCCCAATTTCCGGCAGCAGGATGAGTTACAATTCCTTGCTTCTTATTTACGACAGTCACATTCTCATCTTCATAAATTATGTCCAATGGAATGTTTTGCGGCTCTATGTCGTCAGGAATCGAGTCTTCCCACTGAAAATAAATTTTATCTCCAGCCTTTATTTTTGAATTGAGTTTTGCTTTTTTTTCATTTACGAGAATTTCGATTATGCCGCTTTTTAATTTTGAGCGGTTCATTGCATTTGGAAGAGAAGAAAGAAATTTATCGAGACGTTCAGTTCCATTAAATTCAGCAGGAACCGTTTCGTTAAAAAATGGCATTTTCAAGTCCTCCGATTAAATATTCTTTTTTATGTTCTCTTTCCCGTTCAAAATTAAAATCTTCTTCAAAATTTTCATGTTCAGAATTTTGAATTTCCAACATCTGCTCGCTAAAAGGAATTACGCGGATTGTTTTTTCAATTTTGTTCTGTCTGGATTTTTTTACGTTCCTCATAATCAGATTTATTGCAAGATCTGTAAGTCCAAGGCCAACACTTGCCGCCGCTGAAATAGCAAAAATCTGTTTTTGTTCAGTTTGAGTATATCTTGTTGTCGATTTATTGAGCGGATTATGAAAAGTTCCATGGACTGCAAGACCGTAGCCAACCGTTGTCCAAAGCGTTACAAAAGGAAGCGAACCGAATGTAATTATTTCCGTGCGTCTTAAATCTTTAGACCACTGAGGAACCGTCTGCTCCGAAGTTTTTTCGGCAAAAGCAAAATTTGAAGAAAAAATCAATAATGAAAGCAAACACAAAGACTTTAATTTCATTTTGAATAATTCCGCTCGCCAAAAATTGCAGTTCCGATACGAACCATTGTAGAGCCTTCTTCAATTGCAATTCTATAATCTCCGCTCATTCCCATCGAAAGTTCTGAAAAATCAAATTCGCTGAATTTTTCAGCAAATTCATGCTGGATTTTTTTTAAAGTTGAAAAAGATTTTCTGACAAGTTCTGAGTCCTGCGAAAAAGGCGCCATCGTCATAAACCCCTTTATTTCGATATGAGGATACATTCCTTTCCTGAAATTTTGCACAGCTTCCTCGAGGTCTGGTTTCGCCGTAAAACCTGATTTGGATTCTTCTCCTGTATGAATTTCAAACAAAATTTGAATTTTTTTATTGATTTTTGAACACTGTTTTTCTATTTCGTTTAAAAGTTCAATCCGGTCAACAGATTCAATCATCGAAGAAATTCTTACTGCCTCTTTTACTTTGTTGCGCTGCAAGGAGCCGATTATATGAAGTTCTGGAGAAAACCCCGCGCTTCTGATTTCGTCGAATTTTTGAGCGGCTTCTTGAACCCTGTTTTCCCCAAAAAGATTTTGGCCAGCCCTTATAGCTTCTATAACTTCTTCAGCAGGATGAAATTTGCTTACGGCCACGAGTTTTACGTTTCTTGGAATCGTTTCTAAAATTTTTTTTAAGTTTTCCTGAATTTTTGACATTTTCTACTTTATTCCATTTTAGTTTTTTCTATTACGGAATTAAGCGCATCTGACAGTTTTAGCAAATCGTCTACGCTTAAATTTTCAGCACGGATTGAAGGCTCAATTTCTGCAATTTTTAATGCTTCGTCGCAAATTTCCGCTTTTACAAACCTGGACAGATTATTCCTCAAAGTTTTTCTTCTAAACGCAAAAATCTGACGGACCATTTTTCTAAAAAGCTCCGGATTTTCGCACTTAGGGAAATCTTCTTTTTTCGTCATCAAAACGGCGCGGCTTGCAACATTCGGCACAGGCCAGAAATTCCCGCCAGCCAAATCCATAACCGGTTTTACATCGTAAGCCCACTGACACAAAACACTGAAAGAAGAATAATCTTCCGTCCCAGGCTTTGCATTCATTCTTTGGCCTACTTCCTTTTGAATAGTAAAGACAGCTTTGTCAAACCTAAAGCCTTTGGTTATCGTGTCGGCAATAATTGTCGCCGCAACATTGTAAGGAAGATTTCCAAAAAATCGTTCCGGAATATCATTTTCTTTTGCAAATTTAGGCCAGGTTTTTAAAACATCGCCTTCCACAAGAGAAAAATGACTGGAATTTGCATATTCTTCAAAAAATTGAGCCAGCAACCTTGCAAAACCGTGATCAATTTCAAAAACGGTAAGATTAACACCGCGTTCCAAAAGTTCGCTTGTCATGCTTCCAAGACCAGGACCTACTTCCCAGACTTTCATTTCAGGCTTTACGTCAAGAACATCGACAAGTTTTTTTCTGGCATCTGCATTTACCAAAAAATTCTGTCCGAATTTTTTCTGCATCGCCATATTGTTTTCATCCATAAAACTTTTCAAGGCAATTGGTGAATTATAATCAGGATGCTGCATTTTTTTTCTCCGCAGTTATGTTAAATTGTGATTATTGGAGCTTTTGCAAAAAATAAGACCAAATTTTTTAAGATTAAATAAACCGCATTCATAATAACACTAAAACCGCCACCTAGAAAAGGGATTACAAGACTCAGCAAAGTTCCAAAAAGTCCCGCATACAAAAAAAATATTACGAAAGGACTTACAATCACAGAAGAAATTATTCCAACAGGCATGACTTTTCCGAAAAGACTGAGAGTTACAGGAGCAGTAAAAATCTGAGCACCTGCGCTTTCACTCAAAGCTGAAGCAAGTTTTGGAAAAAAACGCTTTCCCATAAAAAATTTTATAACCTGCCCTATGCTCATAATTCCTGCCAGAGCGCCATAAGACAGCATAAAGGCTGGTGATTTTAAATGGACAGGAAAAATCATCAGCTGCAGCAAAAAACTTGCAGAAAGCACCGTTATTCCCTTAAAACGGCGCATTCTAAGCGAAGAATTAAAAAAAACAATCAAAGAGCTAAGCATTGCCCGAAAAAGCGACGGCGAAAGTCCTGCAAACCAGACAAAAAATATAATAGCTGCAAGTTGAAAAAAATCCGCCGTACTGCGTTTTGCAAGCCGTTTTCCCAAAAAAAACGCAATTCCTCCAAAAAGATTCAAATGCATGCCAGAAAGCGCAAGAATGTGCGAAAGTCCGGCATTTTTAAAAGCTTCGCCTGTCAAGGTTTCGGTATATTCTCTCGAACCAGACAGAAGAGCCAATAAAAGACCTCCCGCTTCATTCCAGCCATACATAAGCCTTTTGAATTGCAACCTGCATAAACTCCGTATTTTTTGAAGAAAGCCAGAAAAAGACTGCGAAAATCCAAAAGAAACTGCCGATTTTACAACAAAAAATGAAAAATTTTCATCTTCAGAAAAATTTACATTTACGAGGAAATTGTTTCCCGTTTCAAATAAAAGCGGATATTTTTTTTCGTTTTTTGAAACATTAAAAGAAGTATAGATTTTACCAGGATAATATTTTTCAACAAGTTCTGAAGGAATTAAAACTTTCACAGTTCCAGAGCAAGCTGTTTTTGAAGAATTATCTAAAACAGCCTCCGAAACCTTAAAATCCGCAACATAGTATTTTTTTTCAGAAGAAGATTTTACAGGACTTGATGCAAGGCTGCCATTTAACTGAACAATTTTTTCCGAAGGAAAAAGGCAGTTAAAACATTCCCTGTCTTTTATTGAAACAATATCAAAATAAAACAAAAACGCACAAATAATTGCCGCTAAAAAAACAGGATTGGCCAGAAAAAGATAGAAAAGAGACTTTAGAATTTTTTTATTTTTTACCACTTAAGTTTTGCCAGAGAATTTCTGGCTGCTGTTTTTACATCTTCCGAATAATTCAAATAGGTTACATAGAGAAGATTGTCAAAAGCAGTCTTATCTCCGAGCGCTCCTAAAGAATTGATTACGGCCAAAACAACATTTTGGGCAGAAAAATTATTTTTTTCAGTTTCAGAATTTATTTCTGCAAGATAAGCCGAAATTGTCTGAGCCGCGTCTGGCGAAGACAGCTTTGCAATACATTCGATAACCTGAATAAACTGCTCATCGTTCAAACAGGAGGTTTTATATTCATCTTTTGCAATGGCAAAAAAACGAACCGAAAGTCCTGCTCCGCGAGTCCAGTTTGCGTCAGAAATCGCCTTTAGAAGCTTCAGCTGAAGTTCGGCAGTAGCTGCATTTTTTTCCGACTTATCTTCCATATAATGAATTGTCGCTAAAAGTGCATTTTCAGCAATTTCTGCCTTAAAATTTAATGAAATTTCCGAAGAATTATTGATTAAATCAAAAAATCCTCCAATTTCTTCAATGCTGCTCGAAGAAATCAATTTTATTGATTCAGTTATATTTGCGTACGAAAGTCTCAAAAGCGATTTTTGAATTTCCAGCGAAAATTCTGGATATTTTTTTTCTTTCCAAAGCCTGTAAACAATAAAAAAAGACTCCTCATTTCCTGTTTTTCCGACCAGTTCAATGACTTTTTTTGTTACGGCAGAATTTTGAGAATTTGAATCAAGCTCTTTTAAATAGCCGTTCATCAAATTTTGAACTTTAAAAAATGATTTTGAATTTGAAACGTTTTCAAATTTTTCAAGAACTGCAATTCTTACAGTTTCATCTTCAAAAACTTCAAAAAGCTGTATTAAATTCTCTGTAGCCGACGGGAAATTTTTTCCGAGAATTTTTTCATCTTTTGGCAGCTTAAAAAGCGACGCCACAGCAAGCGCGCTAAAGTCTCTGTCTGATCTTGCAATTTCTTCGTTTTCGAGAATAAAATCAATTCCTTTTTTTGCAAGCCTGTCGCCTTCTTCACCTGAGGATTCTTTTACTGCCCGAGTCTTATCCTGAATATTTCCCTTGATAAAACTTTTTTCAAAATCGGAAGTTTCCGCGTAAAGACTAAAAATAAATGCCAAAGCTAATATGAATATTGATTTTTTCATTTTAAATTATTCCTAAATTTTAGTTTACATCAATTTCTGCAAGTTTGTCTAAACTTTCCAAACTCTTATCAAAACGAATATCCAAACCTTGAACTTTCGCATCTTCTGTTTCGTTTTCAGTTTCACTTTCAACAGGTTCAAGATCTGCAATTTCCTGTTCATTTTTGCCTGAGGCAATTTCGTCCTTTGACTGATCGTCTTCGGTTGCCGCAAGAGCATCGAAAATATCTTTTTTATCCTGTGGCAAAACATTGTAAACAAAACTCAAAATTGCATTTCTCATTCCTGTATCAAGATGAATACACTCAAAATGCAGCCTTGACTGATTTATTTCGCTGTTATATTCGACCGCACGAACAATTCCGTACATCAAGATTAAAACGTCATTTATCATAAACTGAAGCTTAATTTGCGCATTTGCAATTCCTTTTCCACCGACGCGGATCATAGCTCCGTCTTCAGAAATATCCTCAAGCACAACCCTGTAACCAGGTTCAGTTTCGACAAGGTTAAAATCCGCAACAGGCTGCTTTATAAAATACATTGAAGCATTAAGGTTACATTCACAACGAACCGACCTTCTTTTTTGAGCGCGCAAAAGCTCGTTTGTTTGAGAAAGAAAAAGAACTGTCTGACCATTAAAAACTCCGGCATTTGTAACTTTTGTGTCAAAAACGTAGGAAGCATCGCCTTTTCGCCAAAGATAAACGCTTATTTCGTGATTTATCCACTCTTCGCTCAAAACTGTAGCAAATCTATTTTGAACAGGAAGCTTTATAATTATTTCGTGACTGTTATTTAAAATTTCTGATGAAAAAACACCTTTATGCCCTGGAAAAATAACCCTCAGACGCTGACCTTTATCAAGATATTTTGTAGATTCTAGTCCGCATTTATTTTCGTGCTCGATGTTGATTCTTGTTCTAAATTTATAAAGTTTTGTAAGAAAATTTTGAATTTTTGGAGAATTTTCATATCCTCTTCGACTGGCTTCTGTCAAAAGAGAGCTTATCGCACGGTTTAAAGTCGGAACTGAAACAAAAAGAGCAGACGGTTCTTCAAGCTCAGTCATTTTTGCAAGTTTCCAAAGAGCAATACATTCTGCAAATTTAAAGCCGCTGTCATTTCCAGCCGTGAAAAACTTTATTTTGTCCGAAAAAACGACCAGAAGCCTAGAAAAAACAAGAATTAAAATAACTATAATAACTAATGTAAAAACCACTTTTTTCACACTCTCTTTTTTTATTATAATATATTTTAAATGAAAAAAATGCTTTTAGCCACAGAATTCTTCTTTGTTTTTTTGATTTTCCTTTTTCCGCCATTAAAAGCCAGGCCTCAAGCTGGAATTTCCATACAAGAAATAAAACTGACACTTTTCTCCTTGGCAATGACTCTTGCATGCGCCACGCTTTTTTTCTTTCATCTAGACATTTACAAAAAAAAATACATTCAGGGTTCAAAAATAAACATCTTCGTAAAACATTCCGTAATTCTAATCGGTTTCGGAACATTGGTTCTAAGTTCTAGTGCTTTTCAGGCAATTTCATTTTTTATGAACAAGGGGCTTTCGGTTCAAAAAAGCCTTGCCGCGCCAACTTCCTTTGTTTTATGGCTAAGTTTGTTTTGCGCAACTGTTTTTGCCGCTTTTTGTGAAGAATTTTTATACAGGTTTTATATTCCAGATGTCGGAACAGAACTTTCAGACGGAAAATTTCCGCTTTTCTGGGAAATTTTTGCGGTTTTAATTTTTGCTTTTTCGCATTTCTATCAAGGCGCGGCCGGAGTTTTCAACGCATTCTTTTGCGGCATAATCTTAAGGCTCATCTTACTAAAAACAAAAAGCCTCTGGTGCTCGTTCGGCGTTCACGTTTTTTACAATTTTTTTGTGATTTTTATAGAATTTCTAATTCAAAAATAGAAAAAAAAAACGTGCTATTTTTTGAGCAAAATTGTGTTATTTTAATATTTCTTGCAGGCGCTCATAAGTCCAGCTGCTGACTTCAAAAACAGCATTGTCTTTTACAACCTGCGGCTCAACTGTCTGGCTGTAAAAATATTCAAAACCTTCCTGAGTTTTTCGCTTGTAAAAATCAACTCTCTGCAAAGAATCGTACTGTCCAAACAAAGTTACAGATTTTTCAAAAACCGCATTTTCCGGAAAAGCATTTTCTCCGTAAATTTTTCCATGGCGAAGGCTTAAAAGCGTATGCAAATCCGCCGAGGAAAGCCTCAAGTTTGACGGATTTTTTATTGCAAAAAAGATTTCTGGAATCGACCAAAAATTTGCATCGGTTTTTAAGCAGGCTGAAAAATCATCTTCCGTTTCGTAGCAAATTTTTCCTTTTTCTGCGGCAACAGTTATTCTAGATGAAAGCGAATCCGACGCTCCAAAATACAATTTTGAAAGAATTTTCCCATTAGGGCCGACAACTGTAACAATTTGTGCACTACCTTCGATTAAACCAAGCTCAAGTCTTCCATTGGCACTGTCTGAAATTTCGTACATATTACGAATTTTTGTCAAATTCTTTGTAAAATTTGAAACAATTTTTTTGTCGGCAAAGATTTTTATTCCTCTGCTTTCGCAGCTCCACCACTTTCCTTCGCTTTTTAAAACAAGAATTTCCTGAGGAGATTGAATTATAATTTTTTCTATATTTTCGTTGTACGATGGGTTTACAAGGGCGGATTTTATTGAATTCACAGAATTCTTTTTTCCGGAAAAAAATGAAAAACAAAAAAGAAAAAACGAAAAAATGGTCGTAAAACTTAAAAAGAAATTTATTTTTTTATTTTTCATTTTTTTTCTCCATCGTAAAAAATATCAGATTCAGACTTTTTTATTTTTGGCATAGAATTTATTTTTTTGCGGAAAATAAAAAAACAAAAAGCCAAAAAGAGAATTGATGACGGAAGAATGACAAAACAAACTATAAGGACAAAATTTTGCTTTTTTATAAAAGCATTTTCATCAGAAATCTTATAAAGCGAGCTATTTGAAACGTTTTTTTGTATCAAAAGGCCAAGTTTCTCTTCTCCGCGGAGTTTTAATAGAATAGTTGCAGCGTAATCGTAATTTCTAAAATCTCCCTGCTCAGAATTGCTTATAAAACCAGTCATTAAAGAATTTAAAAAGAACTGGTCAGAAATCAAGGCAACGTTAAGATTTTTTTCCTTATCCTGCAAAATTGCCGCAAGAGTCAAACTTTCGTTTTTTTCGCCCTGAGCCGCCGCGGACTTTGGAACAGCAAAAGGATCCAAAACAAAAAGAGAAGATGAACTCTCTGACGGTTTTTGCTTCCAGGCAAGCGGGCTTGAGACAAGAAGCGGCTCCGTTTTTCCATAACAGATGATTGGACTTGCCCAGGTTATTATTGTGCCCTCAAAAGCTTCTTTTTGCGGCAGAATACTAATCCACAAAGGATAATTCATAGTCTTGTAAACAGTGTCGGACCCCTCTGTAGAAGTCATTGTAAGAGGAAAATTTGAAATATCTTCTGCCAAAGAAAAATCAAAAGCAAATCCCCATCCGTTCAAAACTTTTAAGAACGGATTTTGATTTTTAGAAACCTTCCATTCATCTTTTATATCTACGCTGTAAGGAGATGTCATAATCAAAGCAGGAACTCCGTTTTCTACAGCAGTTTTTATGGACTGAGACTGTTCATCATTCAACTTATCCGAACCCAAAACAAGAATTTGAGTATTTTTTATGTCTTGAACCTGAATTTTTTGAAGAGCCTCTGGAATTTCGTCAGTTTTTATAGTTTGCGTCAAAAAACCTCTTGCATTCAACCAAGGCTGAACATAAGAATAGTCTTCCTCGGAACACCCGTTTCCCGTAATAACAAAAACCTTGCGTTCTTTCCCGCTTACAAGCAGCTGAATTCTTTGCGCCAAATCATATTCAAGAGTTTTAGTAGAAATTGAAAAAGGAATTATTGAAGAACTGTCCAAATACTGCAAAACTATTGCCGAATAAACTGTCGTGTATTCAAGTTTTGTAGAATTTTCGCTTTTCATCTGCCGCCCCTGAATTCCAAGCCTCTCAAGCTTTTTAGGTTCTGCCTTTTTTATTGAAAAAAATACATTTTTTGAAGACGAAGCAAAAGTGCTCAAATATTCGGCAACTTCCTGCGATTGAGGATAAAAATTTTTTAATTCTTTCGACTGATAATAAGTAATTCTCAAAGGATTTTGCAACTGGCTGCAAAGTTTTCTGCTTGTTTCCGAAACAGAAAACTGTCTAGTTTTTGTAAAATCAAGGCGGAAATATATTCTTTCAAACGAAATAGCAAAAAAAATCAAAGAACAAAAAAACAGGCTTGCCGTAATCCGGCTGATTTTTCTTTCAGTGCGTTTATTCTCGCAAAAAAACGCAAGAAACAAAAACAAGACAGAAGCAAAAAAGTAAAACGCAAAGTCACGTGAATCTAAAATTCCTTTTGAAGCAGCATCAAAATGCCAGGCAAAACTCATTTTCTGCAAAAAAACAGAAAGTCCGTCGCCAGTTTTTAAGTATAAAGGAATCAAATGAACAAAATTAAAACTAAACAGAACTGTTATGCTCAATAAAAGGCTTAAAATATTCTGTGAAATTTTTATTGCAGAAAACAGAAAAAGGACAAAACAAATTGCCATAAAAGTGTAAAACACAAGCGCAAGATAACCGGTAAAAATCTGGCCGGCATCAATTCGTCCAAAAAAATTAACGCTTGCAGGAATAAAAACCAAAAGCAAAAGAGGAATCAGACAAACAGAGAAAACAGAAAAAGAAAGCGTAAAAAAACGGCAAATCCCACCGACAGGAATCGAATCATCCTCGATAAATCTTTTTATTCTAAAACACAAAAGAGGAATTACTAAAATAAAGACAGAGGAAATTGAATTAAAAAACGCTGAAATTGAAATATTTGAATTTGAAACCAAAAAAAAACGGTTTACAAAATAAAACATAAAAGACGTATACAAAACCGTCAAAACAGAACTTACATAAAAAAGCGGATTTATAAAAAAAGAATACAATGAATGTTTGTAAAGTGATTTATTTATCATTTTTGCTTAAAAAGAAAAATTTTCTTCTCCGTCAGATTTTTTTATAAGATAGAAAAAAGCTTCCTCGAGATTTTTTGTTTTTGTTTCGACCGTGATAGAATCAATCGTTCCTGTAATCAAAATTTTTCCGTGGTTTAAGATTATAATTTTATCGCAAAGGCTTTCTGCTTCCTGCATAAGATGCGTCGAAAGAATTATAGTATGATTTTCCGCCAATTTTTTTACGGCTTTTCGCATATTTACTATTTGGGCTGGATCCAAACCAGAAGCAGGCTCGTCCAAAATCAAAATTTCAGGATTATAGACAAAGGCCTGTGCAAAATTCACTCTTTCGCGAAAACCTTTTGAAAGTTCCTTGATTTTTTTTAGAAAAACCTCTTCAAGAGAAAAAAGTTTTTCGGCCTCTAAAACATTTTTTTTGTCGGCTGAATGAAGGTCGCAAACTTCACAAAGATATTCTTTTACAGTGTAATCTTCAGGCAACTGAGGAAGTTCTTCTACAAGACCTGTAATATTTCTGACCTTTGCAGGCTCCTCGCATGATTCGATTTTTCCATACTTTTGCGAATCTATAAAAATATGTCCATTTGTCGGAAAATGCCTTCCAGAAACTGCCTTTAAAATCGTTGTTTTTCCAGCACCGTTTGGACCTAAAATTCCTGTAATGAGATTTTTTTCAAAACTACACGAAATATTATCCGCGGCAAGAAAACTATTATATTTTTTTGTAAAATTTTTTAATTCAATCATAATAAACAGTAACACTCAAAAAAATAAACAAAAAAAATTTTCAGTCAGTTACACTTTTTTTGTAAAATTTTATTCCTCATAAGGAAGATCAAAATGCATTCTGTCGCGAGTAAGTTCTGCGTTCGGATAGACTTCCTGGGCCTGTTCAAGCAAAACGGGAAGCTCCTTGTCGCTGTAACGCGGACTGTAATGAATCATTGCCATTCTCTTTGACGAAGAATCGCGTGCAATGGTTGCGGCCTGCCGTGAAGTCATGTGCTTTTTTTCTTTTGCCTGCTCAAAACAATCGTCGGCAAACATTCCTTCGCAGATTAAAAGGTCGCTTCCTTGAACTTCTTTTGCAATCGATGGAAGATAAAGCGTATCTGTCACAAAACTGAATTTTCTTCCGTGACGTTTACTTCCCATAACATCTTCTGGCTTTACAATTTTTCCGTCAGCAAGCGTAATTTTTTCTCCGCGCTGCAAACGTCCAAAAAGAGGTCCTACAGGAACTCCGAGATCGCGGGCTTTTTCAGCATTAAATTCGCCTGGACGGTCAAGTTCTTCCAAAGTATAGCCCACGCATGTTTTTGTGTGCTGCAAGGGAAAACAACGGATATAAAAATCTTTTCCTTCGTGCACAACGCAGGGAGCTGTGATTTCTTTTACGATAATCGGATAATTTATGTACATATCCAAAACTTTGCGGCTTGTTTCGACATATTCTGCAATTTTCGGCGGTCCATAAATATAAAGCGGTTCTGTCCTGTCAACCTGGGAATTCAGCATTAATATTCCAGGAAGACCGGTAACGTGATCGGCATGAGTGTGCGAAATAAAAATTGCATCGATTTTTTTCCATTTCAAGTTCAGTCTTTTTAAAGAAACCTGAGTTCCCTCTCCACAGTCAAATAAGAATAAATCACCGTCGCGGCGCAAAAGAACAGAAGTTAAATGACGGTAAGGAAGAGGCATCATTCCGCCGCAACCTAAGACAAAAGCTTCAAGATTCATTATCTTCCCCTGATTGTAACTGCTTGTAATGATATAATTTTTTAGCAGAATTTAATAGGAAGATAATATACTAAATTCTAAATAATTAGAATAAGCGTTATTTATTTTTGTATACACGATTTCCCCTTGTCCTCCTTTAATTATTCTCTATTTTTTATCGGCTTTCATATTTTGTTTCAATACTGTTTTTTGGCTGTAAATATACTGATTCTATCCCATCTCAAAATTAAGCGTCTGTTTTAATATCTTTTCTCATAAGGAGAACAATATGAACGAACTGCTTACTACTAAAGAAGTCGCAAAATTACTCAAGGTGTCAGAACAGACAATCAGAACAATGACCAACAGCCACGAGATTCCTCATTATCGAATGGGAAAAATGATTCGGTACAGTCGTCAAGAAATTATGGCTCTGTTCGGCGGAGAACTTGAAGCAGACCCAGTTCTTGATTGGTTGATAAAGATTACACAAAGGAGGAAAGAGGGGAAAATTTAAGCAGGTACAAAATTAGCCCTAACCAATCATTAGGGCTAATCATAAAATTCGACCCAATCATCGCCAAAACCGATATTTTTTACAATTTCTTTTATATCCAAGACAGCTTTATTGCCGCTTTTTTTTCTGCCAATCCAATGAAGGAAGTTGTGGCTATGATGACTTCTTAGATTTAATAAATCATTAAGTTTATCTTCTTCTATGTTAAGCATATAAAAATTATATAAAATATTTTCTTAAAATCAATAGATAACCTATTTTAGATATTTTTCAATTAACATTTCTTGTATTTTAGTTTCTGATTCTCTATTTGTTACAATTATGCAAATTATAATAAATATAAACAGCGGAACAGTTATACCTAGAATTTTATTTATGCAAAAAATTATAATTGAGATGGCGATAACAGCAATCGAAATAATCAAATTTTCTTTATGTATTATAAGGCGGAGCGTAAGAGGAATCTGCTTGATAAATATAGGAAAATAAATCTTTGCACTGTAATATTTTTTTATAAAAACACAAATAAAAACACAAATTGAATGTTTAAAAAAGTCAGATAACGATAACAAAATCTCTTCATAAAATTCTTTCCTATCTAATCGGGCTAGTTCAATATCGTCTAATTTATCATCTTTTTTCTTTAACTTAAAATATACAGTTTCATAATGCTCAGTTATCCAAGACTTTATAGCGTACTGTCTGACCAAATATTTATATTGCTTTTTCTCTGTCAAAAAGATGTACCACGATAATTTTGTCAGGCAATATGATTTGTCAGTATTGTCAGTGCCCTTCCATTTATCTTTTATAACGGAAAGCCCATTTTTATATTTTTTCTTTAAGATGAAGCTGAAAACATTTTTTTCTGAACAAGTTTTTTTTATTTCGGCAGCATCGAACCCCTCTCTCTCCCAAAAATTACCAGAAGCCTCCAATGCCTGGATTTTATCATCGGAAATATCCGCTCCATCCAGCTTAACCCTAACAAATGGGTCGTCAATATTCTTAAAGTTCTTCTTTTTCCATTTAAGGTATTTTCTCATCAACTTTCGTTTGAGCTTTAATTCCTCTTTTATTTTTCTTTTGAATATGAACCAAGTAAACATATTCATTCTCCTTATCTATTTTTTTACTTCACACCCAACCTTTAAAGTAGTCCTTACCTTTATTTTTATCAAATTGAATCGCACAGTAAATATAATACAATAAGAAAGCAGAATAAAATACTGCCAATCCAAACGATTTATTTAGATGTAAAGCGATGCAACCTATTATTATAATAGTTACATCTAACCAAAAAATCTTCGGATTCCCAAATGGTGAAAATAAAATATAAATCACCGTATTAAAAAATATTCTAAACATCAGTTTTATTATTTTAAATAAAAAACAAGTAAACTTAGGAATATTTTTTATAATATATAAAGTTCCATTAAACATTATCCTAAAAAAGGAAGTAAAATAATAAAAGAATTTTTTTACGAAAATAATAAGATACTTAAAAGTTGTTGGAATAACTGTTGGAATAAAAATCGTAAATAAAAATCTTATAAATTTAAAAGGAGAAAGTATTACCCATTTTATATAAAAAGGGATATGAATTATGAAATATAATAATTCTTTTATTATGTAAAGAGGAACTATTATTATAGCATAAGGAATAGAAGCAAATCCTTGTGCAAAAACCATCAGTTTAGATTCTTCATTATGCTTATTTTTGAATGAATATAATCTTAACCGTTGTTTTGAAAATTTATCATCTTTTTTCTTTAACTTAAAATATACAGTTTCATAATGCTCAGTTATCCAAGACTTTATAGCGTACTGTCTGACCAAATATTTATATTGCTTTTTCTCTGTCAAAAAGATGTACCACGATAATTTTGTCAGGCAATATGATTTGTCAGTATTGTCAGTGCCCTTCCATTTATCTTTTATAACGGAAAGCCCATTTTTATATTTTTTCTTTAAGATGAAGCTGAAAACATTTTTTTCTGAACAAGTTTTTTTTATTTCGGCAGCATCGAACCCCTCTCTCTCCCAAAAATTACCAGAAGCCTCCAATGCCTGGATTTTATCATCGGAAATATCCGCTCCATCCAGCTTAACCCTAACAAATGGGTCGTCAATATTCTTAAAGTTCTTCTTTTTCCATTTAAGGTATTTTCTCATCAGCTTTCGTTTGAGCTTTAATTCCTCTTTTATTTTTCTTTTGAATCTAAACCAAGTAAACATATTCATTCTCCTTTGCAACTAAAATAAAAAGACTAGATAACCTATTTTAAGAAACCTAGCCTTTTTATTATCAAGATTTACTTTCTTTTTAGAAATGAAATCAATCTTCATCATCTCTATGGAAGAGTTTTCTCACAAGAGAAAGTCCGCCAAATGTAATTATAGATGTCATAAACGCATTGTTCAGAAGTTCTGTATCAGCATCAGTCATAGCCATTCCGTGCTTACTCATAGAGCCTTTAACAGCTTCTGGTCCAGCAAACAAGGCGGCAAATCCAAATATAGTGAGCAACAGCGGACAGAAAGCGACCACAAATATAGAGTGTAAAACTCCGTTAAAAAGCACAGACATACCACCTAGTCCATCCCGGAAACCATTTAAACATCCGGCAACAAATGGAACCCAAAATGGAGCAGATGCTACTAAAATTACAGTTAATAGTCCATTCACAAGAGAATGACCCCAGCATATATCGTGATGCAGTTCTAATTCTACCGATGATGTTCCGCACGCACGAAGTCCCAGCTCGGAAATGAACGCAGACATTCCATCTATAGTTCCAAAAATGACAGACGGAAGATTTGCAAGAATCTCGAATATTAAAGGGATAATCTTTAAGATGCCGTATAAAACCAACGATACAGGTGTAACGATAAGTCTTAATATAAATATCATAAGATTTATAATAGTAAAACTTATCTTAAACAGACGATAAGCCAGGTTGCGGCTAAAACTTCCTGCATCATAAAATATTGTTTCTAAGCAATCTTCATAATGACTTACGACATTACTTTGAGCAAAGAGCAGCTGAAATGGAGCATAATCCTCTCCAGTTTCTTCGTTTAGGCAGACTTTCTTGCTATAAAAATCGCTCTGTTTCGTCCTGTCTATGTTGTCAGCTTTTGCCTTCATATTTTTGTAGAGTTCAATGTAATCTTCATTGGATTTACACGAAATGTAACCACACTTTTTCATAGGCTCTCCTTTAATTCTTTTACGCTTTTATGTTTTTTTCTAATTCTTTAGAAAACTTTATGAATTTCTTTATAAAACCTTTCATAGATTTTTGCAAAGACTTTGCCTTTGCAATATTCAAAATTTTGCTATGCTGTTTATAAAAATCTTTTAAATCTGATAAATTATTTCTCCATATTTCAATATCTATCTCTGAAATATCTGGTTGTCGATTTTCTTTTTTAGAATTAGATATTTCTTCTTTATACGATTCCATTGAATCCGTCATAATTTCAAGCATAGTTAAATAGTTTTCAGAATCGTCTTCTAATGCTTCAACTGCAATTTTAGGTCTATACCATTTAGGAGCAACCTTTTTATATTTATTCAAATCGCAATCTAACATTTTTTCGTCCTTAAAGGAATAAAAATATTTAGCACCAACTATTATATGGTCAATAAATTCAACATCGTGATTATCACATATCTGTTTATCACATTTCGTTGCACCAATATCATTAGTAGACGGGAAGCCATCACCATGAGGATGATTATGGGAAACTATTACTCCGGTTACATCTTCTGTAAATACTTTTTCAAAAAGTTTCTTATCCGGTGTAACCTGCCCTTCTTTTCTGTCTTTGCCAATGTAATACATAGACAAAATCTCGCCTCTGCCTTCCTCGCCTTTCACAGTAATTACAACCTGTTCTTCTAAATCAAGCGTTCTTAAAGGTGTCAAAAGTGCCAAAACATTTTCTTTTGTGAATTTGATTTTATTTGCCGATGTGATAAAAGATTCATTTTTTGCTCTCATAATATTTATTCTCCTATAATTAGTTAAATTTCCATCCGCTCATATCTACCGGCTTTGACCTAAACAGAACATAATGTTCCCTGTTTTCTTCGATTATTCTTGCTTCGCAAGTTAGTTCAGATACTCCCCATCCCCATGTAAGCTCGCTTGCGACCGAACTTATTTCACCGGAAGTGGGAAGTCTTGGCAGTAGTTGATAAAATTCAGAAAGTTTCTTTTTATAAAAAACTTTCCTGCCACGAAAATAGGCATCTTCCATAAGTTTTTTATCTCCTTCAATTTTTAATATTTCTTGGAAAATGTTGTTTGTTATTTTATCCTCTACATATCTAGATTCTTGTGCTGCATCCATCATATTTCAGTTCTCCTTATAATTTTATTCTGTAGTTAAATCTAATGATTGTCCAGTTAATAATTTATATATTCTAGGCTTATCTTTTTCGTTTACCAGATAACCATAATAAAATTTCTTTGCTATGATTGTTGGTAAATTCAAACGATTGCCAACCGCCTTTATCTGTAATAGCAGTTCACGATGGGTGTAATCTTTTGTAGAGTTCATTATTCATAACTCCTGTCTCCCACCCAGCATAAATAATTAAGCACTTTGTTACTTAATAACGACGGAAAATATAAGTTAGATTATTGATTTTATTTAATTATCAAATTTTCCCTCCCATACTTCATCCCAGTAAGATTTTCTGCCACTTCTAGTTCTTCTTAAATCTGATGCCGCATATTTTTCAGCTTCGTTTCTTTGAGAACTAAACTCATCATAACCAGTAATTTCCTCCGCCCTATCCATCTGACTGTATATAACATCGTAATTATCATATCCCTCACCAAACAGAGAATCGTAAGTTACATATCCCATATACACTCCTTTTATATTTTAAAATAACAACGAGGACATATAGTGTCCTCGTTCCTTTTGTTTTATTATGTTTTTTATAATTTCCAGACAGTCATTACATAGTATTTTTTATCAGTCTTTGCCACAGAAGTTTTTCCGTTGCCAAAATTAAATATATAATATTCATTTTTGGCTGCTTGTGATGATGACCAATACCAAGATTTTTTGAATTTTATATCATCTATTTGAAATGCTTTTCTACTTTTATAAATTGCTTTTAACATTTCAATAGACGGTAGCGATAGCTTCAAATTTTTTAACTCTTTGGCATCCATACTTTTATTAAAGTAGTCAGAAACATTCAAGTACAGTTTAACCTTTTCATCAGTGTCTGAATTAAGTTTTATTTCTCCCAAAAATATTCCTTTTATCAAAGGAGATATTCCTTTGGGAAAGGCTTGATTATAATTCTCACGGCTTATTATTATCTTGTTTTTCAAAATAATATCGCCAATTTTTAATTGTTCCATCCTTTTGTTCTCCATATTTATTTTATCATATAATCTTAATAATGTTACAAGGACTTATAGTGTCCTTGTAACTTGTTAAACCGCATCTGTCCTAGTTCGTTGATTCAATTGCTTTAACATTGATTTTCATATATTCCTCCTGTTTTTTTTGCTACAGTTTCCCAAACTGTCCGCTTTGTTTTGCTATATGTTTCTGCAAGGTATGCAGAAATTGACGAATACAACATCTCAAGGTGATAGTTAAAATCGCTTGTCTGAGTGTTGTCTTTTTCAATGTCCACTAAAACTGTCTGAACATCTTCTTTCAAGTAGTTGAGTAATTCTTCCATACACGCTCCTGGAAAATAAAAAAGGCTAGGAATTAACCTAGCCTTTTACAGTTCAACCTCATTTAGAAGCCGTTTATGTTTGCAATTCTCTTTACAATGTCTGTGCTTTGCCTGTTTGTTACTAACAAAGCACTCGTGTTTTACGCAGTAGCAATAGATTCTATTGATACCGACATAACCATTGTTTAGACACAGCTTGTAATACCCAGACAACTCCGGGTCAAAATCAATGTCTTTATAATCCACAGAACCTCCTTTATCTTGTCGCCAAGTAATTGATGTATTTCTTGAACAAAGAATCAACAGAATATCTTTTTCTGAAAAACAAAATGAAACAATCTGCAACCATTTTAGGCGGCATAAAAACTAAATCATCAAGAGTTGTCTTATTTACGATTTCATTCAAATCCTGCTCATCAATACTATTTCTTATCGCAAGAGGAACCCCAAGAACCTTGCCTAATGTATAGATTGCCAATCTCTCACCGTCCCTATAAAGGCTTACTTTCCTAGTTGCATTTTCCATATCAATTCTCCTTTATTGCCTTATTGTATTTTCGCTCGAAAGACTTTTTTGTTCGTTCAAAAAGTTCCTCAAGTTCCCACCTAATGCTTGATTCGTTTAGGTAACTACAATATGTTATAGCATTTTCCAAACTCTGTAAAACGTTCGTTATTGCGTATTCGTTTTTATTTTCCATTATATACACTCCTTATTGCATAACTTTCATTATGATTTTGTGGTCTATAAGCAGCTTATTAAGAACGCTTATAGCATCTTGCAGGTTCATTCGTTGTATGCCGGGTGCTAAAGTAAAATCCGCACAGTTCTCGACAAACATAAACCAAGAATAATAGCTTAATAACAACGGCAGTTCCGAGCCAGTAGGTAGTGTCGTGTTTAAGTTCAGCCAATGAACAATTTAGGAATAGGAACTTTTCTTCCAATTTTAGTTTTACAACTAATAAGAGTTCCTCTGAAATTTTGTAAAGATACATCAATGTATTTTTCGTGAAGTCTGTCCTTGCCTATAGCGAGAAGTTCCCCTATTCTCATTCCAGTAAGGGCTGCGACTAACATCAAAAGTTTATTTGATTTATCTTGCCATTTATAATCAAAAATCTTGACTGCTTCTTCATAAGTGAAGGCATCTCTTGTAGAACAGTTTTCTCGTAAAGATGTTATTCCTCTCATAGCATTGTGAACCATAACATCGTCGGCTAAAGCAGTATCTAAAATAATTTTAAGTGCTTTCACAACATTATTTATAGTGCCCCGGCTAATCCCCTTTTCATTTAATAACATCGTTCTGAATGATTTTACTGTATTTGGTGTAATTTCATTCATTCTCAAATGTCCAAAATAAGGAAGTATATGTTTATTTAAGGACAGTTCATATTGATAAAGTGTACGCTTAGAAATAGATGGAGAATCTTCGGAACTTTCAATAAGCTTATTTTCTAGCCACGAAGAGCCTTCGCTAAACCAGCCGCTTGCATAGGACTGAAACGAGATGGATATTCCGTTAAACAAGAAACCACGTTGAAGCAGATTGTCGCAATACGCCCTGGCATTTTGTTTAGAAGTTTGCCCGGTAGATTTACCAGTGGATAATGTGCCATCGGGCTTGTAGGCTTTGTAATACCACACTATTCCCTTTTTTAACTTTCTCTTGTAAAGAAAATATGCTCCGTGCATAGCAATTTAAGGGGGATTTTTTTTTCGGTACAAATTGTATACATTTTATGCACACGGAAATAAAAAATCAAGATAGACTTTTTATTATGTGCATATATTACAAGGAATTAGAACATATCAAAATTTTGATAATATTTCTCCTACAATCTTCCCCTGATTTTTTTCATAATTTTTTTGTGATAAAATGCACGCAAACTTTCTGCCAGACAGTAAAGTCCATAAAATTTTGACAGCGGAATGTCTACACTTCCAGGTCTGTGCACTTCCCGCCCGCCAAACCCCGTCTTAAAAAGATAAAGCCCGTGCATAGGATGATTTTCGCTTCCCGTCGGAGGAATTCCGTAAAAATCATATATTTTTGAGCCGTAATTCTTTGCATCGCAAATTGCAGTCCACTGCACAAGATAATTCGGCATTAAATTACGCTTATTGTTTGACGAGCATCCATAAAGATAAACCGCCTCGTTATCTTGAAAAAGAGTTATTATTGCGGCCAAATCTTCACCTTCATGGCTTGCTATATAAAGGGTGATTTTCGTTCTTTTTTCTGAGCCAGATTTTGACGATTCTGCACCTCGTTCGAGCAAATCACGATAGTAAGAAAGAGGATGAAGTCCAATTCCGTCACGAGAAGCAGTCTGCCTGTAAAGCGAATAGAATGAATTTAAATCCTTCTCAAAATCCGCAGAATCCGCATCAACCGCGCGAACTTCAACTCCGTGCTTTGAAGCGTAGCGTATGTTGTAGCGCCATTTGCTTTTCATATTTTTTAAAAGCTCATCTTCAGAAAGAGATAAATCCAAAAAAGTGCTGTCAGGAGGCTGAATATCAGTCTTGCTTTTTTTTAAGTTTACACCGGCAATTTTTGAAAGCTCACCAAGCCTTGAAAGATACTCATCTCTAATTTCAACCGAAGGCATGTCAAGAGGAACATCAAACCTTATAAAAAGAGGTTTTTCAGAAAGACTATTTTTTATTGTTTCAGAAAGAACTCCAAGCGACTTCACATAGCCAACTTCACTTTCCGCATGAACTTCAAATCCAGGAACACAGTTTTCCATCTTAAATTCTGGAGCCATAGGAACATAGCATATAGAAAATTTAAGCGGACCTTTTTTAAAAATTCTAAAAAGAACGTTGATTTTATCAATTTTTATAGATTTCCAGCCATGCGCACTTTTAAAATCGCACCAGAAATCGGACTGTTGAAAACGAATAGACATAATAACTCGCTCATTTTAGCAAAAAAATGAAAATTTGGAAATAGAAAGAAGATTGTTTTAAAAACGTTTCCGCCATTTAACAAAAATAAACAAAAATCTCTGGATTAGTGCAATTTTTTTCTTCTGCTCACGCCGATTCCGTCGCCGACTTTGAAGAATTCGGTCTCAAAATTCTCGTTGGTTTTCAAAAAGTCGATATATTTCCGGATTTTCTTTACAAGTTTTATCGTGCTATAGTTGTGTGTCAGGCTCAAGTCTTCAACCATTCCGTGAAATGACAGATTATCGCTTATTATCACGCCTTTTTCAGCCAAAAGCGGAGAATATCTGTTGAAGAAATTTATGTACTGTGCTTTCGCCGCGTCGATAAAAATCAGGTCGAATTTTCCTTTGATTTCCGCAGTGAGCGCGTCGCCTAGAATCAGCGTGATTTTTTCTTTCAAGCCTTCACTTTCAACATTTTTGACAGCCTGAGCATACCGGGCAGAGTCAATCTCGATTGTCGTTACGTGAATGTTATCACGGATTTTCGCAAAACGGATTGACGAAGTTCCAATCGCTGTTCCGATTTCAAGAATATTTTTAATCTCGTGATTTTTGATGTAGTCCGCGATAAAGTCGCTTCCGGCATCTTGGAGAACCGGCACCTCGTTTTTCATCGCGTATTTTTCCATCCCGGTAACGCCGTCGTCTTTTGAAAGAATATCAATGAATTTTTCAATCTCGCTCGCCACCGAAAAACAAAAATCAGGCTTTTCCGCCATCAAAAGCCCTTTGTTGCCAAGTCCGCCGCGGCAAGCGACAGTCTTGCAGCCGAACGATTTTCCAGCCTGAATGTCCTGCGCGCTGTCTCCGAACATAATCGCATTCTTTGCGGTAAATTTCGTTCCAAATTTTGAATTGATTTTCCGCAAAGTATATTCAAGTCCGTCTGGAGCAGGCTTTTTCTGGATTTTTTCTCCGTTCTCGTCCAAAGTGTCAGGTCCTGTAATAAGGTCAAAATATTCGAGAACATCAAGTTTCTTCAAAATCACTTCGGCGATTTTTTCCGGCTTGTTTGTAAGCAGGCAGACTTTTTTTCCTTTTTCTTTCAAGGCGCGGAGAAGCTCTTTTATTCCAGCGTAAAGGCTTGTCTTTTCGACCGCGTGGCTGTAATAATATTTAAGATAAAAATCGAGAATTTTCTGAAAATTTTCTTTTCCGTAAGCGGAATTCTCGTCGAATTTGTTTTTTGTGGAGAATTTTAGCGCGCGGAGCAGAAGCTTTTCAGTTCCGTCGCCCACAAATTCAACGACTTTTTCAAGAGGAATCTGCCAGTAGCCGAATTCTTTAAGCGAAACATTCACAGCCGATGCAATGTCCTCCGCAGAATTTATAATCACGCCGTCGCAGTCAAAAATGTAAAGTTCAATAGACATATTCTTTTTTACTTTTATAAAAACAAAGAGCCGTTACTTGCCGTTTTTATCATCTTTTTTGCGATAATCAGGCTTTTGCGGCTCTAAAATATTTTTTATTTTATCCGATTTCAGAATTGACAGCGTTCACAGTCTTGATTTCTTTTCCGGCCGCAAGGAGCTTTTTGCCTGCGATTTCGACTGTGCCGCTCACAGCGTTGATTGAAACAGAGAAGAATTCGTCGCCTGTGATTTCGGCTTTTTTTGCCGCGCTTTCGTCCGCGCCTTCAAGAACGACTTTTGTTCCAGGCTCAGCCCATGAAGCGTCAAGAACTTCAACGCAGTCTTTGCCGTCTTTGTCCTTGTAGTCGCCTGCGAGCAACATTCCGTAGCTTTCAACTCCTCGCATTTTTCTCGGAGCAAGGTTTGCCGCAATCACAACGTGTTTTCCAAGCAAATCGCTTTCTTTAAGGTACATTCTAAGTCCTGACTGGATTGTGCGCGTTTTTCCGTTTCCGTCGTCGAGAGTCTCGATATAAAGCTTCTCGCCTTCCGGATTCGGCTTTACATCGACAATTTTTGCCACGCGAAGCTCGATGTTCTTATTGAAAAAGTCAATCTGCTGCTCAGGCGTTAAAGCCGGCTTCGGCTCTTCTTTTTTCGCCTTTTTGCTCTTGTTTTCCTTTTTCTCAAGCTTTTCTTCTTTTTTTCCTGCGAATTTAGAACGGAAAGCGTCAACAGTCTTGTTGTCAAGCGGAGTAAAGTAAACCGAAGTCTCGGCGATTGTGTCCAAGCCCTCGATTTTTCCCAAGTCGCTCCATGTCAAAGATTCTTCTGCGCAAGGCTCTGCGAATGTCGCCGAATAAATTTTCTTTCCAAGATAGCCCGCGATAATCTGGGTGTAAGTCGGAAGATAAGGCTCGAGAAGAATCATCAGGTCCTTGATTACGTATGCGAGATTGTAGAGAATGTTGTCCGCAACAGCCTTGTCGGTCTTGATTGTCTTCCACGGCTCAGCCGCCTGGAATGCCTTGTTCGCGATGTCCGAAATCTCCATGATTGTGTGGAGAGCGTCTTTTATCTCAGCCCATTCAAGAAGCTCTGTCGCTTTTTTCTCTTTTTCTTCGATCTGCGCCCACAAAGCCTCGTCCTTTTTGCCTTCAGGAATCTTTCCGCCGTAGTTCTTGTTGATGAAAAGCAAAGTGCGGTTCACAAGATTTCCGAGATTTCCAATCAGCTCCTTGTTGTATTTTTCCTGAAAGTCCTTCCAAGTGAACTGGTAGTCCTGATTTTCCGGGCGGTTGTAGTAAATGTAGAATCTCCACGCGTCGCTTGGAATTCCAGACTCTTTCGCGTCTGAGCCGAAAACGCCTACTCCTTTTGACTTTGAGAATTTTCCGTCCTCATAGTTCAGGAATTCTGTCGATGACATATGATAAAGCTTTGTGTAGTCTCTGCCCGTTCCGATTTCTGAGCAAGGGAAAACAACTGTGTGGAACGGAATATTGTCCTTTCCGATGAACTGGAAAAGCTCGATTTTCGCGTCGTCTTCGGCGAATTTCTCATCGCTTTCTGACGGAAGCCACCATTTTTTCCAGTCAAAAGATTTTTTTCCGGCAGATTTCAGCTCGTCTTCAAGCTGCTTTGTGATTGACATATATCCGATTGGAGCGTTGAACCAGACGTAGAAGACTTTGTTCTCGTAGCCAGACTTTGGAACAGGAATTCCCCATTTCAGGTCGCGTGTGATTGCGCGCTCGTTCAAGCCGTCCCGAATCCATGCGCGTGTCATCTGAATCGCGTTCTGCGCCCATTTTCCCTCGACACTTGCATTCTTCATCCATTCCTCAAGTTTCGGCGCGATTGAAGGCAAGTCAATGTAAAGATGCTTTGTCTCGCGCACTTCAGGAGTCGAGCCGCAAGTGTGGCATTTAGGATTCAAAAGCTGTGTCGGGTCAAGAAGAGTTCCGCAGCTGTCGCACTGGTCTCCTCTCGCGTCTGTCGCGCCGCATTTCGGGCAAGTTCCGTCAACGTAGCGGTCGGCAAGGAACATCTGGCATTTCGGGCAGAAAAGCTGCTGGCTAGTGTGCTCCTTTATGAAGCCGTTCTTGTCCAAGTCATTGAACATTGACTGAGTGATTTCAGTACATTCCTCGTTTGAAGTACGTCCGAATTTGTCGAATGCAATGTTAAACCACTCGTAAATTTCCTTGTGAATCTTGTAATAGTAATCGCAAAGCTCGCGCGGAGTCTTTTTGTCCTGAAGAGCCTTTGTCTCCGTTGCAGTTCCATACTCGTCAGTTCCGCACACATACATTGTCTCGTAGCCACGTGAGCGGCAGAAACGCGCGAAAACATCAGCGGAAAGCATCTGGATAAGGTTTCCAAGATGCGGAATATTGTTTACATAAGGCAAAGCCGAAGTGATAAGCCGTTTAGTCGTTTTGATATTTTTCATAGATAAAAAGTATAGTAAATTTTTACAGATTATACAAATGGGAATTTTTTAAGTGTTTTTTAAGATTCGGGTGGCTTTTTGCATAGCAAAAACCGGGTGTTCCGAGGTTCCGCGTCCTCGCGCTCCATTGCCTGCTGCCAGCAGCAGACAACGCCAAAGGCGCCTCTACACCCCCTGCCACATTTTCTGACTAGTAAATTTTTCTTATTAAATCCAAAAAAGCCGGAGTTTTTACAAGGCCAAGCTCTTCCGCAGTAAGCTTTTCCGTCCTTGAGTATGGATTTCCGTTTTCATCCGCAGAAGGATTTACATCCGCAGTTACAGACTGAGAACTTTCCTTTTTTTCAGGAATTTTTTTTACCAAAACTTCATCTCCAATATTCACCCGGTCATAAAAACTTTTTTGAGTTAGAATTCCTTGAGAAATTTCTTCATCGCTTTTTTCTATTTCAATCTGCCCAAGAGCAAATTTCTCATCAAAACTTACTCCCGGCTTTGAATCGCAGGTCCGGACATTTCCTTTTTTTACTACGTCCAAAACAGTTCCTTTTTCAATTCCCTCGTTTTTTCCCATGTCAATAAGAATTTTATTTCCGCTTCTTGCAAGAATTTTTCCACGCGCCGGAAGCAAATTCAAGACATTTCTTCTAAAAGAGCGGATTATCGACGAAAACCTGTCATTTCCAGTTCTAAATAGATTAAATTCGCTTATTTTTATTCCGTTTCTGCCATTGTAAACGGCCGCATCAAGACTTACTTCACGCTCAGTTTCCTCAAAATTCATCAAAATAAAATAATCCTGAGAACTTTTTCGTGCCTTCAAAAAAGCCTCTCCAAAGTTCGCAACAGGATTTTTTTCAACATTAACCGCAGTAACCGCAATTCCGTTAAAACTTTCACTTGCCATTTCAGCGGCGATTTCCTGAGAATCTGGATGCAAAAGAACTGCGTTTTGTCTTGTATAATAAAGCCCGATATTCCATCTGATTTTATCAAGATAGAACGGCTCAACATTCCATTTCGCGCTCAGAGAATATTTCATAAGCGAAGAAAGAGCTTCAATAGTATCGTTAGTTTTTGTGTAAGTATATTTTTCTTCATCCGAAAGAGTTTTTTCGTCAATTTTTTCATTATTTTTTATAAACGAAAGCTGCTCCAAATAAAGCTCATTTTGACCGAGTTTGTAAATTTCTGCGGCAAATTCACTTCTAGCAATTATGTTGTTCGGATCAATTTTTAGGGCGCGCTGATATTCGTACCTTGCCTGCTCGCCTTTGAAAAATTTTGCATATTCCCTCGCCTTTAAAATATGAAACTGCGCCCAAGCTGAACGCCTTGTATCTTCAAGCGGCAAATTTTTATCAACAAGAAGCTCAAGCGCGCTTCGCAGAATTTCATCCTCAGGCTCAATTGCAAGCGCCGCAGACAAAATTTCAAGCGCGGAATCAAAATTTTTCTGACGGGAAAGCGAAAGTCCTTTCAGATACCAGGCTGCAATTGTATTTCGGTCTTTGTCGATAAGATAATCGCAAATATCTATTACTTCATCATATTTTTTTTGTTCATAAAGAATCGAAGAAAGAAGCATATAAGCCTGATAAAAATCAGTCTTTAACTGAAGAGCGGAACGCGCTTTTTTTTCGGCTTCAGCAAAGTCGCCTTTTTTTGCCTTTAAGTACGCTGCAAAATAATAAACTTCACTTTCTGACGGATGGCTTTTTAGAGCCTGTTGAATGTAATTTTCAGAAAGTTCATCTTTTCCCGTTTCCGAAGCAAGAAGCGCAAGCGAAAGAAGAGCTTTTCTGTTTGTTTTTTGACGTTTTAGCGCATCAAGATAAAAACTTCTGGCAGAATCAAAACTTCCGTTGTAAAGCTCAATTTCTGCAAGCCCAAAACGCGACTCAATATTGTTAGGATACTTATGCAAAATTTCCTTAAAAATTTTCTGCGCCTCGTCCAAACGGCGCAACGAAATAAGGCACATTCCGCGCAAATTCAAAACATCGGTGCGGTCTTTTATGAATTTTTGCGCGCTGTCCAGATAATCAAGACAAAGCTCAAAATCATTAAGTTCATAAGTCGCCTTTGCAAGCAAAAACCACGCTTCTCCAAAAGAAGGATTTTCCTGAAGCGCAAGCTGAAACTCTTCACTGGCCGAATACCAGTTTTCTTCCGCCTCAAATTCTTGACCGCGCTCATAATGTTTTAAGGCAGAAAGATTTTCGGCCTGCGCAAAAAATGCACAGTGAATAAAAAAAACTAAAATCGGCAAAGCAATTTTTTTCATTTTCTCCCACCCAAAAGTAAATCGAACATCTTTTAACGTTATTCTTTTTCCGATTCTTCTGATTCTGCTTTTTTTATAACTTTAATAAGATTTACGCGGTGGCCTTCCATATCTTGAACGATAAATTCAAAGCCGCCCCAATTAATTTTTTCATATTTTACAGGAATTCTTCCAAAAAGATCGAGGACAAAACCGCCTAGAGTATCAAAATCTTCCGTCGGAAAGTTTGAATTTATGTTTTCGTTCAAATCTTCGAGATTGACCCTTGCGTCGCAAAGCCAAATTTGATTTCCAATCGCAAGAATATCTTCCCTTTCGTTGTCAAATTCGTCCTGAATATCGCCAACGATTTCTTCAATAATGTCTTCCATGCAGACGACACCGCTCACTCCACCATATTCGTCAACGGCAATTGCAATATGAATATGGCGCCTTTTAAACTCGCGCAAAAGTCCGTCGATTTTTTTTGATTCAGGAACAAAATATGCCTTTCTAAGCAGTTTCTCAAGGTCAATTTCCTGATTTTTTGAAATCACGGCAAGCAAATCCTTTACATAAAGAATTCCAAGCACATTGTCGATTGATTCCGAATAAACAGGAAAACGCGAATGTCCGCTTTCTGCAATTTTTGCAAGGAGTTCTTCCTGAGGAGTATCAATCGAAAGAAAGTCGACATCAATCCGGGGAATCATAACTTCCTTTACAGAAGTTTCTGACAAATCCTCGATTCCTTTTATCATATCTTTTTTTTCTTCAATTAAACTTAAATTATCCTGACTTTCTGACTGCTCATTGCCGTTTTTTCCAGAAAAATTTGAATTTGAACCGTCGTCTTTTTTCTTTCCTAAACCAAAAATACTCATAAAATCCCTTTTTATTTTTTAGCGCGTCTTGAAATTTTTAAATCTTAAGACGCGCTTTTAATGCTTAAATAAGATCGGCATCAGAAAAAGTTTTTAAAACTTCTTCCTGTTTTTTCAGCATCGGACTTTTTATTTCAAGACCTTCGCCGACATGCTCTTCTCCGTGATCCATTCCATTTAAATGCAAGGTTCCGTGAATCAAAAGCCTTTTTAATTCTTCATTCTGTGTAACCTTAAAATATTCTGCATTTTTTGGCAATGTATCAAGAGAAATTATAATGTCGCCCGCACTGAACCATTTTATTCCGTTTTCATCAGTGTATTCTTCACCATTTTCAAAGGAAAGAATGTCAGTTGGAGCATCTATTTCACGGTAATTTTTATTCAATTCCTGAATAAACTCATCGTTGCAAAACAAAATCGAAAGTTCCTGACCGTCAAAACCAAGTCTTTTTAAAACTTCCTGTTCATATTTTTCAATTTTTCCAAACCAGGCAGGCTCGCTAAGTCCGTCCTGCATAGAAACAAGAACTCTATTCATTTTTTTCACCTTCAGAATTATTTTTTTCAGAAGTAGAAGAATCCGTTGAATCCTGATTTTGATACTTTATGCGTCCGTGATAATATGCCGCAAGAATCGAAACGAAAGTATTTTTTATTTTTGTCATTTCGCCGTAAGTAAGGGCGCAGTCGTCCAGCTGTCTTGCCGCAATTTTTGCTTCAATCAGCTGCTGAATAAATTTTTCAAGACGCTGTGCTGTTGGCTTTTCCAAAGATTTGCAGGCAGCTTCAACAACATCGGCAAGCATGACTACAGCGCTTTCTTTTGTAGAGGGAAGTTTTCCGTCATAACGGAAATCTGCTTCGTTCGCGTTCGGATCTTTTTCTTTTGCCTTGTTGAAAAAATACGAAATTACAGAATTTCCATGGTGCTCTGCAATAATATTTACAACCTGGGCAGGAAGATGCATTTGATGAGCCTTTTCAACGCTCAGGCGCAAATGACTTTTTATAATTGAAACCGAAAGCGACGGGTTTAAATCCGTATGTTTATTTTCAGAATCAATGTTATTTTCCGTAAAATACTCAGGATGCTCCATTTTTCCAATATCGTGGTAAAGAGCCGCAACTCTCGCCAAAAGCGAATTTGCCCCGATTTCCTTGCAGGCGCTTTCTGCAAGCTGGCTTACCATTATGCTGTGCTGATAAGTTCCGCTGGCTGTAAGCAAAAGTTTTCTCAAGACAGGAGAATTCTGATCGCTTAAATCCATGAGCCTGAAAACCGAAGCCGTATTCATTACAACTTCAAGCGGTGTAAGAAGACCAAGCGCAAGAATACCAGAAATAAAACCGTTAAATGCAACTCCTGCAAGCGGGAATACGCAGTCAGAAAAATTATCATTAAAGATAACTTTTAACACGCAGATATAAATTACGTTCAGAACGGCAACACCTATCGAAGAAAAAATCATATCAATTCTGTTTTCTATCGTACGGAGAATTTTTACGATTGAGAGAGAAGATGCAAGTGTATACAAAAATGGAATCAATTCAAAATTGCAGGCACAGAGCACTCCAAAAGAAATCAATATCGAAAAATAAAGTCCAAAAATCTGTCCAAAAAGAATCGTAATCAAAGCAACGCACAATCCAGAAGGAATAATTACAGGAAGATTGAAAATTCCCTGAAAAAGCGGAGCCTTGTCGCCAAAACAGGCAACTCCAAAAACAACTACAAAAAGCAGAGAGGCAAGAATAATTTCTTTAAGCTCAACCTTGCGTCCTAGGCAGACAGGAGAAAAAAGCAAAAATGCCATCGCAGAAACAAGCATAAGAAACAGAATATTGTCCGCGAAAACCCTGTAATCAATGTAGGACGGAGATGCCGCCATCTTTCGCAGTTTTAAATAATCCTCTTCCGCAATTGGAAAACCTTTTCTTATTACTTTTTCGCCTTCTTCGACCGCAATCGGAAACTGATCATCGGCTGCAAGATTTGTCGTAGCAATGATTGTCTTGTCGGCAACCATTCCCGGTTCATATTCGTCAATCGAAAAAGAAGCAATAGTCTGCCGCGTGCTCGCGTCAAAATAAACAATTACGGCAGAAACCAAAAATGTAATTGAAAAAACAAGCAGAATCGCCCAGTTTTTCTTTACATATTCAAGTGCAGAATGAAATAAATCATAAAAAAAAGAATTTTTTCCGTTATTCGCTTTTGTCATTTTCATAAGCCTGTACAATTTTTTTAACAAGCGGTGAACGAACGACATCTTCGCCGTCAAGTTCAACCATGCTTATTTCTTCTATACTTTTTAAAATTTCAAGTGCCTGAACCAGACCAGATGGAATTTTTTTCGGAAGATCTATTTGAGTAACATCTCCCGTTATAAACACTTTTGAATTCTCTCCGGTTCGGGTAAGGAACATTTTCATCTGTTCACACGTCGTATTCTGCGCTTCGTCAAGAATTACAGCCGCATTGCTCAAGGTACGTCCGCGCATATAAGCCAAAGGCGCAACTTCAATTATACCATTCTCCTGAAATTTTTTCACCATTTCTGAAGGAATACAGGCGCTCATAGAATCATAAAGGGGCCTTAAATAAGGATTTATTTTGTCCTGCATATCTCCCGGCAAAAAACCAAGACTTTCTCCAGCCTCGACAACCGGACGCACAAGAATAATTGAACTTATTTTATGGCTTAAAAGAAGACGCAGGCTTTCTGCAACGGCAAGAAAAGTTTTTCCGCTTCCTGCAGGACCTGTTGCAAAAACCATGTCATTTTTTCGGAACGACTGGATGAGTTTTGCCTGATTTTTTGTTTTTGGATAAATTTTTCTCGTGCTTCCTGGAATTGAAATTGAAAATTTCTGAGCATCAAAATTTTCAACTCCAGTATTCAGAACAGATTCAATCAGTTCGGAACCAGAAATACTGTTTTCAAGCCTATTCTCAGAGATTTCATCGCTAAGACGGTCGATTATGAACTTGAATTTCTGCTGAATTTCAGCGGAAGCTTCAGCAATTGAAAGTTCGTTTCCTTTTGTAAAAATGCTGACTCCAAGATGCTGTTCGATGAGCTTTAAATTGCTGTCATTCGTTCCACAAACCTGAGAAAGAATCTCCGGATCTGAAAGAACTATAGTAAATTCGTTTTCCAATTTGCTTATTCTATCACCTTTCTTTAAAAAAATCATCAAAAAACTGAATTTATTTTAAACTCCATTCTCCATATTCATCAAGAATTTCCGTCTTCATTCCTGACATTGGCCGCCAGCTTACGCTCAAAGAAAAATACGGACTAAAGTCGTAATGCGCCTGCTGGCTAGAAGTTGCAGAAATGTAGCGCGGTGAAATTTTAAACGAACAGTTCAAATCCCAATCGTCAAGATCGTGAGTTATCGACATTACAAGAGATTTTAGCTTAAAGGCGGAATTTTTCCGTTTTTCGTCGCTATCAAGCCTGAATGAATCTATTAAATCATTCAAAACATTTCTTTCTCCGTTGTTTCCGTAATAATAGGCATAATCTGAATCTGAACAGAAATATCTGTAAATTACGTTGTTGCGGCTTTCAGAACTGAATGAAAAATCAAGAAGCTCATTTATCTTAAAAGTAATCTTCGGTATAAAAACAAAATAACTGCTTGTCGGACGCACAAAATCATAGACAAAACTTGTAGAAAGTGACGGTGTCCACGAAATTTTGTCGGTCCAGTGCTTGAACGTTTTTGAAGGACTTGTGTACGCAAAACTCAACGAATATGGCTGGAATTTTTTGTCTGAAGTTGACTTCCATCCTTTTCGGCTGGTTATATCTCCGTTTGAATCATATTCAACGTCAAATTCATAAACATTTGAATAACTCATTGTATATGCAAGCTGCGCGCCATAACCGCTCAAAGAAAATTTAAAGGAATCGTGCTCTTCCTCTTCCCAATCATAAACGTAAGACTGAGAAAGACTCAATTTGCTGTTAAAAAACTTAAATGAAAGCGACTGCGAAATATCGTTTTTTACCCAGGTGTCGTCAGTAGAACTTTTTTGCTTGATTCCTGTTCCGACAGAAAAAGTTGTGTACGGAAAATTAAGCGAAAAAACGCCTGTGTAAGAATCAACCTGAGGAGGAAGAGTTGTCGTAAGCGAAAGCTGCTGTCCAAAATCCCCTTCATTTGCAGCAAGAACAAGATTCAGATTATGTGTCGTTACACATTCTTCGTCGGTCAAATCCATCGTAAGATATTCCCACTCAGGATTGTTTACGTCGTCGCTTATGTATTTTGTCTGGATCATTTTTACGGTCGTATTCCATGTGAGGGCCGTATTTGAAAAATAATTCGTGTAATAGAGAGGCTTAAAAGTAAGCGCGTTCGTGTCCGTCAAATCGAGTTTTCTTGCATTGTAGTCGGCTTTTTTAATCGAAGCAATTGAAGATTCAGAATATCCTCCGTCCGAAGTGTCGTTGTTCAGATAAGGATGCTTTTGAAAAACCGGATTGAACGTAAAAGTGTCTGCAAGCGAAAGAAAGCTGTCTTTATAACCGAGATTGCTCGTCAAAGTTGCCGGAGCTTTTACCTGAATATAAGTTGCCTGGACAGTCCGCCAATCAAAATCTTCAGGAATCTTTAAATTTGAAGATGAATATGAAATTTGTGAAGTAAAATCCGGCGAAATACTGTAACCGAGTTTGTAGGTAATTCCATTTAAGCTGCGTACAGAACCGTTCAACGTGGCAATCGATGGAAGCGCAGACTCATCAAAAAGAATATTTTCTTCAGAATCGGAACTTTCTTCTTTTTTGTCAGAATTTTCTTCATTTTTTTTGTCATCAAATTCAAGAGGCGGCAATAAAGAAAGCGAAACTGACTGTTTTTTTGAAGATGCCGAAGCCTTCGGATACTGAAAAATCGTTCCAGAAATTTTTGCGCCGATTTTAAAAGGCGTAACCTGGCTCGGATAGTAAAAATATCGTTCTGGAGTATAGCTCGCCCATGCCGAGTCATTCCTGTATTCATCACGGTCAGTCAAGGCCGCCGATTGGGAAGAAAAAACTATCGAAGAAGAAAAACTAGAAATTGAAAGAGTAGAAACAAAAGGCTTTATGAATTCCGGCAATTTGAAAGTATAAGAGCCGTTTAAATTCCAGTTAAATGAAGAAACCGTCGTAACGCTGTCTTCTTCAGAATCGTCAGTTGCAACACCAGACATAAGAAAGTCAATCCAGTCCATTGTCTCCGCGCGATTGTTAAAATCATAGTCAAAATATGGATCCGAATAAAGCGGCATTGAAAGCGTAAGGTTGAACGGAGAAGAAATCGAAAGCTTTAGGTTAAACTGATAACGGAACGGCAAAGTATAGCCCATCAAGTTTGAAGAATCCAGGACCTTATCTCCAAGCTGGTTGTACGGAAGATAAGCCGAATTGTTTTTAAAAATAGTATTGCTAAATCCAAGTTCTGTATTGAATTGAAGATCTGAAAGTATCTTGGAAGGTTTTAGCACAACGTCAGCGCCGACCATTGCTCCCAAATTTGCATAATAGTCCGCCATAATTTTTACATGATTTGTAGTGTCGCCTTTAAAATCCGCATCAAGATTATGAAGCACGATTCCTTCACGCACCTGCTCTTTCATAGAGTCGGTTTTCATAAAGCTGAAAGGATTTATTTTATCATCATCGTCAGAATTCGAGCTGTCATTTGTAGATTTTGCGTCCGCAGGTTTCCGGCCATAAAGATAAGTTGTCGTATTTATAAAATATCCCTCGCGGAATTTATAGCCCATCGCAGGATTAAAAATCAATTCGTCTTTCGGATAATAAAAAGCAGGAAGATAAATCAAAGGCACACGGCCAACATAAAGAAGCGCGCTAAAAAAGGCAAATTCTCCGCCCGGCAAAAGCCAAATTCTCCGCGCGCGGATTTTCCAATGAGGATTCTCATCGTCGCAAAAAGTAAGCTCGCCGCCTTTAAAAGCGATTGTTCCTCCGGAATCCCTGCCGAAAATTTCACTTGCAACAATCAAAGTAGAGCCTGAAGGAAGATTTATTGCATCTGACGAAGTTTGAACTGCACGGCCGTTGTCAAAAACTCCCTCAAAGGTCGAAGTATTAAAAAGAAGACTGTTTGCGGTGATTTTTTCTCCGCCGGCAGAAGACGAGCCGCTCTGTTCAAGACAGACGTTTCCTTCCGCATAAAGCATTTCCGAAGAACGGTTGTAGTTTATTCTGTCAGCAGAAACTGTTGTTTTGTCATTTCCGCGAGAAACAGAAATTACGACATTTCCAGAAAGAATAATGCAGTCGCCGCCAGAAAGCTGATCTTTTTTGTACTCAGATTTTTCGGCAGATTCAATATTTATGACAGAAACCTGCCCTTCAGCCGAAGATTCTTTACAAAAAGCAAAAGACACAAGAGAAAAAAATAAAAATATTAAAAGCGCTTTTTTTCTCATTGCAAGACCGTCAGTTTTTGTGCGCCGCATTTAACGTTTCTTCAAGATATTTTCCTGTCCAGCTTCCAGTTTTTTTCCAGTTTGCAACAATGTGTTCAGGAGTTCCAAAGTCAACAATCTGACCGCCACCAGTTCCACCTTCAGGACCAAGATCAATAATCCAGTCCGCCTGAGCAATTACATCGAGGTTATGTTCAATCATAACGACAGAATTTCCCTTGTCCACAAGTTTTTGAATAACTTCCATTAGAACCTTTACATCTGCAAAATGAAGTCCTGTTGTAGGCTCGTCAAGAATGTAGAGAGTTTTTCCTGTTGAAGGACGGGCAAGTTCCGTTGCAAGTTTTACACGCTGAGCTTCTCCGCCAGAAAGAGTAAGCGCGCTCTGTCCAAGCTGAATGTAACCAAGTCCGACATTTTTAAGAGTTTCTAGTTTTCTTGAAATATGCGGAATCGCGGCAAAAAAATCAGCAGCTTCCTCAATCGTCATATTCAAAACATCAGAAATATTTTTTCCGTGGTAGCGGACGTCCAAAGTCTCGCTGTTAAAACGCTGACCGTGGCACACATCGCACTGAATAAAAACATCCGGCAAAAAGTTCATTTCGATAGTAAGAGTTCCGGCGCCCTGGCATTTTTCGCACCGCCCGCCTTTTACGTTAAAACTAAACCGGCCTGGAGTATAGCCTTTAGCCTTTGAATCAGGAAGCGTGCTAAAAAGCTCGCGGATCGCATCAAAAACTCCGACATAGGTTACAGGATTTGAACGCGGAGTTCTTCCGATCGGGCTTTGGTCGATATTTATGACCTTATCGATATTTTCAATTCCAAGAATTTCATCATGAAGCCCCGGCTTGTAGCTTGTCTTCATCAATTTATTTGAAACAACAGGATAAAAAATATCGCTCAAAAGTGTCGATTTTCCAGAACCGCTAACTCCTGTTATGCAGGTAAAGGTTCCAAGAGGAATGTCGACCGAAATATTTTTTAGATTGTGTTCGCGCGCACCTTTTATTGAAATAAAACTTCCATTTCCTTCCCGCCGCTTTTCCGGCAGCTGCATATAAAGCTTTCCGCTCAAATAACGTCCAGTAACGCTTTGTTCAACCTGCATTACCTGCTGAGGAGTTCCGCTTGCAATCACTTTTCCGCCATGAACGCCAGCTCCAGGACCTATATCAACAATCCAGTCGGCAGTACGCAAAGTCTGTTCATCGTGTTCAACAACAATTACAGTATTTTTTAAATCCCTAAGGTAATTAAGAGTGTCGATAAGCCTCTGGTTGTCGCGCTGATGAAGTCCAATGCTCGGTTCGTCCAAAATATACATAACACCAGTAAGACCAGAGCCAATCTGAGTTGCAAGACGAATTCTCTGGGCTTCTCCGCCAGACAAAGTTCCTGCAGAACGGTCAAGTGTAAGATATTCAAGTCCGACATTCTTCAAAAAATTTAAACGGGCATTTATTTCTTTTAAAAGCTGAACCGCAATTTTTTTCTCCGTTTCAGAAAGTTCAAGCTGCTTAAAAAACTCAATGCTGTCCGCAACGCTCAGACTGCAAAGTTCAATTATATTCTTTCCTCCGACAGTAACGCCAAGCGCTTCTTTTCTAAGACGCATTCCATGGCAGGATGAACACTCGGAAACAGACATATAGTTTTCTTCAATCCGCACACGCTGAGATTCCCCCCAGGCTTCATTGTGCCGTCTTTTCATTTCCGAAAGAATTCCTATCCACGGACGGTTGTATTCAGAAAAGCCTTCTCCGCTCTGTTTTTTGTAAATCCAGCGGATATTTTTAGTCAAATCGCCATTCCACAGGCTGTCAAACTGTTCGCGGGTCAAATCTTTTATCGGAGTATCAAGAGTCCAGCCGTTTTCTTTTGCAATCGCCTGAAACATCGCCTGATTCCATTCGCTCGACGGATTAAAAAACGGAAACGCCCCCTGGTTAAAGCTTAGAGAAGAATCCGGAAGTATTTTTTTTGAATCCCATTCCATTTTTTCACCAAGTCCAGTACATTCCGGGCAAGCTCCAAAAGGATTGTTGAACGAAAAAAGTCTCGGCTGCAGTTCCGGAATAGAAATTCCGCAGTCCGGGCAGGCATTTTTTTGAGAAAAAAACACTTCTTCTTCATGCCAGCCTTTTTCGCTGCTGTCATTTACACGCCTTAAAACAACAAGAACTCCGTCAGAACTTTTCAAGGCAGTTTCAACAGATTCGGCAAGACGTTTTCTTGAGTCATCTTTCAATGCAATTCTGTCAACGACAATTTCAATCGTATGCTTTTTCTGTTTGTCGAGTTTTATTGAATCGTCCAGTTCAACCATAAGTCCGTCGATTCTTGCGCGAACAAAACCTGATTTTTTTGCATCGTCAATGATTTTTTGATGTTCGCCTTTTTTTCCATGAATTACCGGAGCCAAAAGCGTAATTCTTGTTCCTTCGCCCCAGTCCATGATCGAATCGACAATCTGATCGTCAGACTGCTCCTTAATTTCTCTTCCGCAGACAGGACAATGCGCATGCCCGGTTCTTGCAAACAAAAGACGGTAATAGTCGTAAATTTCGGTAACTGTTCCAACTGTAGAGCGAGGATTATTATGAGTTGTTTTCTGCTCGATAGAAATTGCAGGCGAAAGTCCTTCAATCTGATCGACATCGGGTTTGTCCATGCTTCCCAAGAACTGCCGGGCATAAGAAGAAAGAGATTCCATATATCGCCTTTGTCCTTCGGCAAAAAGCGTATCAAAAGCAAGCGATGATTTCCCAGAACCGGAAAGTCCCGAAATTACTACAAGCTTATTTCTCGGAATTTCTATGCTTATATTTTTTAAATTGTGAACACGGGCGCCATGAATTACAATTTTTTCGCCCTCAACCCTATTTATGCTTTGCAATTAAGTTACCCTTATTAAATTTCCATATTCATTACAGCACGAACTTCTTCCAGCGTCTTTACGGCAATCTCGCGGGCCTGGACAACACCTTTTTTGAGGACGCTTCTAATATAGTCCATATTACTTTCGAGTTCGGCGCGTTTTGCGCGCAAAGGACGCAATTCTTCGTTCAAAGCTTCTGTCAGCACAGATTTCAGCATACCGCCGCCACCATCGCCAATTCTCTCGGCAATAGCTTCAGGCTCTTCTCCAGTACAAAGAGAAATTATCTGCAAAAGATTGGCAACTTCAGGACGGTTTACAGGATCATAAGAAATATGACGCTCCTGATCTGTTTTTGCTTTTTTTATGAGCTTTGCAGTCTCATCTTCGCTTGCACAAAGCATAATCGTATTCCCAAGCGATTTTGACATTTTTGCAGAACCATCAAGACCTTTTATCATTGGAGTTTTAGAAAGCAAGGCGTAAGGCTCTGGAAAAATAGGATTCTTCGGGCAAAATTTATTGTTAAAACGTCTGGCAATAAGACGCGCAACTTCAAGATGAGGAAGCTGGTCTTTTCCGACAGGAACGACATTTCCCTTACAAAAAAGAATATCAACCGCCTGATGCACAGGATACGTAAGCATTCCGGCATTCACCGATTTCATTCCAGATTTTTCAATCTCGTCCTTTACAGTCGGATTCCGGTCAAGCTCAGAACTAGAAACAAGAGTCAAAAAAGGAACCATAAGCTGGTTTGCCTCTGGAACGTGGCTGTGCGGATAAATGCAGACATCTTTTCCAGGTTCAATTCCCGCGGCAAGATAATCAATTACAAGCTGCTTTGTATTCTGACTGATTTTGTCAAATGCGTCGTGATCCGTCAAAACCTGATAATCGGCAATCAAAACCATAGTCGGAACGCCAAGCTTAGAAAGGCGGACACGATTTTTAAGCGAACCAAAATAATGTCCAATATGAAGATTTCCGGTCGGACGGTCGCCTGTCAAAACACGGTATTTTTTCGGATTAACAACAATATCTTTTTCAATCATTTCAGATTTTCTAACCGCTTCGGCAAGAATTTTATCGGCATTATTTTCAAGTTTTTCCTCAGTCTGAGACATTTTATTTTCCCTGCAAAAATCAAAATTAAAGCAACATAAAAAGTTACATTAAAGTTATATAAAACTTCAGCATTTTCTTCAATCTAAGAACAAAAAAATCAAGAATGAAGCACAGCTTCCTTTCAAACCGGCTCTTACTGCAAGTCCTCCTCGCTTCGCTCGTCCGGTCTTTCCGTGGCGATCCGGGCTAAGTTTTCCGGCCTAACAAAAAAAATGCGCACGAGTTTTCTCATGAGCGGACTTATTTTCTTTCAAACACTTTTCTTAAACATTTGTTTTAATTAAAATCATTTCTATGACAAAAAACACCGCACCTTCTTCTCCTTATCTTGCAAATTTTGAAAACTGGCTCGATTCATTCTTGAATTTTGAAAAACTTCCGCAAAAAAACATGTTCTGGCTCGACACAATGGAACACTTTGCAAAACTCGCAGGCAACCCAGAACTCTCATATCCAACATTTCACGTCGCAGGCTCAAAAGGAAAAGGCTCAACATCCGCATTCATAGCCTCAATTCTCGAAGAAGCAGGCTTAAAAACCGGACTTTACAGCTCGCCGCACATTGAAAACTTTCTGGAGAGAATCACCCAAAATCAAAATTTTTTGTCCAAAAAAAACTATGAAGACGCAGCAGAAGAGCTAAAGTGTCTAATAAACTGCACTGATTCAAAAACTTTCTTAAAAGACCGCCCAATTACATGGTTTGAGCTCGTAACGCTCTATTCTTTTCTATGCTTCAGAAAAGCAAAACTTGATGCGGCTGTTTTTGAAGTCGGACTCGGAGGAAGGCTCGACGCGACAAACGTCATAAAGCCAAAAGCCTGCTGCATAGGCCCAATTGAACTCGAGCACACAGAATATCTCGGAGACACAGTAGAAAAAATCGCGGCAGAAAAAGGCGGAATTATAAAAGAAAGAACTCCTGTTTTTATAGCACCGCAAATTCCATCCGTAAAAGAAGTCTTTAAATCAATTGCAGCCCGAAAAGACGCAAAAATATTTTTTGTCGATGAAATTTGCAAAATTAGTACAAAAATTTACACATCATCGGAAAAAATAAAGACTAAAATGGCTATCTCATCTTCGTTTTTTTCCCGCCCATTAACCGCGGAGCTAAATCTTGCAGGAGAATTTCAGGCTCAAAACGCAGCGCTTGCGGCTCTGGCAGTAAAAACCGCATTTCCAGAAATTTCAGAAGATATTATCGAAAAAGGCCTTTCAAAAACTTCGCTTCCAGCCCGTTTTGAGCTTGTAAAAAGTCCTCAGAATTTCAGCAAAATTCCTTATCTTATTCTGGACGGAGCGCACACGCCAAAAAGCATAAAATTAACATTGGAAACAGTAAAAAACGCAAAAATAAAAATCGACGCCCTTCTTTTTGCCTGCGCCCAGGACAAGCACAGCAAAGAAATCGCAGAACTATTTTCACAGAGCATATGTACAGATTCTCAAAATTTTCAAAAAATATTTTTGACAGTTCCAGGCAATATAAAAAAATCAGACCTGTCAGAAGTCGAAAATTCGTTTGTTTCTGCAGGTCTTTTATTTGATTCAGATTCGAATTACAAAAAACAAATCGAGAAAGTTCTTGATTTTTGCAATTCAAACAAAAAAACTTTGCTCATAACAGGCTCGTTTTATCTGGTTGCGGAGGTTACAAAAATTCTAGGCACACGCTTTGAAACTCCACATGTAATTTCATAGCTGATAGTTCCTGTCATATCGGCAATTTTTTGAGCGCTTTGCAAAGCTCCGCTTTCTTCAGGTCCAAAAATTACGGCTTCACAATAACGTTCAATATTACTGTCTTCTCCAAGCTCAATCATACACTGATCCATACATATTCTTCCGCAGACAGGATAATTTTTTCCATTAATTGCAACATAAAGTTTTTTGCCATCTTCATTAAAACAGCGAAAAAGTCCATCTGCATAACCAATTGGAAGAACTCCGATTTTTGTTTTTTTAGAAGAAGTCCATCTTCTGCCATACGAAACAGACCTGTCTTTTTCAAATTCGCGGATTGCGACAACCTTTGTTACAAGCTCCATAACAGGTTTTAAGAAAGTTTTTTCACCAAGTTTTTCAAAATATTTTTTATCAACCTGACCTGGATAATATCCGTATGCAATAATTCCAGGACGGCACATATCAAGGTGCATTTCTGGATGAGTCAGTGTAAGCGCCGAATTTGAGCAGTGGCGGATTCCAGGATCAATTCCTTCTTTTTTTACGTTTTCAACCGCTTCCAAAAACAATTTGAACTGTTTTTCCGTATACTCACAATTTTCAGGCTGGGTACTGTCTGCGACAGAAAAGTGAGTGCATATTCCGCCCATTTTCAAAACACCTGTTTCTGCGATTTTTTTTGCAACTTTTCCGGCATCTTTTGCAAGACAGCCAAGTCTTCCCATTCCGGTGTCAACCGCCAGGTGAACGTTAAAGCCGTTTTTTTTGTATTTTTTTGCAGCTTCCGCAACAAAGCCGATGTATTCTTCATCAAAAACAAGAGGCGTAAGCTCATTTTTTACAACCTCTTCCATTTCTTCTTTCTGGCACAAGCTCAAAACAAAAATTCCGACTTCTATTCCTGCAAGCCGAAGCTCAATGCCTTCATCCACAGTCGCAACAGCAAGAAAATCCGCTCCGCACTCAACGGCGGTTTTTGCGCATTCTACGGCGCCATGACCGTAGGCGTCAGCCTTTACCGCAACACACATCTTTGCATTTTTGTTTATTTTTGAGCGAATATATTCAAGGTTATATTTTAAATTTTCAAGGTGAATTCTAGCGAAAGTCGGTCTCATTTTTATGCCTCGTCTTTTTTTTATTTTGCATTATTAAAAGTGAATTCTCAGCCCCACTGACTAAATGATAGGTTTTTGAAACTTTTTTAGCAATATTTTGAACTGATAAAACTTCCATAAATTTAATTTTTTTACTGTCTGTTTTTTTATTGAGAAAAACTTGATTTTAGGATAAAATTAGAAGGTATGCTATTTTTCCCATAAAAAAAATACATATGGCAAAAATTTATCTGGAGACATCATGAAAAAATCACTTTCTGTAACTTTAAGCATTGCGACATCAGTTGCTTTTTTTATAACATCCTGCGCATCAGCTCCAAAAGACCAGCCGCAGCCTCAAATCGAGCAGGCTGAAGAAATTGAGCGCCCAAAAACACCTCAGGTTCCTAGAAAACTCAATGTTGTAAACAGCTCTGTTTCGGCACAAAAAGAAGAAACCGAAGAATCAATATATGCAAAAAAAATTGAGGGGATCAAACTTTCAGTTGTTTCAAGTCCAAAAGAAACAACAAAAGGAAAGGCTTTTTCTTCGCCATTCGTTTTTAAAGCAGAAAAAGCAGACGGAACTCCGGCTGCAGGCCTTGAGCTCTCAATAAGTTTTCCTGAAACAAAAATTAACGGTCAGCCGACATTTTCTCTGGCAAATCTTACGACAAATTCTTCTGGAACTGTAATTTTCGTACCTGCAACTCCGACATTTTCGTTTAACAGCGAAATAAGTGTTTATCCTTCCGGCGATGTTACAAACGCAGAAATTGCAAAACTCGCAGAAAAAGTTTCTGTAAGCGCGCCTTACAAAGTTAAGACAAACCTCTTTTCACGTGGCGGAACTGTCGCAATCGTAGATTTCAATGCATCAGGAAAACCGATTTTAAGCAATTCAGTTTCTTCGTCAAACCTTCTTATGGCGCTTATGCGCTCAGGTTTTGTAAGAATCGGAAATGCTGATTTTTCAAATGCAATTTTGACAGACGACATTCCGACAGTCTATAAAACCGCGTCAAATCTCGTAGGTTCAAATTCTGCATATCTTATTTTTGGAAAAGTAAAATATCTTACACCAATTGAAAAAAATGCTGACCAAAAATACACGCTCACGCTCGAAGGAAACCTTACCTGTCTTGATATGAAAAATGGCTCGATTTTATGCGAACTGCGCAGCACAGCTACGGTAACAGAAGATAAAGATTGGAACTGCCTTAATTCTGCAAGAAAACTTTTGGCAGAAAATCTGGCGCACGAAATAATCTACGGACTTTAATTTATAAAAGTGAGGATAAACAGATGATTTTCACAGACACAAGAGACAAATCTGTAAAGACAGATTTAAAAACCGCTGTAGTCAGCGGCATGAATGAAAAAACCGGAGGACTTTATATTCCGGTCGATTTTCCAGAACTTGATAAATCATTTTTAAATAAAAATCCGGAGCCAAACCTTCGCGATATTGCTTTTGAAATGGCAAAACCTTACGTTGAAGGAGAAATTCCAGAAAACGATCTTAAAAAACTCATAAACGATGCCTATCCTTTCCCTGCTAAGGTTTCAGGTCTCGACCCGAATTCATACGTTCTCGAACTTTTTCACGGTCCAACATGCGCATTCAAAGACTTCGGTGCTCGTTTTATGGCACGTGTAATGTCATATTTCAACCGCAACGAAGACAAACCGCTCCATATTCTCGTTGCAACTTCTGGAGATACAGGTTCTGCCGTAGGTAGCGCATTTCACAATGTTCCGGGGCTTGATGTTACAATTTTGTATCCAGAAGGAAAAATTTCACCGCTTCAGGAAAAACAGCTTTCAACTTTTGACGGAAACGTCCGTGCTCTAAGAGTAAAAGGCACGTTCGATGACTGCCAAAAACTTGTAAAAACAGCATTTACAGATAACGAGCTTCGCGCTTCACTTCGCCTCTCATCTGCAAATTCAATAAATATCAGCCGCCTTCTTCCTCAGAGTTTTTATTATATGTACGCTTCGCTCTACGTAAAAAACAGAGCATGGCAGTACAATAGAATTGAAAATCCTTCTATAATTATGGTTGTTCCAAGCGGAAATTTCGGAAACCTGACATCTGGACTTATCGCAAAAAAAATGGGCGCTCCAATCACAGGTTTTGTCGCTGCAACAAATACAAACCGAACAATTCCAGACTGGATTGCAACAGGAGACTACAAAGCCCGACCTTCAGTAACAACCTATGCAAACGCGATGGACGTTGGTGCTCCAAGCAATTATGAGCGAATTTCAGCAATGTATTCTCTTGACGATGTACGTCATCTATTTGCTTCTTATTGGCTTGATGACAGCGGAATCATCGATTCAATCAAAGACTGCTATGCAAAAACAGGCTACACTATCGATCCTCATGGAGCTGTCGGCTGGAAAGCATGGAGCGATATTAAAAACGGAGCCATGGCAGAACTTGCACAGGGCAAAAAACATGATTACACAAAACCTGGTCTTACACCAAATCTCCCTGACTGGGCAGATGATGTAATTTCTAGGAAAAACGCAATCGGCGTAGTTTTGGAAACAGCCCATCCTGCAAAATTCGGCTCAATAGTCGAAAAGGCAATCGGCTCAAAACCAATAATTCCAGACAGGCTTGAAAAAGTTATGCGCCTCGAAGACAAATCAATTCAAATGGAAAACAACTACAGCCAGTTCAAATCATGGCTGCATGAAAACTTAAAATAAAACAAAAAAAAGGCTGTCTGAAAAGTAAAACTTCCAAGACAGCCTTTTTTATTACATATTTTCGTAAGTCTGGACATTATCTTCCAAATGTTCAATCGCTATTCCAGCTTCCTCAAGCATTTTTAGGCTGTCGGCTTCATCATGGTAGTGTTTTTCACACACAACCCTTTTTATTCCGCAGTTAATTAAAAGCATTGCGCAGGTTCTGCACGGAGTCATTTTGCAGTAAACAGTACCGCCGTCAATAGAAATTCCACGTTTAGCAGCCTGGCAGATTGCATTCTGCTCCGCATGAACGGTTCTTACACAATGCTGACTGACAGTTCCGTCACTGTGCAGCATTTTTTTTAGAAGGTGGCCTGCTTCATCGCAATGCGGAAGCCCAGCAGGGCTTCCAACATATCCGGTAACAAGAATCTGATGATCTCTTGCAATCACGCAGCCAGAACGTCCTCTGTCGCAAGTCGCACGTTTTGCAATAGTTCTTGCAACTTCCATAAAATATTCATCCCAGGTCGGGCGTAAATATTTTTCTTTGTTTGAAGATTCGTTCATACTAAAAAACTAGATAGCTTTTATTGCAAGGGCAAAGACAAATACGGCGGCAAGAATCCACGTAACAGGAGAAATCTCCTTTGCTTTTCTACCAGCAACTTTAGAAATTACATAAGCGATCATACCAAAGGCAATACCCTTAGAAATAGAATATCCGAAAGGCATTACAAGAATTGTTATAAAGGCAGGAATTCCGTCAGTTATTTCGCTAAATTTGATTGAAGTTACAGACTGCATCATCAAAAATCCGACAAAAATCAAGGCAGGAGCCGTAGCACAAGAAGGAACAAGAGCAAAAAGCGGAGTAAACAACAGGGCCAAAACAAAGAAACCTGCAGTAACAACAGAAGAAAGACCTGTGCGGGCACCGGCAGCGACACCGGCAGAAGATTCAACGTAAGAAGTTACAGTTGAAGTTCCAAGACAAGCACCGGCAACTGTACCAATCGCATCGGCAAGAAGAGCATTCTTTACATTAGGAATATTGCCCTTTTCGTCAATAAGCTTAGCCTGCTCAGCAACGCCCATCAAAGTTCCAATAGTATCAAAAATATCGGTAAAAAGGAAAGTAAAGAAAACTCCGAAGAATTTCAGCGTAAGAACATCTGAAAATTCAAATCTAAAAAGAAACGGAGCATGAGGAACAGAAACAGGTTTAAAATTTTCAGGAACAGCCGTAACTCCAAAAGGAATTCCTACAACAGTTGTAGCAGCAATACCGATAAGAATTGCTCCTGGAACCTTAAGAATATAAAGCACAACCGTAATTACAAGACCGATAATCGCAACAATTGCAGAAATATGTTCTTTATCAAATGCGTTAAAACCGATAATTGTTCCGTTTGAAGAAGTTACGATTCCAGCGTTGTTAAGGCCAATCAAGGCAATAAAAAGACCAATACCAACAGCAACAGCTTTCTTCATAGTCGAAGGAATAGAATTGATAATCGCCTCACGAACACCAAAAAACGAAAGAACAATAAACAAAACGCCTTCAAGCAAAACAGCTGTAAGAGCAAACCATGGAGAACACCCCATCTGGCCGCAAACCGTATATGTAAAGAACGCATTAAGCCCCATACCAGAAGCAAGGGCAACAGGCATATTTGCAAAAAAAGCCATAATCAGAGTTGCAACAGCAGCAGAAATCGCAGTTGCCGTAAAAACGCCTTCAAAACTCATTCCAGGGATAGAACCAAGCATTCCAGGATTAACAGCAAGAATGTAGGACATTGCAAGGAAAGTTGTAATACCACCAATAATTTCGCGGCTTACGGTTGACCCCTTCTCCTTGATTTTAAACAAAGTTTCCATAAAAAACCTCCATGGGAAAAAACATAACAAAGATTATAGCATAGAATAAAAAACAGAAAAATAAAAAATACAGGCTTTTTATAAAAAATTTACAAAAAAAAGAACGTCATCAGCCGCAAAAAAAAAGTTTTTGTTTCCGCAAGACATATTTCCCAAAAACCGGCTGCTACAGGTTCGCTCGCGCTCATTGGCGTACAAGCCCGCCAACCAAAGCCTTTCGCATCCGGCGTAAGAAAAAACTTATGCAAAAAGCCTATTCAAAAATTTCCGCTTTTACCAAAAGACTAATTTAAAATAAAAAAACTCCTGAGCACTTCAGGAGTTTTTAGAGCGGTAGAAGGGAGTCGAACCCTCGTCATCAGCTTGGAAGGCTGAGATAATGAGCCGTTATATGACTACCGCACAATTTATGTATTTATAATACCAAGCATTGAATTTTGTGTCAATACTGTTTTTTAAAAATTTTGAAAATTTCTAATTTTTTTTAACTTTCTCCCACGCAAGTTTTGCCGCATTTTGCTCCGCAGCCTTTTTGCTTTTTCCGCTGCACGGACCAAACTCTTCGTCCTTTAAACTTACCTTTACCCAAAAAGTCCTGTCATGGTCCGGACCTGTTTTTTTTACAAGCTCATAAACCGGACATAGTTTCGATTTTTTCTGGTAAAATTCCTGTAAAAGAGTTTTGTAATCTTTTTCACCCTTGTTCTGCTGGACTTTTCGAATTTCAGGAACAATAAGATCAAGCACAAGTTCTTCAGCAGCTTCAAAACCGCTGTCAAGATAGTAAGCTCCGATTATCGCTTCAACACAATCTGCAAGAATAGCGTCCTTGTCGCGTCCTCCGCTCATCTCCTCGCCTTTTCCAAGAATAAGCATCTTGTTTATACCTATTTTTCTCGCAATCGGAGCAAGAGTTTTTTCAGAAACAACAACACTCTTTATTTTAGAAAGATCTCCTTCTGGATTTTCAAACATATCTTCATATAAAAAAGTTGCAGTTGCCATACCAAGCACAGAATCTCCAAGAAACTCAAGCCTTTCATTATTTATATGCTTGCTTGAAGCGTTTTCGTTAGAAAAAGAACGGTGATGAAAAGCCAGATTTAAAAGTTCCAGATTATTGAATTTTATATTAAGGCTTTTACAAAACTCAGAAAGAGCCTTTTTTCTTTCTTCTGAAATATTTGAATTACGAATCTTTCTTTTAATAAACACAACACCCCCCATAAAAAAAATAAACACAGGCTGCTAAGCAAACCTGTGTCCATTCGTTTTATAAAAAACTATAACTGAAAAATTATTTAGATTCTTTTTCAGCTTTGATGAAGTTGTATGCATCACGAACTGTTTCAAATTCGTTTGCTTTTTCATCAGGAATGCTAACGCCAAGCTCCTCTTCGATTGCATAAACCAATTCGTAAGTATCAAGGCTGTCTGCACCGAGATCACCACGGAAAGAAGAATCCAAAGTGATTTTGCTTTCATCGATTTCCAGTTTTTCAGCGATAAGCTTCTGGATTTTGCTGAACAATTCGTCCATTTTTAATCTCCTGTGATTAATTAAGTTAAATTTTCAGAAACTGAAAATTTTCCGTATTGTTAATTCATCCAGACTACTTAACTTCTGGTTTAATTACCTGACGTCCACGGTAGAAACCGCATTTTGGACATACATGATGCTGCAAAACAAGGTTGCCACAGTTCGCACATTCTACCATCTGTGGTGCAACAAGATGCATATTAACACCACGGCGTCTGCGTGTCCGTGCTTTCGAAGTTTTCGCTCTAGGTACTGCCATTTATATAACCTCACTATATGTTTTGTTACTTGTATAACAGACTTAATGTTATATCAGTTCCTGTCTGAATGTCAATTGGATTATACCTGTATTTTTCCATTTGTCAATATTTTTTATGACAATATTACATTTTTTGTCATTTTAACATTCAAATTCTCTGCTATTTCCGATATTTTTTTAAAACCGCCTCGCAAACCACAGGAGGAACCATTCCGCTTATATCTCCGCCAAACTGGGCAAGCTCTTTTATCGAACTAGATTTTACTATTACGTATCTTGTTTCCGTCGGCATAAAAAGAGTTTCAATTTCAGGATTTAAATTGTGGTTTACAAGGGAAAGGTCAAATTCGTACGAAAAATCATTTACATTTCTTATTCCACGAACAAGAACTTTTGCATCGATTTTTCTTGCATATTCAACAACAAGCCTGTCCCATTTATGAACTTCTACATTATGATAAGGCTCTGTCAAAGTTTTAAGCATCAACACACGCTCATCGGCAGTAAAAAGGCTATTTTTGCCAGGATTTTCAGAAACAAGGACATCGATTTTTTCAAAGAGCTTGCTTGCCCTTTCTATTACATTTAAATGTCCATAAGTCGGAGGATCAAAGCTCCCCGGAAAAACTGCAATATTCATGCTTTTCTTTTTATCACGTTTGACGCGAACAGACAAGTGATGTATATTCTTCTCTATGAGAGCAAAAAAACATTTATCCAAGATAGCGATTTTGGCGTTTTCTTTCGTACTAGCAGGTTGCGGCTCAACTCCAATAAAACAGCAGCCAGCAAAAGACGAAAACAAGCCTGTCATCGAAGAAAAAAAAGAAATTCCGCCTGAAAAAGACGAATATCACAAATCTGTCGGAAAACTTACTGTTTCAAAAGACACATTTGAATCAGATAAAGCAGAAATTCTCCGTACTATCGAGATTTTAAAAACGATTATGTCAGATTTTGACTATCAGTCCTGGCTTTTGTATGTGGACAACGAGTCAAAAGCTTATTGGTCAAAACCTGCAAATCTAAAAAAAGCCCAGGGCAAACTGCCTATAAAAGGACTTCAACTCAGAACTCTACAGGATTATTTCAAATACGTATTCGTACCTTCAAGAGCTGGACGAAACATCACAACTATACGCTACGAATCCGAAAATTACATAAAGGCCGTTCAGGTTACAAACCAAGCCTCCTCCGAAACTGAAGAAAAATACACAGTTTACTATTATTTCAATAAAATCGGTGGTCATTGGCAGTTGCACCTGCCGGAAATTGACGGATAGCAGGCACTGTCTTTTTTCAAAGAAAAAATAACTTTTATTGATTTTTGTAAATCATTCAACTATAATTTTAAACGTTTGTATAAAAAGTGCCGATTACTAGAATAAGTCCAAGGGGGATCTAATGAAATCTATAAAATATGCAGCAGCTGCAATTCTTACTGCCTTCGTTTTTACAGTCAGCGCACAGACAAGCGCAGACAACGAATCAAACGTTGAAAGCGAATACCTTAGCAGCATCGAAGACGTTGTAATCACAGAACTTGCAACATCAGAAGAAAGGGACAACAAGCTCGTAGCTCTTCAATATCTTGAAAACGCAGTAAACGAAGGACGCACAACTCCTGATATGATGAAAGCTCTTGACGGTCTTGCAGGGGAAGGAATTGCAAGCCAGTCACGGACAAACGGACGACTTATGAACAACTTTCCAGACATTCGCGCAAAAGCTTGCGATATTCTGGCAAATGTAAAAACAGAAGAATCAAAAAATGCGCTTGTAAAGGTTGCTCTTGCAGACAATGAACCTATGGTAATAACAGCTGCAATCCGTGCCCTTGGAGACATTGGAATCAACGACAACGATGAAGTTTCTGAAACAATCGCCTGGGCTCAGAAGAAAAACGCAGTTTTAAACCCGACTTCTTCATTGGCTCTTGAGGTTTTGATTGCCTATGAAAAAATAGCAGATTCAGTTCAGAACAAAGGTCCTATGATTCAGGCTGTAGGCCAGATTGCCACAAACTATCGCTACGTAACTCCAGTTCGTACCCGTGCCCATGAATTGCTAAAGACTTTACAGGGCGCTCCTTCGTCATCAGACAAGAAAAATAACAACGCAAAATAATCAAGAAAAAAGAGAGGCCATCAAAAAAAAATTGAAAAGCCTCTCTTTTTTTTATTCAGTTTACCATATTTTTGAGGAATACGTGATTTGAACACGCAACCTTCGGCTCCGGAGGCCGACGCTCTATCCAGTTGAGCTAATTCCTCAGTCTTTTTTTTAGAAATACAAGAACAAAAGATATTGATTTCATTCAAAATTGTCAACACAATAACCTGCACAGCCCATTTATAAACCTGGAGGTATCTTATGCAGCCTATAATTCTAGCATCTTCTTCACCAAGACGACAGGAAATTTTAAAACTTATGAACATTCCTTATCAGGTCATAATTCCAAACTGCAAGGAAGAATATCCTGATGATATTGAAATTGAACAGATTCCCGAATTTCTCGCAACAAGAAAAGTAGACGCAGTCATAAGGGCCGCTCCGACAGGAATTGAGTATCCATGGATTTTAGGAGCAGACACCGTAATTGTAAAAAATAAAAAAATCCTAGGAAAACCGGAAAATCAAGAACAAGCCTTTGAATACTTAAAAAGCCTTCAAGGTTCTACGCATAAAGTTATTACAGGAATTTCGCTTTTTAACAGCGAGCTGCACTACATGAGCAACCGCACATCAATCACAAAAGTAACTTTTTCAAGGATGACTGACGAAGAAATAAAATGGTATATAAGCACAGGCGAATGGCATGGAGCAGCCGGAGGTTACAGAATTCAAGGTCTTGCAAGCTGCTTTATCTCTAAAATCGATGGCACAAACAGCTGTGTTATGGGATTGCCTGTCTTTGAACTTTATGATATATTGAAAGAACAGAATTATTCAATTTTCGAATAATCTGCCGGGACTTGCGAACGGACCGTAGGTATTTATTCGCAGGCTCGTAAATCTTCCGGACGCATTATTATGCGCCTCGAGAAAAAGAGTTCGGTGGAAAAAAATTCATCAAAGCATGAATGCTTTTTTTTCCGGTGAAGGAGACACTTTATGGCAGTTGTAACCATGAAGAGTTTGCTTGAATCAGGTGTACATTTCGGTCACCAGGTTAAGCGTTGGGATCCACGCATGAAGAAATATATCTTCGCACAGCGCAATGGTATCCATATCATCGATTTGCAGAAAACAATCGGTGCTATCAAAGACAGCTATGAAGCTGTTCGCAAAGTTGTAACTTCAGGAAAGTCTGTTCTTTTCGTTGGTACAAAAAAACAGGCACAGCAGGCAGTTCAGAAAGAAGCTGAACGCTGCGGAATGTACTATGTAAACAACCGCTGGCTTGGTGGTATGCTTACAAACTTCTCTACAATCAAAAAGTCACTTCAGCGCCTCAAGAAAATCGAAAAGATGGAAATAGACGGCACATTTGACAATCTTACAAAAAAAGAAGTTGCAAATCTTCTCAAAGAAAAAGAAAAGCTTTCAAAAAACCTTGGTGGCATCAAAGAAATGAAAGAACTCCCAGGAATTCTTTTCATCATCGATACACACAAAGAACAGATTGCTGTTGCAGAAGCCCACCGCATGGGTATTCCTATCGTTGCAGTTGTTGACACAAACTGTAACCCAGAAGGAATCGACTACCCTATTCCAGGAAACGATGACGCAATCCGCGCAATTTCTCTCTTCACTTCTATCATTGCAAACGCAGTTGTAGAAGCAAACAACGAGGAAGGTCTTAAAATTATTGAAACTCTTAACGACGATGAAGAAATCGTTACAGACGCTTCAACAAAAAAAGACGATGAAGAAATCGCAGACTACAGCAACTACACTCCTACTGAGCCAAAAGAAGAAGATGTTGCTGACGACGACAGCGATGATGAAGATCTCGCTGAAAAATTTGACAAATAATCAGGGGAATACAAATGGCATCATTTACAGCTGCTGATGTAAAAGCTCTCCGCGAATCAACAGGAGCAGGTATGCTGGACTGCAAAAAAGCTCTCCAGGATGCAAATGGAAGTATCGCAGAAGCTGAAAAAATCTTAAAAGAAAAAGGTCTTGCCGCCATGGCAAAACGTTCTGACCGCGCAACTGGAGAAGGACGTATCGTCATCAAACAGGAAGGCAACAAAATTGCTATGGTTGAAGTTACTTGTGAAACTGACTTTGTAGCAAACAATGCTGATTTTGGCGCAACTGCTGACAAAGCTGCAGAAATCACTCTTGCAGCAGGAACAGATGAAATCACAGCTGAGCATAAAGCAATCATCGACACAATTGCTATTAAATTCCGCGAAAACATGGCTGTACGCCGTTCTGCTTTCGTTGAAGTTGGAGCAAATGCTGTTGCTGGAACTTATGTTCACTCAGACAAAAAAACAGGTGCGATTGTAGTTGTTGAAGGCTCAACATCTGACGAAGTAAAAGCATTCGCAAAAGACTGCTGCCTTCATCTTGCGGCATTTACACCTACTTACATCACAAAAGATGAAGTACCACAGAGTTACATCGACGAGCAGAAAGAAATTTTTGCCGCACAGATGAACGCTGATGAAAAAATGGCTTCAAAACCACAGAATGTAAAAGACGGCATCCTTAACGGAAAAATCAACAAGCTTCTTGCAGAAAGCTGTTTCGTTGACCAGCCTTTCGTAAAGGACGACAAAGTTACAGTTGCTAAAAAACTTGAAGAAGTTGGAAAGGCAGTTGGTGCAAAACTTTCATTTGGAAAGATTGTTCTTTTCGTTCTCGGTAAATAATTTTTACTGATTAAAAGCGGTTGGATTTTTCTAACCGCTTTTAGTTTTATCAACTAAAATATGGATTCGTGCCTGTTTGGCATGCCGCAACTGCGGTTTTATGGGAGAAATCACTATGGCATTTGACGCTAAAGCAAAAATGGAAAAAACGCTTGAAGGAATTAAAAACGAAATGAACACAATCCGCACGGGTCGTGCTTCTGCCGCTATGTTTGACAAAGTTCGTGTAGATTATTACGGACAGAAATCACCTCTCAATCAGGTTGCTCAGATTTCAATTCCAGAAGCCCGCACTGTTGTAATTTCTCCATTTGATAAAAGCCTTATTTCTGATATTGAAAAAGCAATTTTAGTTGCAGACCTTGGATTAAATCCTTCAAACGATGGAAAAGTAATCCGCATATCAATTCCTGCATTGACTGCCGACCGCAGAAAAGAACTGGTAAAGCAGGCAAAATCAATGGCAGAAAACTACAAAACGACAATCCGCAATGTTCGCCGCGATGGAAATGATGATTTGAAGAAACAGCAGAAAGCCGGAGAAATCACAGAAGATCAGCTCAAAAAAGAAACTGACGATCTTCAGAAGCTCACTGACAAATATATTGCTGAAATTCAGACAGTCTGCGATGCAAAGGAAAAGGAAATTCTTGCTTAATTTTTAGCAGCTCAAAATTCTGATGAATATTGAAGAAATTAAAGCCGGCGGACTTCCAGCTCATGTCGCAATAATCATGGATGGAAACGGCCGCTGGGCAAAACAAAGAGGTTTAGCACGCTCTCAAGGTCATAAGGAAGGCTTGAATTCTGCAAAAAGAATAGTAGCTCAAGCCGCATCTTTGGGAATAAAATATATAACTTTATATACTTTCTCAACAGAAAACTGGAAGAGGACGCAGGAAGAAGTCGGCTATCTTATGACTCTCATAAAAGGCCATCTTCGTGCAGAATTCCAGTTTTATAAAGACAATGGCATTAAAATTGAGCACATTGGCGATTTAAGCGGACTCCCAAAAGATGTTCAAAAAGAAATTCTAAATGCAAAAAAAGATACAGAACATTTTACAGGAACAACCTGTGTTCTAGCCATAAATTATGGCAGCCGCGATGAGATTGTCCGCGGAATAAAAAAACTTGTAGAAAATAACGTAAAACCAGAAGATATTACAGAAAAACTTATTTCAGATTCTCTGGATATAAAAGCTCTGCCAGATGTTGATCTAATGATTAGAACAGGTGGCGAAGAACGGCTCAGCAATTTTCTGCTTTGGCAATGTGCTTATGCAGAATTTCTTTTTACCGACACGCTTTGGCCCGATTACACAGAAAATGAATTTATAGAAGATATAATCAAATTTCAAAAACGTAATAGAAGATTTGGCGCAGTTCCAGATCAAAAGTAAACAGGGGAATTTATGAATCGTAAAGTCGTTTCGAGACTTGGAATTTTTTTTATAGGAGTACCTCTTATAATCATGCTGATTCTGTTGAATCAGATGAATCACCTTGCAATCCATATTGTTGTGACAGCGGTTTCGGTTGTTGCAGCCTGCGAATTTTATCATATTCTTGGCCATAATTTTAAATTACAGAACAAACTGCTTGTAATAATTCTTGCAGGAGTTATAAATCTTGCAATGCTTTTGCGCGCAGTTTTTGAATTTGACATTTCTTATGTTGATTTTGTATTTGTGCTCGCAATTTTAATAAGTCTTGCAGTCGAAGTTATTTTGAACAAGACTTTTGAAAATTCAAACAGCCATATAATTACATCGATTTCAATTATTACGTACGCCGGATATTTGCTGACTTTTTTAACACGCATGACATTTCTTAAACATTCACGCCCAGTTTTGATCATGTTTTTGACAATGGTATTCTTTTGCGACTCTTTGGCATGGTTTTTTGGCGTGCTTTTTGGCAAAAACAACAAGGGCTTTATAAAAGCAAGTCCAAATAAAAGCATTGCCGGCTTCTGCGGCGGAATTTTTGGTTCAATTTTGAGCGGAATTTTGAGCTGGTTCTTGTGGAAAAACATTTTTACAGGTTCTGCCGCAAAATTGGTTCTTTTAGGCGCTTTAATTTCAATCACTTCAATTCTTGGAGATTTGGTTGAATCTGTTCTAAAACGCTCTGCAGACTGCAAGGATTCAGGTTCAATAATTCCTGGCCGTGGCGGAATTCTCGATTCAATTGACAGCATCGTTTTTTCAGCTCCTGTATTCTATTTTACAATTACGCATATTTACCCTGCCCTTTTGCAATAAAAAGGACTTTTGTCTGCTTTTTCAGATAATTTTGAAGGAAGGAATATGAAAAAAATTCTCGTCTTAGGCTGCACAGGTTCAATCGGAACAAGCACTATCGATATTTTAAAAAATCATAAAGACCGTTTTGACTGCTGCGGTCTTACAGCAAACAAAAACAAAGAAAAGCTCGAAGAGATTGCAAATTTTTTTGAATGTTCATATTCGCTGACAAGCGAGGAAGGAACAGAAGGAATAAAAAAACTCATAGAAAAAACAAAACCTGATATTGTCGTAAACGGAATTGCAGGAAGCGCAGGGCTTGTTCCAAGTATTTTGGTTTTAGAAGCTGGAATTGACCTTGCTCTTGCCAACAAAGAATCTGTCGTCATGGCAGGTCCTGTTATTTTTGAAATGGCAAAAAAAAGCGGCAGCAGGATTCTTCCGGTAGACAGCGAACACTCGGCAATTTTTACCCTTCTTAACAATTGTGGCGGCTCTAAAAATGTAGGACAACTTATAATTACTGCAAGCGGAGGACCTTTTAGAACATGGCCATCTGAAAAAATTGCAAATGCAACTCTAAAAGACGCGCTAAAACATCCGACCTGGAACATGGGAACAAAAATTACAGTTGACTCTGCAACATTGGGAAACAAGGGGCTTGAAGTTATTGAAGCAAAACGGCTCTTTGGATTTGACACAAAGCAGATAGAAGTAGTTGTCCATCCGGAAAGCATAATTCACTCTCTTGTAAGAACAAACGATGGAATTGTTTATGCCCAGTTAAGCGAGCCGGACATGAAGCATCCGATTATTCAGGCGCTTGACTGGCCGGAAGTAAAGCATAATTTTATGAAACCTTTTGACCTTACAGACACTGCAACAAGTTCAAGAACCTTAACTTTCGAAAAACCAAGAATGGACGATTTTCCTCTTTTAAAGCTTGCATTTAAGGCGGCAGAAAAAGACAACAGTCATCCGATTGCTTTTAATGCGGCAAATGAAATAGCAGTCTGGGCATTTATTGACGGGAAAATCCGTTTTGAAAAAATTGCAAAGATTGTTGAAAAAGTTATGGAAAATGAAGATGAATGGAACAGTCCTGTCCGCGACACAAAGGATATTTTTGAAGCAGACAGCATGGCACGTTCAATTGCAAAAAAACTGGTATAAAAAATGCTGTTAAAAATAGTTTATGGTCTTATAATTCTTGGAGTTATTGTTTTTCTGCATGAAGGCGGTCATTTTTTGGCTGCAATCTTGTGCGGAGTTAAGGTCGAAGCGTTTTCGATCGGAATGGGTCCTGTACTTTTACACAAAAAAATTAAAAACATAGATTGGAGGATCTCGCTTTTGCCTCTCGGCGGATATTGCTCAATGAAAGGCGAAAATGATTTTTCGGACGAGAATTCTTCTTGTGATTTTGTTGAATATGACAAAGACTCGCTTTACGGAGTTTCGCCATTAAAACGTGCGGCAATCGCTTTTGCAGGTCCTCTGGCAAATCTTCTTCTGACTTTTTTTTCATTTTTTATTGTTGCCCTTGTAGGTTTTACATATTGGTCTGCTTCCAGCAAAATTACTCTGGCAAATGAAGTTTATCCGGAAATTGTTTCTCCGGCCGCCGAAGCAGGTCTTTGCAGCGGAGATGAAATAACTCAAATTAATTCTGAAAAAATAAACGATTTTTCTGAACTTTACGAGTTTGTTGCAACTCATCCCGATGAGGATTTAAAAGTCAAAGTCTTGAGAAACGGAATTCAAATGGATTTTTTGGTTCATTCACAACTTGACAGACAAACCGGCGCAGGAAAAATCGGCGTAATAAGCATACCTGAAACAAGCGCCAAGAGAGAAGCAAAACGCTATGGATTTTTTGGAGCGATTGTTCAAGGCGGAAAAGAAACATGGAAAATTTTCAGGGCATCTTTGACGGGAATTGCAAGTCTTTTTAAAGGCGTAAAAATTACGCAGGCAGTAAGCGGACCTGCCTCAATTACGACAATGCTTGGAGAAACAGTAAAAGAAAGTTTTTCCGCCGGTTTTAGGACAGGCCTTTCCTCCGTTTTGAATTTTGTCGCATTAATCAGCATTTCGCTTTTTATAATGAATCTTTTGCCAATTCCAGTTTTGGACGGCGGATTGATTTTTTTCTCGCTCATAGAAGCAATTTTCCGTATCCGTATTTCACCAAAAGTTCGTTATCGTGTACAATATGTTGGACTTGCCTTTATTGCTTTTTTATTTGTAATTGCGGTTATAGGCGACTTCAATTATTTTATGAGAACTGCAAGATAAACCTAAGAAAATTTTGAGGATTTCGATGAAAAACAAAAGAATTTGCGTTTCAATTTTATTCACTTTTTTTGCCGGGGCATTAATTTTTGCGCAGAGCCATGTTTCGACCCAGGCGCATGACTCTACAGTTACAGGGCTTGCTGTCCTAGAAGCTTCCGAAAGTGAACAAAATACAGTCTTTAGCGTCGGACAAGACGGTTTTATAATTAAATGGACAGAAGATTCTTTGGGTGAACACTATCAGGTTACAGACCTTGCAATAAAAATGGTTGCAAGAAGTCCGAACGGAAACGATATTGCAATTTACGAAACGGACGGCGCCGCAACAAATATGGTAAGCGTATGGAATTTTAAAACCCTTACAAGAAAATGCGCATTTACATTCGGAACACCAATCACTTCTCTTTCTTATTCTGCGAAAGGAACTTACGTTTTGTGCGGAACTGCAAGCGCAAAAGGAACTTATTTTTTAAATACGCAGAACAACACAATCACTTCAAAAAAACTAAAGGAAAGCACAGGACCTGTGAGCATGGTTATAACTAGCAATTCTGAAAATTCGGCCGTCGCATATTCTCCGACAGGCTCTTTAAGCTATTACAATATACGCAACGGCGAAAAAAAGGCGAAATTTTCTACAGAACCAGGTTTAAGCCAGGCTTGCATGTTCAACAACAATGTTTTTCTTGCAGGATATAAAGACGGAAGCATCTATGTAATTCAGGCAGTAACAGGAAAAACACTTGAAAAATTTTCAATTGCGGGAAAAGAGCCGGTTATTTTCAGTTCAAACAGTTATGAAAATCTTTATTACATTGTAAATGAAAAAAGACAATTTAAAATGTACCTTATAAAAAACGACAGAAATAAAGATGTAATTGCCCCACAGCTTATCCGGACATTTACCGGTTTAAAAAACGATGAATCTATCGTCTGCGCAGATATTACAGCTTCTGGAACAATATTTGCCGGAACAAACCAGGGAAATCTGTATAAATTCGACAACTCGATTGCCGAACGCGTCGATGTTCTTCAGTCTATGAGCGACAACATGTATAATCATATATACGATGTAGCCTCTGCCGGAGAAAATTTTTATTTTCTGACGCCTTCATCAATCGTTCTTTCTTCTTACGACAACGGCGCTGTAGACTTAAAGGGAACCAATCCCGGACATACGAATATAATCTCTTACAACGAAGCTGGCGTAATTCTTTGGACAAAAGATTCCAGAAAAACAGTACAGTTTTTTGACTTTACAACTGGAACGGCTTCTGCAATCTTTACTCCGGAAAATAATCTAAAATCTTTAAAGCTCTACGGAAATTATCTTTTATCAATAGAAGGAAGCTCTACTGTAAACCGCTATTCGATAGAATCAAAGACAAAGGAAAACCTTTACAATGGAGCAGGAATTCAAGACGCGCTCCTTTATAACGAAACAGACCTTTATGTAGCAAAGACTTCTGCAACAACTCCGGCAGTTCCGCTTTTATACGTAAATACAAAAACTAAAGAAACTGTTCCACTTAATTTGAAAGGAAACGTAGCATACGCGCTTTCTTTCGACCCTTCTGTTGCAAAACCGGAAATCTACGGAATTATAATCGGAACTGACTCGCAGAACAGACCTCTTACATCTGTTTTTTCTTATAATCCGGAAACAAAATATTCAAAGCACTTGCTTGAAGAACATTCAGAAGATCCGAATGCAATCTGTTACCTGTCTTATCCTGTTTTATACACGAACATGGGCAAATCAAGAATTCGCTCCTATAACCTAATGGCAAAGCGAAATTTTGAATACAAACGATCTGCCTCCCTGCCTGTAAAAATTGCAAAAAACAGAACTAGGCTTGTTGTTTTGAACAAAGACGGTTCTGTAAGCTGGTACAATCCTGATATGAATGCAGTTATTGCCGACTGGTATCTGACCATAAACGGCGAATGGTTTGAATTTTAATAAAAAAGCCTCTCTGAATTAACAGAAAGGCGCGAAAAATAGTCTTTTATTTGGAAGAAAAATTCTAGCCCGGATCGTCACGGAAAGACCGCAGGAACCGGCATTTTGCCGGTTCCGAGGACTTGCAGAAAGAGCCGGACGCGGGCAGGGAATGCGCTTTCCTCAAAAAAAATTTAAAGTTTTATTCCACAGCCGCGCAAAAGCGCTTCTTTGTAGACTTTCTCATACTGACGGCAGCTTTTTGTCCACGTAAAGTCCTGCTCCATTGCACGTTTTTGCATTTGCCTGATGTGATCTTTTTTGTTGTAATAAGCATAAACCGCCCAGCCTACAGTGTCATAAACTGCCTGCGGAGTAAGATTATCGAACATAAAGCCAGTTCCTTCACCAGTCTGCTCATTGTAATTTTGGACAGTATCCGCAAGACCGCCCGTGCGACGAACAATTGGAAGAGTTCCGTAAAGCTCTGAGTAAAGCTGATTAAGCCCGCAAGGCTCGTACTGGCTTGGCATGAGAAAAAAATCGGCCCCGGCTTCGATTAAATGGCTGAGTTTTTCGTTGTAACCAATTTTTGCACGGAAATTTGGAAGTTTTCCCTGAAGCGAATTGATTTCGTCTTCTGCCCAGCGCTCACCGCTTCCCAAAAGAACGACCTGGACATCTAAGGATCTACAAATTCCCCACAAGCATCCGTAATTTGGCGCAATAACTTCTGCAATCCCCTTTTGGCTTACAAGGCGGCCAATCATGGCAATTACAGGAACATCATCCCTTTCTGGAAGTCCAAAATACTGCTGCAGGGCTTTTTTACATTCGGCTTTTCCGGACATATCCTTTGAAGAAAAATTCGCAGGAAGAGCGGCATCTTTTTCAGGATTCCAAATTTCTGTATCAACTCCATTTACAATACCCTTCACAACATCGCTTCTGACGCGCAACAAGCCGTCAAGCCCAAATCCGCCTTCTGGAGTCTGGATTTCGCGCGCATATGTCGGACTTACTGTCGTTACCATGTCGGCAGAAGAAATTCCGGCCTGCAAAAAGTTAATTGCGCCGTTTCGTTCAAATCCTGCCCCATAGTAAAGATTCCAGTCAATTCCTAAATCGTTGAATTTGTCTTTTCCGTAAACACCCTGATAGCCCATATTATGAATCGTAAAGACAGACGCTGTTTTTTTAAATGCTTCCTGTGTACGGCAAACATGCTTTACAAGAACTGGAGCGAGGGCTGCCGACCAGTCGTGGGCATGGACAATATCCGGAAACCATCCCAATTTGTTGCAAACCTGAAGAGCGCCGTGGCACAAAAGGCTGAACCGATACGGGTTGTCAAAAAAATCAGGCTCGGACTTTGTTCCATAAACTCCATCGCGCCCAAAACAGTTTTCATGGTCCAGAAAATACACGTTTACTTTTTCAAAACCAGGAAGAGTTGTCGTATAGACTGCTGTCCATTCCTGGCCTGTTCCGACTGGAACTCCGAGAGGACCTTCGAGCTTTTGAAGTTTTTTTCGGTCGATTTTATAGTAGCGCGGCATTACGATTTTTACATCGTGGCCGAGCTTGCTCAAACTGCCTGCAAGAGCCGAAACAGCGTCTGCCAGTCCGCCAGTTTTTGCAAAAGGAACCGCTTCTGCACTTACCATTAAGATTTTCATTTTCACATCTCCCATAATAAGAAAATTTGCAACTCAAACTTTTAAAGATAAAAACAGACGCCATTTTCGTCTGTTTTTATCTTGTCTCCTATTTAGCCGCTGCGATAAAGGCTTTTTCAGAATTGACAATAGTTTTTTCGCTTACGCAATATGCAAGACGGAAATAGCCTTTTTTTCCAAAACCGTTTCCCGGAGCACTCAAAATAAAAAATTTTTTTAAATAATCGCAGAATGCGCTATCGTCATCATTCCATCGGGAAGGAACTTTTACAAAAAGATAGAACGCTCCCTGAGGACGGCAATATTCAAATCCAGCCTTGTCCAAAATTGCCATTAAAAGGTCGCGACGACGGGCATAAGAAGAATAATCGACTTTTGCATTCCATGATTTTGCAACAACTTTCTGAAAAAACGCAGGCGCATTTACACAGCCTAAAGTGCGGAGGCAGAAAGTGCAGGCAGAAATAAATTCATCAGAATCCTCACATTTTGGATTTACAGCAATATATCCGATTCTCTCGCCTGGAATCGAAAGGTCTTTTGCGAAACTTGAAACAACTACAGCGTTTTCGTACTTTGGAAATACCGGCGGAACTTTTGCTCCATCATAAACAATCGCACGATAAGGCTCATCGCAGATAAGACAAGGCATTCTTCCGCAAGAATTTCCATGTTTTTTAAGAGCGGCCGCAAGTTCTTCAATATCGCTTTCAGAATAAATTTTCCCGGTCGGATTATTCGGTGTATTGATTAAAACAGCCGCGGTTTTTAGAGAAAGCATTTTTTCGATTGCAGGAACATCAAGCGAAAAATCAGATTTTGAAGGAACTTCAATCAATTTTCCGCCGAAATTTGCGACATAGTGCCTGTATTCCGCAAAAAAAGGAGCAGGAACAATCACTTCATCGCCCAAACTTAAAATCGACTTAAAAACGCAGTTTAGAGCGCTCGCCGCTCCCACAGTCATTACGATATTTTTTTCTTCGAGTTTAACAGTCTGTTCGCCACTCACCTTTTCTGCCATTGCAAGCCTTGTCTCAGGATAGCCGGCATTTGGCATATAGCCGTGGCAGCCATGCGTTGTGTCTTTTGCAACTTCTAAAATTGCATCAACAACTTCTTTTGGAGGATCCAAATCAGGATTTCCGAGCGAAAAATCAAAAACGTTGTCATCGCCATACTCTTTTTTTAGAAGAATTCCTTCCTCAAACATTTTTCTTATTACAGAGGCGCCTTTTGAATTTATTGTTTCTTTTATTTTTGGAGCTATCATAGTGGAAGCATTATAGCACAAAACACAAGAATTTTGTAACTTATTGAGAAAAATGAAGTTTTTTGTTATATTCGCAAGAAGAAGCATGCGCCGTACCAGCGATGATTTTATGGGAGCCTTATGAAAAAATCTTTTCTTTTTAGAACAATTTTTGCCTTTGCCGCCTTATTTTCTGTCCAGGCAGAAATTTTCAATTCAAAACTTTCTTCTGACGAAAAGCAAAAACTCGAAACCGGCGAAGTTTTAATCAGAAACATAAATTCAATGAAAGACGTTTGCGTCAAGCAAAACGATTCTTCTTCAAGAATTTTGGCAACGATGAAAAAACTTGATCCATCTTTTGTTGCAGAAGTAATTCAAATCCGTCCAGTCGAAGGAAACGAAAATTTAATCGAAGAAATAGACTCGGCTTTGTGCAACATCGGTGATTACGTAGGAATTCCTTATTTTTCTGACAGGCAGCAAAAATGGTACGAACTGTATTCTTCTGCCGAAATAAAAAAGATTACCGAAGAAGAAAAAAATAAACAGATTGACTGCATTCTCGAAATGTCGCTTTTCGGAAAATTCAACTCACAGATAAACGTAACAAAAGATGAAAATTTTTATTTTTATGAACTTAAGAACATGGAAAACCTGATTTACCACGAAAAATTTACCGCGGTAAAATCGAAAAAAATGGTTTCATGCATTACAGTTTTCCGCGACGGCGACAACTGGATTCTTTATGCAATCGGCGGAGTTGACGTTCCAAAGCTTTGGTTCTTAAAAGACAGAATCGAAACTTCCTTTATGAACAGAATTAAAACTTTCTGCAACTTTATTTTCTCAAAAATCTAATTGAGCTTAAAAAATGGAAAAAATCACTGTAATTCCAGAAAAAATGGTCTTTGGCGGAAGCTGTCTTGCAAAAGCAAACGGAAAAAACGTATTCATTCCGTACGCAATTCCAGGAGAAAAAATTGAAGTTTCGATAAAAAAAACTTTCCGCGATTACGATATTGCAGAAATTGAAAAAGTTATCGAGCCTTCAGTTCACCGTCAGCTGCCTTTTTGCCCTCTTTACGGAAAATGCGGCGGCTGCAACATGCAGCACATTGATATTGATTTTCAGCGCGAGCTGCGGAAACAAATGCTTGCAGACTGTTTTGAACGGGAAGGAATAAAAGTTCCAGAAATTGAAACGATCTCTGGAGAACCGGCAAATTACCGTTCAAGAATCCAGCTTACCGACGGCGGATTTAACGAAAAGCAGACAAACAATATTCTTAAGCTCGACTTCTGCCCGATTGCAACCGACGAAATAAATTCTTACCTTAAAAATGTAACACAAGAACAAAGACCTTTAGGGCGAGTTCATTTTTTTGGAGACAAAAGAATTGTTCCGTCTGCGCAAAATGAATACGACAATCTTGTAATTGCAGATGAAACAAAAAAAGAGCTCTGGGCTTCAAAACAAGTCGGAAAATCAAGAAAAAAGGCAAAAAACAAAGTAAGGCGGCGTTTTGCAGGCACGCTGGCCGACACAAAAAACAACTGCACTGTCTGCATTTCAGGAAAACAAATTGAATTTGATGTGCAGGGATTTTTTCAGTCAAATATGGACGTCCTCGAAAAAACAATAAAGGCTTTAACGTTCAATATGGGCGGAGAAAATGTTCTTGACATGTACTGCGGAGCTGGAACTTTTTCGGTTTTTCTTGCGGATATTTTTAAAAAGACAACCTTGGTCGAGCACAACAGGGACGCGCTTGTCCACGCAGAAGTTAACATGGCAGGAAAAGCGCACGAAACTTACGGCTTGAGCGGAAGCCGCTGGGTCAAAGAAAACGCGCCGATGATTCTTGAAAAAAACGGACCTTTTGACGCAGTTGTAATCGATCCGCCGCGCTCAGGAATGGAAAAAGATGTATGTTCCTGGCTTTGCAAAAACAAGACAGCCCAAATAAGAAGCATTTCCTGCGATCCGGCAACACAGGCACGCGACGCATCTTATTTGATAAAATCCGGCTACAAACTGACAAAACTCTACCTGCTCGACTTTTATCCGCAGACTTCCCATATAGAAAGCCTTGCATATTTTGAGTTTGTTTAATCCGGCTGATAAAATAAATATGAATAAAAAAAAATCGTCAAAAAAAATAAGCATTTTTCTTTTTCTGATTATATTTTCTTCAGAAAAGTTTTTTTCGCAGACCGCGCTTTATCAAACAGATTTGTCAACATTGACTCCGTCCTGGCAAACTGTTATTGGAGGCGAAATTGTCGCTCCTCCGGTCGAAACTTCCTATGGTTTTGCAGCAGTAACAGACGGCAGAATAATAAGCGCCTTTACCCAAAAAGGCGTAATTCTCTGGCAAAAAAGCATAAAAGGCAAAAGCGAAAGATTTTTTTCTTCATGGAACGATTTTTTAATTGCAGTTACGGATAAATCCGTCTTAAACTTTATAAATCCAGGCGGAACTTTTCTTTGGAGCGTAGACTGCGGTTTTGAAATAACACAGAATCCCTTTGTTGGACGTGATGGAAGAATTTTTGTACAAGGCAAAAAAAATATTGCCTGCTACGGATTAAAAGGAAGCCAAAAATGGAAACTTGAGCTGAAAGAAAATGCTGTTTTTTCGACAAGCGAGCTCCCAGACGGAAGCCTTGTTTTCTTCTTTGATCAGACAGACGACGGAAAAACACACGGTTTCAGGCTCAGTCCGTTTGGAGAAGTTTTGGAAGAAATCACTTTTGCAGGCAAAATTTCAGCAAAATCATCCTGTTCCGACGGAATTTTAATGGCGTTTGAAGACGGCTCCGCAGGACTTTTTGCAGAAAGCAAAACAAATTCTGTTTCAAAATGGGTTTTAAAAGGCGAAACCCAAAATTCACCAGTAAAAAAAATAATCTGCGGTCAAAAAACTTCCGCGCTTCTTTATAACAAAGGAACAGAACTAAAAATTAAAACCGTAGAAAATTCAACCGGCCGCCTTATTTCTGAATTTTCCGGCGGAATTATGAGCCTTTTTGATGCAGTTTTTTTGCGGCCGACAGCCAGAGGATTTTTTATAAGCAGCAGCTTTAAAGCAATTGAATTTGACGAAAGCGGAAACATTTTTTGGGAAGCAAAACTGCCTTCTAAAGCAACATGGAATTTCGTCACATATACAAGTTCAAACCAACTTTTTTTGTGCATGAAAAACTGGGTTTTAAATGCTTTTGTCATGTCCCAGAGCGTCGGAAACAAAAAAATCGTGAGCCAGACAAAAAAAACATATACAGTTCCTTCAAAAAATATTCAGAGTTTTGACGGAATAGTTTATTCTCCGGTTCCGCTTTCGCGAATTGAAGAAATTCAGGCAGCCTTTCAAAAAAAAGATTTCTTTCAAAAAGAAAAAACTATGACCGAAGAGCTTCAGGAACTTTCACAGTTCTATCTTTCCGAGCTTCTTGAAAAAAACAGAAATCCGCACGAAGACAAGTCGTTTTATTCAAGCAACCCTATTTATACACAGAAATTTCTAGAGGCAATGAGCTATACCGAATCAAACATTTTTGTTTCAGATTTTGCAAATTTTCTTGAACTTGAAGAAGATCCTTTTTTGCTAAACATTTTGGTTCAGAATTCTGCAAATCTTGGCTATGACGAAAGCGGACAGATTTTAAAAGCCTACGAAATTGTTATAGAAAAAAAACTTCAAAAAAAAGATGTAAAGCTTGCAAAGCTTCTGTGCGATTCAACTTACAAAATCGTTGCCTTTACGGGCAGACCGGCGCTCTACCGCCAGGGAAAACAGATTCTTTCAAATTTCATGACAGACCGTTTTGACAGACAAGTGCGAAACTATGCAGGCGAAACTTTTACAAAAATTCTTAAACTTGAACTTTAACGCGTGAAAAATCATAATCTTTGTGATAAAATATTCAAAAATCTTTATTTTGCAGACAGCGTCTTCATAACTGAATTTGGAGGAATTTTATGAAATTATCCAGGGGAATTTTTACAGTCGCTTTGGCTCTTGTATTTTGCGCAAACTCTTTTTCATTGGAAGTTGATGAAAAAGAACTTGAAACAGTTTCTACACAGCCAGTTGTTTTTGAAAACTACAACGGACCTCATTCTGTCATAAATTCTGCGGCAGAAATTGCAGGAATCGGAACTGACCTTGGAAAAATTATTGCAGACAATCCCGAAACTCCAAAAAATGCTGGCTCTTCGCTGCGTTACCAAATTATTCATGCTGTCAATTCAGAGGAAAAAGGCAAATTTGATGCGGATATTTTTGTAATCGGAAGCTCTTCTACAATTGACCACATCAAAAATATAAGAAGAATTATTTCAGCATATCTTTCAAAAGCCTATGGATATTCTTCCGACGACGCGCAGACAGTCGCAACATTCGTAACTGTTTACAACGCAGTTTACCGCGGAAACACTGATTATTTCAATTTAAAATACAAAAAAATCGTTACAGACAATCTGACGGCAGAAAAAGCAGGCATTGCCCTCAACTACCGCGACTGGCCGGGAAAAACCCAGATTGTAATTCCTCTTGCAGACGTAAATGGCGGCTTGAGCACAGTTGACACCTCAGTAATTTCGGACAAAAAAGTCGTTCAGTCTATGCAGGAAGACGAAGACAAGGGAGTCGACTCCAGAAAACAGATGGTAAACATCAAGGAACGAGAGGCAGACAACGCCCAGGAAAAGGCAAACGATGCCCAAAAAAAAGCAGTTGAAGAATCTGCAAAATTAAAAGAAGAACAGAAAAAAGCAGAAACTGCAAAAACTGAAGCCCAGAACGCTCAAAAAGAAGCAGAACAGGCTCAGAAAAAGGCAGAAGAAAACCCGGAAGACAAGCAGGCTCAGAAAGAAGCCGAAGAAAAGCGTCAGGAAGCAGAACAAAAACAGGAAGAAGCAGTTCAGCAGGAACAGAAAGCTCAGGAACAGTCAGAAAAAGCTCAAGAAGCGAAAGACGAAGCAGCCCAGGCTCAGGCCGCCGCAGACACAAAACGCACAGAAGCACAGACAGAACGCACTTCTATCGCGCAAGACCAGCAGACTATTGTCCGGGAACAGACAAAAAATCAAAATGCGGCTGGCGTTTACGGCCTAAAATCAGTTGACGAGCTCGGAATTCTTTCAACCCTCGTAAAACTTAATGCAGAAACAGGAACTGTAATAAAAGAATCTCCAGTAACTGTAATCAGAAGCCGGACAATTTTTGAAACACAGGCCGGATACATTGCAATTGCAGGAACTTCTCTCGGAAACGGAGCCGTAAAACTTGTTGTTCTTGACAAGGAAAATATGGAAATCGTAAAAGAAAGCAATGAAACTATTGCTGAAAATTCAGTTCTTGTAAGCGATGGCTCAAATTTCTATTGTATAATTCAAGACGGAAAAAACTTTGTAACAGGAAAATTCAACGAAAACGCGGAGAATCTTTTAAAATCACAGGTAAATGTAAAGCCTGCAACTCCGCTTACAATAACACAGAACGGAATTCTTGCAACATCAAGTTCAAACATTCCGGTTTTGCTTAATACAAAAGATCTTTCACAGATTAAAAATTAGAAAAAATGAATTTTGCTTTTAAGAAAAATTTTATCTTCTTCATTTTATTGGCTTTTTCAGTTCTATCAGTTCAGGCAAGCGGAAAAAGAGATAAACTTTTTGAGACTGTCGAGACAGGAACTGAAAAAGAAATAAAAACTGCGCTCAAAAAAAATCCGGATTACGCAAATATAAAACGCGGAAAAGAAAAAGAAAGCCTTTTAATGAGCGCATTAAAAGAAGACCGCAGTCTTTCTGTCATCAATATTCTGCTAAAATACGGAGCAGATCCAATGCAAAAAGATGCGGAAAAACGAAATTCTATAATGTATGCGGCAAAATATTCATCTTCTCCAGAAGTTTTAGAAAGACTTATAAAGGACAATTCACTTTTTAATTTTTCCAGACGAAAAAAAATTCTAAAAACCGACAAAAACGGAAAAAATGCTTTCGACTATGTACAAGAAAATTCTTCGCCGAACGATATGATTGAAGTTTTGCGGAAATTTATAAAAGAAAAAACTGAAAAATCAGAAGAAAATGAACAGATTTTGGAAGAAGTTCAAAAAGAACAGGAAGAAACACAAATTCCCCAAAATATAAAAACAGAAGAAACTGTTTTGGAAAATAAAAAAGAAGAAGCAAAAATAGAAGAAAAAACAGAAAATCCAAAACTGCCTGCGCCGGAAGAAAACGCGGAAAATAAAAAAAATGAGAAAAATGACAGTGCAGAAGACGTAGCATTGAATTCTATTATGCAGAACGGAAACGAAGATGAAACTTTAACTTCTGCGCCGCAAAAAGAAGATGAAACAACTTCTACAGAAAAAATGCTGAAGTTTGAAAGAAAAATTGAAATCGCTCCATACGAAAAAACTAACCTTTTCGATTATGCGCTGGAAAACGACGGCAATGAAGTTCCGCAAAAAAGCAGTCCATCTATTTTAAGAACTTTTATAGAAAATCCGGACGAAAAGGACAGCGAAGGACGGACAAAACTTATGAATGCCGCCAAACAAGGAGATTTAAATCTTACAGAAGATTTGATTTTTTCAAAAGCAAATATAAATGCAAAGGACAATGACGGCTGGACTGCGCTAATGTTTGCCTCAAGATTTTCTGAAAACGACAAGGTTGTAGAGAAACTTATAAAAAATGGAGCCGACATAAAGGCAAAAAACAATTACGGTGTAAGTTCGTTAAAACTGGCATCTAGTTTTTCAAAAAATTCAAAAATCGTTTCGCAGCTGCTTTCGGGCTATGAGATTTCTGACAGCGAAGTTCGTTCATCTTTTATAACCGCAATAACAGAGGAATCTCCTTCTCAAATACTGGATGCCTTTTTTGAATATGGACTTCCAGTAAATTCTTTTTATGACGGAAAAACTCCGCTTATGTACGCGGCAGAATTCTGCAAAGATACAAAAATAATTCAATGGCTCTTGTCAAACGGAGCAAAAATCAGCTACAAGACAGATTCGGGAATGACAGCCTTTGATTTTGCAAAGAAAAACAAAAAATTAAAGCGCGATTCCATTTTCTGGAGTTTGGAAAATTTCTAAAAAAATTATTTAAAACAATTTTGGAGCAAACAATGAGAATTACCGGCGGCAAATTAAAAGGAAGAATAATAAAGTGTCCAGACGGAATAATCCGCCCGGCAATGGACAGAATGAGAGAATCTGTTTTTGCCGTTATTGGCGATTTAACTGGAAAAAGCTGGCTAGATTTGTTCAGCGGTTCGGGAACTATCGCAATCGAAGCGGTAAGCCGAGGAGCAACCGAAGTTCAGCTTTGCGAAAAAGACAAAATCAAAATAAAGACGGTTTTAGACAATGTTTCCGTAACAGAAAAAGAATGCGGAGTAAAAATCGGCTGCCACTTTATGGCAGTAGAACTTTTTTTAAAGCGCTGCCACGATAAATTCGACTTCATATTTTTTGACCCGCCTTTTCCATACAAATTCAGAAAAGATTTAATAAAATCAGTAGATAAATATTCACTTTTAAATCCAAACGGAACCGTTTTAATCCACTACCCCGAAGAAGATCCTCTTCCAGAGAAAATCGGAAACCTCGTCCTAAAAGACCGGCGCGTTTACGGACGCTCACTCGTCAATTTTTATAAAAAAGAAGAAAATATAAGTCCAGAAGTTCAGCAATAACAGAAAAAATAATTTCCTTGACTTTGATTTTTTTCGTGGTAGAATTTATTTAAGTTAAAATATAAAGGTAAAAAAGTGAATGTCACTTCAAAAAAATGCTTTTCTCACGGCAGTTGAGTCAAACCGGCCATCTGATGGTTTTATAAAAGTTACAGATTCTCCATTAGCTTCACTGTCTTCCGAACAGAAAGTCATATTGAACCGCAAGGGCAACGAGCTTTTTAACAATGGTAAAATTCAGGAAGCCGCAAGAATATTTATAACAACCGGCTATTCCGACGGACTTACCAGAGTTGGAGATTTATTGAGCAAAAAGAACCAGTCGCTCAAGGCCTTGAAATTTTATGTTTTGGCAAAAAACAAAAGAAAATGCGAAGTCCTTTACGAAAAAATCGCAAAGATAATCTCGCTTCTTGTTAAAGAATAAAAAACGCGAAAAACGATGAATTATAAAAATAGAATTGCACTAGGAGAGCACAAAATGTCCGATGTAAAAAATGAAACCATAATTGCAAATCAGCCAGAACAAAAAGACGCAGAAAAAATTGCAGAAATTTCAAAAAAAGGCTACCAGCTTTTAAAAGAAGACAGGATTAAAGATGCAATTGATGCGTTCAATTCAATTTTGCAGATTGAAGACAACAATAATTACGCTCTTGTCGGACTTGGCGATTGTGAAAGAAAGCAAAATCACTTTAAAAATGCAGTCGATTTTTATTCAAAATGTCTTTCTGTTCACCCTGGAAACAACTACGCTCTTTTTGGCCTTGCAGACTGCTATAAGGCTTTGAACAAGTATCACAAGGCAATTGAAATTTGGGAGCAGTATCTCTTACACGATGACAGAAACATTACAGTCCTTACAAGAGTTGCCGATGCCTATAGAAAAATCCGAGACTTTAAAAAATCAAAAGAAATGTATCTTAAAGTTCTAGATATGGAAGACAAAAACGCCTACGCCCTGATTGGAATCGGACATCTTTATTACGATTTTAAGGAATACAAAGACGCGCTTTACTATTGGACAAAAATGCTAGAAATAAACGCAGATGCCGTTGATATCCGGATACTTACTTCAATCGGAAACTGCCACAGAAAACTAAAAACATTCGACAAAGGAATTAAATATTTTGAGCGCGCGCTGGAAATGGATCCGGACAATTTCTATGTTCTTTTTGGCCTTGCAGACTGCTACCGCGGAATGAACCAGCAGTACCGTTCAGTTGAATATTGGAACAGAATTCTAAAAAATGATCCTGCAAATAAAGTAATTCTTACACGTGCAGGAGACGCTTACAGAAATACAGGCGATTATAAAAAGGCGGAAGAATACTATAACCGCGCAATGGAAATAGACTTTGACATTTACGCAGCGCTCGGACTTGCCCTAATCTGCAAGGGTGAAGGAAATTTTGACAAAGCAATTGAAAGGCTGAACAATTTAATCAAAAACGATCCAAAAAATTACCGTCTTTACATAGACCTCGCCGACTGTTATTTAAAAATAAATGACAAAAATAAAGCTGTCGAGGTTTTAAGGACTTTTCAAAAAACTGGAACCAAAAACGCTGTAATTTCTGAGATGTTAAGCAAAATAATTGAAGGAAAGCCTTTAAATTAGTAAAAAAAAACATTATTTTTCTAGGTAGAATGAACGAAAAAATAGCAGTTTCAGGTCTTTTGCCTGAAGAAATTTCAGAACAGTTAAATATTACTCCGGCTTTCCGCGGAAAACAGATTTTTGAGTGGATTGGAAAAGGCGCCGACAGTTTTGACGCAATGACGAATTTAAGCCAGGAACTTCGCAATTCACTTTCTCAAAAAGCAGTCCTCAGATGCAGCGAGGTTTCTAAAGTTTTAAAAGATCCAGATGGAACTATAAAACTTCAGATTACTTTGAACGACGGGCTTGCGGTCGAAACAGTCTTGCTTACCGATAAAGAAAAACGAAAAACCGCCTGTGTAAGCTGTCAGGTCGGCTGTGCAATGAACTGCGCTTTCTGCCAGACAGGACACCTTGGACTTGCAAGAAGCTTGACAGCCTCAGAAATCGTCGAGCAGTTTTTATACCTTGAAAAATATGCAGGTCCGCTCGACAATATTGTCTTTATGGGAATGGGAGAGCCAATGATGAATCTTCCGGCAGTCCGAAAAGCAATTTCCGTCTTAACAGATAAACGCGGAAGAAACCTTTCTGGAAGAAGAATTACACTCTCAACATCTGGAGTAATAAAAGGAATTTACGATTTAGCAGACAACGGACCTTTAATCAGGCTCGCAGTCTCGCTCACAACGGCAGATCCGCTTCTCCGTGAACAAATAATGCCGATTACAAAGGCTAATCCTCTTGAAGAGCTCCGAAAAGCAATAGATTACTATGCAAAAAAAACAGGAAAACGCGTAACTTTAGAAGCCGCGCTTCTCCATGACACGAACACAAGCGCAGAATCAGCAGAAAATATGATAAATTTTGCAAAAGGAATAGATGTAAACATAAACCTTATTCCATGGAATCCCGTCGAAACATTGCCATTTACCGAACCTTCAAACAATGAATGTCATCGATTTGTCGAAAAACTTGAAAAAGCAGGTCTAAACGTAACACTGCGCACAAGACGCGGACGGGAAATCGGAGGAGCCTGCGGTCAACTTGGAAAAACACTTTCTGACAAAATCGTAGAAGGAAAAAAACTTTCAGGAAGCAAAAAATACGGAAACGGAGAAGATTAAAAAACTATTTTTTTAAGAAGATATTTCTATTTTTTGAATAATTGTTGATATAAAAAAAAAGTTATTTGAATAACTTCCAATTATTGATATAATGATAGAAGGATTTTTAGATACCGTGATTTTTATTAGTCCCGTAGGAGAAATTTTCTTATGCAGAAAAAAATATATGTTGTTGGAATGTTCGATGCCGATACCTGTGCAAAAGTAGAAGCTGCCGTAAAAGCTGTTGCAGGTGTAACAAACTGTGTTGCAAATGCAGAAAAATCTCAAGTTCTAGTTGATTTTGAAGGCTCTGCCGAAGATGCAATAAACAGCGCTATTTCTTCTACAGGTGTTGAAGTACTCAATTAAAATTATTTTTTAAGGAAGTGTCATGCTTAAAGTTACGGTTTTAGACGGTTATGCGGCAAATCCAGGTGATTTGGATTGGGATATTTTTAAGGATATTGCAGAATTGACGGTTTACGACCGTACCCCGCCAGAACTTGTTGTTGAAAGAATCGGAGATTCCGATGCGATTTTTTTAAACAAAGTAAACATCACTAAACAGATAATTGAACAGTGCCCAAAACTAAAATACATTGGAGTTATGGCGACTGGATATAATGTTGTAGACACAAAAGCCGCAAGAGAGGCTGGAATTACAGTAACAAATATTCCTGCATATTCTACAGACTCTGTCGCACAGCACACATTTGCCTTGATTTTAAATTTTACAAACCAGGTTGAACAGCATTCACAATCCGTTCAAAACGGCGATTGGATAAAAAGCCCGGATTTTTGTTATTGGAAAAGCCCATTGACAGAACTCAAAGGCAAAACACTGGGAATTTTTGGCTTCGGCTCGATTGGACAAAAAGTTGCAGAAATTGCTCATGCCTTTGGAATGAATGTAATTATTCACGTTCATTCGCCAAATTCTTTTAAAGGAAACGAAAAGGCGGTTTCTTTAGATGAGCTTTTTGAACAGAGCGATTTTATCACCCTTCATGCGCCGATGACTGCGGAAACATCGCAGCTGATCAACAAAAATACTATTTCCAAGATGAAAAAGACCGCCATCATAATAAATACAGCCCGCGGCGGTCTTGTAAACGAAAGCGATTTAAGACAGGCCCTCGATAAAGGCCAGATAGCCGGCTATGCAGCAGATGTAATCGGAACAGAACCAATGAAAAGCGACTGCCCCCTCTACAAGGCAAAAAATTGCGTTTTGACTCCGCATATTGCCTGGGCGCCGCTAGAAGCAAGACAGCGCCTTTTTAAGATTGCTCTTGAAAATTTAAAGGCCTTTTCCGCCGGAAAAAGCATAAACGTTGTTAATTAGAATTCCTGTATTGTATTTTCCTTGCAAAAACGGTAAATTATTTAAAAATACTAAAGAATTTTAGAGGTACTAAAGATGGGAAAGACTATTGCTCAGAAGATTTTTGAATCGCATTTGGTAGATACTCCGTTTGAAGGAACTTATGTTTTAAAACTTGACCGTGTATTCTGTCACGAAATTACAACTCCAATCGCAATAAATGATTTGGTAGAACGCGGCAAGGACAAGGTTTTTGATCCTGCAAAAATCAAGGCCGTAATCGACCACGTAACTCCTGCAAAAGACAGCAAAACTGCAACTCAAGGAAAAATATTAAGAGATTGGGCTCGCCGTAACAATATAAAAGACTTTTTTGACATTGGCGCCAACGGTGTTTGCCACGCAATTTTCCCAGAAAAAGGCTTTGTACGTCCAGGCTTTACAGTAATCATGGGCGACAGCCACACTTGTACTCACGGAGCGTTCGGCGCTTTTGCAGCCGGAGTTGGAACGACAGATCTTGAAGTTGGAATTTTGAAGGGTGTATGCTCGTTCAAAGAACCAAAAACAATCAAATTTGTGCTTAACGGAAAACTCAAAGAAGGAGTTTACGCAAAAGACGTAATTCTTCATTTGATTGGAAAAATCGGCGTAAACGGCGCAACAAACTGTGTAGTTGAATTTACCGGTCCAATCGTAGACAACATGGGAATGGAAGAGCGCATGACTCTCTGCAATATGGCTGTAGAAGCCGGCGGCACAAGCGGAATCTGCTTCCCAGATGAAAAAACTGTTGAATACCTTTGGGAATTCATCAAAGACGAATATAAAACTAAAGAAGACGCGATTGCCGACTATGCAAAATGGCGCGATGACGAGGACGCTGTTTACGAAAAAGTAATCACAGAAGATCTTTCTAATCTTGAGCCAGTATGCACAATCAACTACAAGCCGGATCAGATTAAAAATATTTCAGAAATGAAAGGCACACGTGTTGATCAGGTATACATTGGTTCTTGCACAAACGGACGAATCTCTGACCTTCGCATTGCGGCAGGAGTTTTAAAAGGTCATCACCTCGCGGACGGAGTGCGCGGAATCGTTTCTCCTGCGACTCCAAAAATTTACAAAATGGCTGTAGCAGAAGGCTTGATTGACATCTTCCTTGAAGCAGGATTCTGTGTAACAAACCCTACCTGCGGCGCTTGTCTTGGCATGTCGAACGGAGTGCTTGCTGAAGGCGAAGTTTGCGCTTCTACAACAAACCGCAACTTTAACGGACGCATGGGAAAAGGCGGAATGGTTCACCTTATGAGCCCTGCTTCTGCCGCTGCAACAGCAATTGCAGGAACAATTACAAATTCAGAAAATTACAAAGGATAAAATAAAAGGCAGAGAATAATTTTCGTTCTCTGCCAAAATGGGAGAAAATTATGAAAGCATTCGGCGGACCGGTACTTTTTTTGGATCGTTCAGACATTAACACTGACGAAATCATTCCTGCAAAATATTTGACTGAAATTTCAAAACAGGCTTTAAAGCCATACTGTCTTGAAGACCTTAAACTCGATGGATTCGACGCGAAACGCGATGTTCCAGGAAAAAAAGTAATCATTACCCGTGAAAACTTTGGCTGCGGTTCAAGCCGCGAACATGCGCCTTGGGCCCTCGAAGTAAACGGAATCTATGCAGTAATCGCTCCGAATTTTGCAAGAATTTTCAGACAGAATATGTATAACTGCGGTCTTCTTGCTTTGGAAATGCCAAAACGCGAAATTGACGATATGTTCCGCACATTCGCCGACAAAGAATGTGAATGTAAAATCGAGCCAAAAGATGACGGCACATGGAAAGTAAAGCTTATTGCCGGCTCTCTTTCAAAAAGCTATCCTTTTAAGCTTGAAGGCTTTGAAAAGGCCCTGATTGAAAATGAAGGCTGGATTGGCTACGCTGAGTCAAAATACTAGCTTTATATTTTTATAAAAAAAGCTGCCTTGGAAAATTTTTCTAAGGCAGCCTTTTTTTTGCGCTTTTAAAGATATTTTGCAGTTTACAGCTATTTTATTTTTCGATAAAACCGCGTTTTTCCAGCTCATTTAGAATTAAATCCACAATCTGCTCTGGAGAATAATTTGCAGTGTCTATTATCAAGTCGGCAAAGTCGTATTTATTGTTGTCAATTTCATAGAGCTTTTTATAGCGCCGGCTGTCCTCGCTGTCGCGCATTGCCGTAAAACGGGCGATTTCCGCAAGATCGCCGCCTTCACGGTTAAAAACGCGCCCAGCCCTGGTTTCATCGCTTGCATAAAGATAAACTTTAAAATCTGCAATTTTCAGCATCCAGATTGCAAGGCGGCTTCCAAGAACGCAGCTTTCTTTTTCTGCAAGCTCAACCTGATGGGTGTCCACATATTTGTCATAAGAATCATCATTCTTTGCATTTTCTATTACCTGGGCAAGAGTAAGCCCTTTTTCTGCGGCAAGCTGGCGGAAAGTATAATTGATCATCTTAATTCCAAGCTTCTGGCTCAAAAGAGTAGAAACCGTTGTATTCCCGCAGCCAGATTTTCCGCTGATTGCAACACGAAGTTCTTTTTTTAATTTCATTTTTTTCTCCAGTTTTTTATTTGGGATTTTTCAGGCAAAGCAAAAATTATTCCACATTTTTGCTCTGTTCACGGATATTTTCAAGGGCATCTTTTGCATTTATGACCATCTCGCCTACTTCCGTAAACTGATTTTTTGAGCCGATTGTGTTTATTTCGCGGTTTGCTTCCTGGCAGATAAAGTCAATGCGTTTTCCAGGAACCGGGTTTTGCAAGAATTCATTGCGCATTGCAGAAAGATGGCTGTGCAGACGAATGATTTCCTCGTTGATCGTGTATTTTATCATCATTGAGGCGACTTCTGTCATAATCCGGTTCTGGTCTGCGCTGTCGCCCAAAAGCTCGTTAAAGCGGGTTGTAATCTGCTCCCTGAATTTCTGTTCCATCTTTGGCTGCCATTCCTTAAAGAAAGAAGCGCAGCTGTCAAGAATATCAAGTTTTTTTAGAAGATCAGCTTTGAGGTTTTCGCCCTCGCGTTCACGGTCAGAAACAAACTGTTCAAAAACTTCGTTAAAAACAGGCTCGATTTTTGACCAGTAAGACTCGGCGTCATATTCATGGGTTATATTTAAAACTCCGTCCTGGGCCACAATCAGAGAAAGAGGAATTGAAGCGGCCGGATAGCCAAGAGCCTCGCTTACTTTTGCGATTGCATCGCGATACATTAAAGCCGCGGCAGGGTCAGGATTTACCTTTGCAGTAGAATTCATATCCTTTACGCGGATTGTAAGGTCGATTTTTCCGCGCACGATTTTAGAAGAAACGATTTTGCGGATTTTTGCTTCAAGGGGATTCAAGAACGAAGGAATATTCACATTCAAATCCAAAAAACGGTTGTTCACGGATTTTATTTCAACGCTGATCTGGGTATTTTCGACTATGGTTTCTTTAAAGCCATATCCTGTCATGCTGTTCATAAATTTTTATCTCCATATTTAATATCAAATCTTTGCTGTAATCGCAATAGACTAAAAAAATTGTCAGTTTTTTGTCTCAAGCATTTTTAGAACTTTAGTTCCAACCTGCCAGTTGTTCCCGGCGCCCATTGTTACAAAAATATATCCGTCAGGATAACCACTCCCGGAAGGCTCGGAAAGCATTTTAAATGCGGTTTCTGCGGCCTCATCAAATTCGCCGCAGTAAGTTACGTCCTTATGATATTTTTTTGCATGCTCAGAAAGAATTTCGCCGCTGACCTTTGCGCAGGAAGCGTTCTCGCGGGCGCTCGCATAAATTTTATTGATAATAACCTTGTCAGCGCTCGCAAAGCTGGAAGCAAAATCCTCGAGCAAGGCCGCTGTTCTTGTGTATGTGTGGCTCATAAAGTCAACGATAATCTTGTGCCCCTTATAAAAATTGCGGAACCCTTCGAGCGTTGTCCTGATTGCTGTCGGGTGATGCCCGTAGTCGTCAATAAAGATAACTTCCTGCCCAAGAGGAGTTTTTGCGCGTCCTACAATTTCGCTCCGTCTTCTTCCGCCCTTAAAACTTAAAAGGCCTTCTTTGATTTTTTCTTTGTAGGAAGACAAGTCTTTTCCGTAGGTTTTTAGAAGCTCGCAGTTCAACGCGACGGCGGCGGCAGAATTGCGGACATTGTGCTTTCCAGGAACGCAGATTGCACATTCTCCGAGGCAAGCCACTTCAAAATATTGCTTTCCGCCTTCTACACGGCCAAATTTTAATCGGTAGGCGCCATCAGCATTCTCGCCGTAAGAAACCATTTTTATGTCTGGACGTTTTTCAAACGCGATTCTTGCAGTCTCCAAAGCGCCGCTGTCATCAGCGCAAAAAATCAGCTGTCCGCCCCGAGGCAAAAGACAGATATAATCGACAAAAGCGCGCTGTATGTCTTTAAAAGTCGGATAATAATCCTGATGATCGCTTTCGACAGAAGTAAGAATAATTTTCTGCGGACAAAAAGACATAAAGTGCCTTTGATACTCGCAGGTCTCAGCAATAAAAAAAGACTTTTTTAGAGGAGAGGATTCGGCAGAAACCGGGCTTGTATAAGTGCAGCCTCCAAAAGAAGAAATTATGCTTCCTGCAAGGACTGCGCCCGGAAAGCCAAGCTCCTTAAAAATAGAGCCGCAAAGGCCTGTCGTTGTGGTTTTTCCGTGAACTCCGCAAACTCCGCACGAATAAGCATTCTTAGAAAACGCTCCAAGAGCCTGAGTATAAAGCAAAACAGGAATTCCGCGTTTTACGGCTTCTGCAAGGTCAGGATTGGTTTCCGGATTATATGCAGAAGAGTAAATTACAAGCTGAACGCTGTCCGTAATATTTTGCGAGCTAAAAGGCAGAGCCTTAATCTTTAGCTTGTCAAGAATTTCGTCAGTGTAAAAACGCTCAGAGACATCGCTTCCGGTAATCACAGCCCCATGGGCATGAAGAATTTCGACAAGAGCAGCAACCCCAGTTCCTTTTATTCCGACACAATGAATATGAAAACCTTTCAAATCGGAAGGCAAAACAGAATCAGACATTTTATTAAAACTTTCCAAAAAAATAAAATTAGCGGCAAAAGCAAAAAGCCAAGCCGCCATAATATTTTACTTCTTTTGACAAATTGCTTCAATTCATTGTGTAAACGTTGCTTAAAATCAAATGGTATATCCTTTACATTTTTTGTTAATAATAATACAAGTTTATTTTTTGCATCTGCGTATCCTACTTCATAAAATACATTAGGATTTCGTCCTGTCATATCTGCTATGATAAAGTCTGCATCGTTAATCTTTTTATAAATTTCCTCGACCATATTTGTATCAAAGAAATCATCATCCAGACGTTTTGCATCAACATCACATTCTTTTGCAGTTGCTTTTATTCCTAGCTTGTATACATCATTAAAATCTGAGCCAAAAGGCATTATGACAAAAGCTTTATATTTACTCATTTTTTATTCTCCAAGTTTTTCGCATAATGGCAGCATTTTTTCGATTGCAGCTACAATGCGTTTTTGCTCGGCGAGTGGCGGAAGTGGAACAATACCTTTGTATAATCTATCATCATTAATTGCTGGATATGCAACTCCTTTTGAATTTTCAGTATCATTTGCGTAATTATCAAAAGATGGTGAAAGTAAATAATAAAATAAATATTGATTATTTATTTGAGGATAGCAAGCTAAAACTGCAAATCCAGTACTTGCGATAGGCTCTTTTTCAAAGTCCTTATCAATAATGCACATGTTATGTAAGTACGGCCTTACGGTCGCATAAATAATATCACCCTTTTTCACAATTTTTCTTGCCCTTGAAGGGGCCTGCTCTGGTAAAACAAAGTTTTCTTTATCATTTAACTTTTGATGCAGATTATCTATTGAACCAATATCAATATAACTGAATTCTTTATCAGGTGTTTTTTGACCGTTGTTATAAACAATCTCCCCCAATCTACACCAGCACCAGCTTTCTGGAATATCAAAAGGAATCTCTTCTTCTGTAATGTCACACGGATTCGAGCCAGCTAACGCTGTCTCTTTTTTTGATTTCCTTTTTCCAGATTTTGCGTTAGCAAAATCCAATCCGTGTGACAATTTTTCTTTCCGTATCTCTTCCAGCAAATCCCGCGCATTTCCTTCGCTGGCTATCTGAGGAACAAGTTTTCCCTGAACGGCTTCCTGCAGGATTGCCTTTTTTGTGAGTGTGCCGATTTTTTCATTAATGGCTTTGAGTTGTGTTTCTTTTTTGCCGTATTCTTCTATGAGCGGCATGAACTTTTCGATTGCAGCGACAATGCGTTTTTGTTCGGATAGTGGGGGAAGAGGAATAATCAATTCTGCAAGTTGATTAAGATAAAATCCTTTTTGAGCTGTACCTGTTGCATTTTTAACAACGAAGTTTTGAACATATCCAGAATCTAAACAATATTTCAAATAATAATTAAAAATCTCTGTTTTTATAATTGAAACACTACGCTGAAAACTTACGTTTATAGAACCATCAAAAATACAACTTCGTCCAAGAGTGCCGACTGATGTAAAGAAAATATCACCTTTTTCAGCTTTTGTTCTCTCATTTTCTTTTTCAAAAACTTCTTTTGACAAATAGCGAACTAAATCTAAATCAACTAATTTATCATCGTTTATATTGCGAGATGAGAGCATTAGGTATTCAGTTTTTTCTTGAAGCCCTGCAGGAGGATTGTGGTCGCCATCAACAAGCTTTGTACAAATCTCCCCCAATCTACACCAGCACCAATTCTCTGGTATCTCAAAAGGAATCTCTTCTTCTGTAATGTCACACGGATTCGAGCCAGCTAACGCTGTCTCTTTTTTTGATTTCCTTTTTCCAGATTTTGCGTTAGCAAAATCCAATCCGTGTGACAATTTTTCTTTCCGTATCTCTTCCAGTAAATCCCGTGCGTTGCCTTCACTTGCAATCTGAGGAACGAGTTTTCCCTGTATTGCTTCCTGTAAAAGCGCATTTTTCAAATCTTTTGCGGTCATAGAGTAATTCCTGTAAGCTGCTGGATTTTTTCCTTGCTCCAGTCTTCATTCTGCCAGTAAAAATATTCGGTCTTTCTTTTTTTGAATATTCTGAACGGTAATGTGGAATTGTCATAAATATGGAGGACATCACAAACTTTCACGAGTTCGGGAATAAGTTTTATTGCTTTTTCATAACGAGAACGGATTTTATCTTCTGGAACGGAATGTCCACCATTTGCAGCACGGGATTCTATGCGAGAAACATTAATGTCAGGATTACGGGTAAGAACATAAATACAGCGTATAAAAAAGCCTTTTTCTTTTGCCTTTTGCAAAAGTTTAAGATTACGGTCTGTTGAAAGAACAGTTTCAAAGGTAAAACTTTTATTTTGAGCAACACAATCTTCACGCATTTTTTCGGCAAGTTGGGCTGCTTCCAAATCGGAACAGTAGTTTGTACGTTTTATTTCATCTGCATTTATATATGGTTCTATTACTTTTGCAAGTTTTGTAACTGTTGTTTTTCCGCTTCCATTTGGACCTGCAAAAACAATGATTTCAGGTTTCTTAATTTGCTCGCACATATTTTTTTGTTCCATCGGCATAAAGAAGGTAAGCAGTATTTGTTGCTGAGTCGTAGCAGGAAATTGGAGTTCCCTTTGCTTTTTTTATTTCATTTTCTATTCTTACGGCTTCAATAAAGCGTTTTGTGAGTTCATCGTCTGAAACGCCACAAGTTGAATCCAATTCATTTTGATCCATTAATAAGTCCTCCTATATATTATAGTAGATTTTTTATACATTTACAGTTTACAGTTAACCCCCTCGAATTCGATGGTTTTACGCCTCTCCTTTCTGCGCTTTCTGATGAAGCTCTGTTATCTGTGCCAGCAGATTGTCTATGTCGGAATTAAGCTTTGAACGTTTTTCTTCGTAGTTCTGGATTGTTTCTGCAACGCTCAAGATTTCTTCTTCCTCGTGAGGATAACCGCAAACATCAAAATTGTAATTTGAATCAATGAGTTCCTGCACTGTGTAACATTTTGCTTTTGGATTTCCTTCTTCGTCTGTGATTTCCTTGCGGTCATTCCACCAGGCAAGGCAGCCGTCAAAGTGTTTTAATTCCATCGGCTTTGTTTTGCTAAAGTGCTTGCGGTCGCCTGGAATATCTACGCGGTAAAACCATGTTTTTCCTGTCGGCTCTTCATTATTAAAGAAAAGAATGTTTGTTGTAATGCTTGTGTACGGACTGAACACACTGCCAGGCAAGCGGACAATTGTATGAAGATTAAAATCTGTAAGAAGCTTTTTCTTAAGGTTGTTCTTTGCATTGTCGTTTCCAAACAGGAATCCATCTGGGACAATTACGGCTGCGCGGCCATCTTTTTTAAGGCGGTACATGATGACTGCCATGAACAGATCGGCTGTTTCACTTGAACGTAAGTCTGCCGGGAAGTTCTGTTTTATATCGTCCTTTTCACTTCCGCCATAAGGTGGATTCATAAGAATTACATCAAAGGCATCTTTCTGTGTGTAGTCCAAAAGTTTGTAAATAAGTGAGTTTCCGTGACAAACCTTTGGGCTGTCGAGGCCGTGCAAAAGCATGTTTGTAACACAAAGCATATATGGGAACTGCTTTTTTTCCACAGCATAAATTGAGTTGTAGATTTTTTCTGATTCTTCGTTTGAAATGCTACCTTTAGCATCTTTTACTTCTTCAAGTTCTTTTATCCAGCTGGAAAGGAATCCACCAGTACCGCAGGCAAAATCTGCCATTGTTTCGCCTATCTGCGGCTTAATCATTTTTGCCATAAATTGAGTTACAGCACGTGGTGTATAGAATTCACCGGCACTACCTGCGCTCTGGAGTTCTTTAAGAATTGTTTCGTAGATTTCACCAAAGGCGTGAGTTTCTTCGTAGCTTCCAAAATCCAGCTCATCGATAATATTTACAATCTGACGAAGAAGTACACCGTCCTTCATGTAGTTGTTTGCATCTTCAAAAGTTGTGCGTACAATACTCTGGCGGATTGGTGTGTCAGGTGAGATTTCAAGATTTTTAAGAGTTGGGAAAAGCTTATTGTTTACAAAGTTCAAGAGTTTGTCACCAGTAAGACCATCACCTTGATTTTCTGTATGTGCCCAGTTACGCCAGCGAAGTTCTTTTGGGATTATTGATTCATATTTTTCATCTTCAAATTCCCAGTCCTCTTCCTTTGCGTCATATACCTTTAAGAAAAGCATCCAGGCTATCTGTTCAATTCTCTGTGCATCACCGTTAATACCGGCATCGTTACGCATTACATCTCGAATGCGTTTTACAAAACTACTTAAGTTGCTCATTTATTTTTCCTCTATCCTATTGTCACACGGATTCGAGTCGGCTAACGCCGCCTCTTTAAACATCGTTATTCGCTGCCATTTTAAAGAATTTTCTCCAAAATTAACAAGCAATCCTATTTCAAGATTTGAGGCTTTTAGGTAATTCAAAACCTGAGCCTTATGAGCTTTTACAAGGTTTGTCACAGCTTTTAATTCTACAATTATCGAATCATAACAAACAAAATCAGCATAGTATTCTTTATCTAATTTCTGTCCTTTAACATTAACATAAATATCTCCAAGATTTTGCGTTAGCAAAATCCAATCCGTGTGACAACCTTATGCCACTTTATACAATTCGTTTTCCAGCTCACGCAAAGCGGCGCGGTATTTGTCATTTCCACCGAACAAAGCTGCAATTCGAGCTGGTTTTCCATATTTAGTAAATGGATTTTGTTTTAAAATTTCTGTTGATTCAATATCATAAATGCCAAGTTCGGCATATTTATCCAAAAGTGCATTGATTACTTCTCGAGCTGCTTCACCATATTTTCCAAAGATGTCATGTTTCTTTACATTCTCAGCACGTTCTTTTCTTGTTAGCGGCTTTTGATTAAATGCAATATGACAGATAAAATCAAAGTCATCTACATCGGTCATATTCTGGTCTTTCTTTATCAGTTCAAGGTCAATGCCTTTCTCCTTTAGCATATTACGGATAATTTCTTTTTTCTGTTCACCATTCCAGGTCTGAATAAAGTTTTCCAAAGTTTGGTATGTTCCAAGAATACTTTCTTTTGTATAATCTTCAATAGATTCCTGCTTCAAGAGTTTTCCATCTGTATCATATATAGAAACTAAACGCTGAAGAACATCGACTCTTATTTGTCCTTTTCCAATAATTGGTTTTGGATTAGGTGTAGGAGGATCTACAGTATCAGGGTCATCTCCATCATCATTTGGATCATCTGTCGGGTCTTTTGGCTCAGGAGGGATTTTAGGTTCTGGTTTCGGATCAAAATCTTCATCCTGTTCAATTTCTCCATCCCAGTCAGGGTCTGCAAATAATCGGCTTACTCTGCGAAAATCCATAATTGTAAAATGTGTTTTTCCATCATCGTAGCGAAGTCGAGTTCCGCGACCAATAATCTGCTTGAATTCTGTCATTGAATTAATAAGTTCATCAATGACAATAAGCTTTACCATTTTACAGTCACTACCGGTAGAAAGCAGTTTTGAAGTCGTTGCAATTACCGGGTAAGGCTGTGAGACAGAAATAAAATAGTCAAGTTTATCTTTTCCGTATTTATCACTTCCGGTAATGCGTACTACATATTGTTCTTTAACATTTCCCTGGTTATCTTTCAAAACCATGTCAGTATTCAAATTGTTTAATGCAACACGCATTCTGTCAGCCGCATCTTCTGTAGGACAGAATACAATTGTTTTAGACATGCGGTCTGTTTCTTTCAGGTACTTTGTAATTTCAGCTGCAACTTCATCAATGCGGTCTTGAACAATGATGTTGTAATCGTAATCAGATAGGTTATATTCGCGGTCTTCAATTTCATTTCCATGAATATCCTTCTGCCCTTTTCCTGGCCGCCAGCCGTCATCTATATTTGTATGAACATTAATTACTTTGAATGGTGCAAGGAATCCATCTTCAATTCCCTGCTTAAGACTGTATGAATAAACTGGCTCTCCAAAGTAATCTATATTCGAAACATACTTTGTTTCCTTTGGGGTTGCAGTCATACCAATTTGTGTTGCACCATTAAAATATTCAAGAATCTTACGCCATCGAGAATCAGCCTTTGCAGAACCGCGGTGACACTCATCTACAATAATCAAATCAAAGAAATCAGGAGTAAAGAATTCTTTATACTTTGAAAGTTCGTTTTCAATCTCTTCTTCTGTTTCTTCCTCTTCGTCATTATGATGTTTTGCAGAATCCAACTGCTGGTACAAGGCAAAGTAAACCTGATATGCTGAGATTTTAGATTTGTCTTCTTTCTGAAAATTGATTTTGTGAATTACTTTATCAAGCGGCTTAAAGTCCTGCTGAATAGACTGATCCACAAGATTATTTCTGTCTGCAAGATAAAGAACTTTCTTTTTAGTTCCAGATTCAATCAAACGCCATACAATCTGAAAAGCTGTATATGTTTTTCCAGTTCCTGTTGCCATTGCAATGAGCATACGAGCCTGATGTTTTGCAATTGCTTCAAGAGTTCTGTTTACTGCATTACGCTGATAATAACGTGGCGGATAACAGTCTGCTCCAGAATAGAAAGGTGTGTTCATCAGTTTCTCTTCAAAACAAAGAGGAACATCATATGCAGCTGATTTTCCGTCAATGTAATATCGTTCACGGTTTTCAACTTCTATTATTTTTTGAGCATCAACACCTTTCCATCGTGTATATAATTCATCTGCTGTCGGGAATTCAGATAAAGGGAATTCTTTTTCAAGACCGGTAGTAAAATCATGTTCAAAAAAACTGTCACCATTAGAAGTATAAACAAAAGGAACATTCATCATAATTCCATAAGTAATTGCCTGTTGCATTCCAAATGAAGATGAATGATTATTATCTTTTGCTTCTACAATTGCTAAAGGGGTTCCTTTGTTATACCAGAGAACATAGTCACAACGTTTACCTTTATTGCGGCTTGGAATATTACCTTTGATATGAACTTTACCGTCTGTAAACTTGTTGGCAGGAGAAGTCTCCATAGTAATCTTTTTAATTTCCCATTTGGATGTTAAGGCTGGTGTGATGTACTGGAGTTTTATATCTTCTTCTGTCATCTGACTAATGTCAAAAATATCACTCATTTTTCACTCTCCATCACCCGCATTCACTTCCATAATATCCCCAATCTCGCAGTCAAGCGCAATGCATATTTTCCTGAGGCTTTCCATGGAAACATCTTCGCCTTTGCCCATTTTGGCTACGATGTTGCTGGTGATTTTTGCCTGGCGGATGAGGTCGCTCTTGTTCATGTCGCGGTCGATTAGGATTTTCCAGAGTTTTTTGTAGCTCGCACTCATTGTAGTTTTCCTGTTTTGATTTCGGTCTTTAAATAGTCATACACATAAAGGGGGCTTTGAAAGTAAAGTCCTGTCTTTGGGTCACAGAGTTTCTGGTAGAGTTCTGAGTTGTACACGGCACGCAAGGCTTGTTCCACGGTAAAAGAAAAATCCCTTACGAGATATGTCGTTTATTTCTACATTTGAACCATGATACAAAAACATCAGACATTTCCTCCATGGTCTTTGCAATAAGAAGCTAATGTATCTACCATTTCCGAATATGCAAGGGTGCGGGCTATATTGTAGTGCTGTTCCAAAAGCGTAATGGCATTAAATCGATCTGGGTAGTTGAATGCCTGTGTGGTGGAAAGCGAATATTTTTTTGCGAAATCGCTTACGAGAGCAACGGTATATTCAATTTTGTCTTTTACAGGTACTTCCGCCATTCTGATTCTCCAACAAGGGGATTATACCATGTTTCTCTTAAATTTTCAATAAAATCTCACGAAATCGGGAGAAAAGCGAGAAAAATCTTTCCTAAGGTAAAAACTAAAATTCTCACTGAGAATTTCAGCTTCTGTAATACTTACTCCATGTCTGATTTACAGTTTCCTTGAATATTGTAAATGAAGAGTGATAATGGTCATTATGGATTAAATAAAAAAATTAAATAAAAATTCTTTTTATCCAAGTAGGTATCGCGAAGTTCATTAAAGTGACCCGCCGATTTCAATTTTTCAAATCTTTTATAAACTTTCTTGCTTTTAGGAATTTTATCCCAGTGATATGAGTTCTCATCTGCTTTCTTGTTATGAATTAATCTGCAAAAGTCTCCGTCTTTGTTTTTCGCTAACATAGGTCGAGGTCAAAAGATTCATTTTCATTTCTTGTAACAAGATTTTTCATCCCGCTACCGACAAGATAGAAATCAACTTCGTAGCCTTTGTTTTTCAAATCTTGTTTCAGCTGATTTAATTTATCAGAACAAAAAATTCTGAATCTTCGGCTTTCGTTTTTGGGTACATAAGAATACATAGCAACTCCAATAAATAAAAATATGCCCCAAACCTACCATTCAAGATTAGCACTCAAATCGTTATAGAATATTCTATTTGATGAAAAATGCTATTGACACCTTCATTCACAGGGAATAAAAGCCTGCCCAAATCCCCAAGCCCAGGGTCAGAAATAATATCCCGGATTTTTGCTTTTGTTGTTATGTCGCTTGCATTCATGTATGTTCCTTTGCAAAAAAGCAAAAATATTGCTGTCAGTACTGCCAGTTTTCCTTTCATTTTGTGCCTCACAATTATTTTCCAAAAAAACAGAGGAAGCGCATTTTATTTGCGGACTCCCAGATTTTAGCGGCCAGCTGCCGCTTGTCCATAATATTCTCCCATACTAAACAGTCGGGCTTGCCCTGCTGTCATTGCCAGGCTTGCCCTGCTGTCATTATCGGGCTTGCCTTGCTGTCATTACCAGCTTGCCCTACTGTCATTACCAGATTGCCCTACTGTCATTATCGGGCTTGACCCGATAATCCCATACAGACAGATTGCCGTGTCAAGCACGGCAATGACAGTTTAATCAGCACGGCAATGACAGTTTAATCAGCACGGCAATGACAAAAAACAAAGTGTCATTATCGGGCTTGCCTTGCTGTCATTATCGGGCTTGCCCTGCTGTCATTACCGGCTTGCCCTGCTGTCATTATCGGGCTTGACCCGATAATCCCATGCGGACAGATTGCCGTGTCAAGCACGGCAATGACAGTTTAATCAGCACGGCAATGACAGTTTAATCAGCACGGCAATGACAAAAAACAAAGTGTCATTATCGGGCTTGACCCGATAATCTATTGGAATTCATTTTTTTTTGTTTTTGGGCTACAATCTTCGCAAGACTTTGGGGTGATTTTATGAAGAGGATTCTTATTTTTGGGCACAAAAACCCTGACACTGATTCGATTGTCAGCAGCACTGCTCTTGAGCTTTTGAAAAAAAAGATGGGCTTTGAGCATTATTCTGCATGCCGCGCAGGACACTTAAATCCGCAGACTGACTATATCTACAAGAAATTCGGTATCTCCCCGCCTCTTTTTATTCCAGACCTTTTGCCAAAGGTCGAATATTTCATGCACAAAGGCGCAATTACAACCGGCGAAAACGAGTCGATCTGGAACGCGGTCAGCAAGATGCGCGACAAAAAAGTAAATGTTCTTCCTGTCGTTGACAAATCCGGGCTTTACAAGGGTCTTATTTCCAGCGACTTGATTTTTAAGAGCATTTTTGACAACTTTGACCCGATGCACCATCTTTCGCTTTTTACTTCGGCAAAGCTTTTAAAGGAAACACTAAAAGCCTCTTTTTTGAGCGAGCACAATCCGGACAGGCAGCGCGAATTTAAGATTATTCTGGCATCGACAAGCTTTTCTTCTTTTTCCAACACTCTCAAATCCCACCTTTCGCAGCCGGTTATCGTTGTAACCGGCGACCGCGAAGACATTCAGCTTTTCTGCCTCGAAAACAAGGCGGATATTTTAATCATAACAGGCTCAAGGACTCCAAGCCCAAAGGTAATTGAGCTTGCAAAAAAAATCGGAACAACAATAATTTTAAGCCCGCTCAACACTTCTTCAACTTCTATGCTCATTATGTATTCGGTTCCGGTTTTTAAGGTTGCAAATACTTCTCTAAAAGCGCTCCAGGCAAAAGACCTGCTTGCAAACGTAAAAAAAGAAATTCTCTCAAGTCCGCTGCGTCTTCTTCCTGTTGTTGACGACGAAAACAAGGTGATTGGAATTATGTCGGAAATAGATCTCCACAACGAGCCTGACCTTGAAGTTGCGCTTGTTGACCATAACGAGCTTTCTCAGGCGGTCGATGGAATCGAAAACTACACAATCGCGGAAATAATCGATCACCACAGAATAGGCCCTGCCCCGACAAAAAGTCCGATTACTTTTATAAATATGCCTCTTGGCTCAACTTCCACAATTATCTCAAGGCTCTTTATAGAAAACAAGATTGAAATTCCTGTAAAAATCGCAGGCCTTCTTTTGAGCGGAATTTTGAGCGACACCTTGATTTTAAAGTCGGCTACGACAACTAAAACAGACGTAGAAATCGCCAATATTCTGAGCAAGATTACAGGCCTTGAAATTCAATCTTTCGGCGAAGAAATAATAAAGGCCGGAAGCCGCATTAAAGACAGAACCGCATTGCAGATTATCGCCCAGGACTTAAAAGAATACTCTGAGGCCGGAGAGACATTTACCGTAAGCCAGATTGAAGTTGACGGAACCCAGGAAATTCTAAGGCGGAAAGAAGAATTTATCGCCCAGCTGGAGGAACAGAAAAAAGAGCGGAAAGCGCTGTTCAGCGCGCTTTTGGCAACAGACATTTCAAATCTAAATTCGCTGATGCTCGTTGCAGGCGAAAAAAAGTTCATGGATTTTCTGCATTTTCCTAAGGTTGAAGAGCAGGTTTATTTCTTAAAAGACATAGTCAGCCGCAAAAAACAGCTGATTCCGATTATAGGCGAATTGATTGGCGAATTTGAAAATTATTAAAAATTCGGGCGGATTGCCGTGTCAAGCACGGCAATGACAGTTTAATCAGCACGGCAATGACAAAAAACAAAGTGTCATTATCGGGCTTGCCTTGCTGTCATTATCGGGCTTGCCCTGCTGTCATTACCGGCTTGCCCTGCTGTCATTATCGGGCTTGACCCGATAATCCCATGCGGACAGATTGCCGTGTCAAGCACGGCAATGACAGTTTAATCAGCACGGCAATGACA